>PPYF01526034.1_pt1 | contig 13068 bp, 7 predicted proteins | sample 1559871 | NCBI WGS metagenome assembly PPYF01 (sample SAMN08240021, study PRJNA423297) | Human gut metagenome, whole genome shotgun sequencing project. | reverse complement strand
GCATATTCCCTATAGTACGTGAAGAGGATATGGAGAAACTGACTCCTGAAAAGGTATATGATATCTATCGGGAAGTATCGATATCTAAAGAAAAGCTACAAGAAATAATAGAACGCATTAAAGCTGTATTATGACTCAACCTCAAATAACAGTTGGCATTCTTTCCGGGAAAGAGATTGAATTCTCTTTCCCGGAAAAATTTAATTCTTCTGTCGGAACGGAAATTTCCGGGACACAGAAAGTTATTTATCAGGATGGGAAGATTCATTGGCAAGGGAAAGAGTACGACGAATTATCCTTCATTCCTCCACAAAATGCGCATGCTTTCTTTGAACTGAAAGATGTGACCATCGGAATCAACTTCCATTGGGAACGCAAAGAAGTCCAGAAATTCAAAGGGGAATTAAAGATTATCATCGAAGGAGAACAACTAACCGCCATCAATGTGATTTCCATTGAAGAATATCTTACCAGTGTAATTTCATCAGAGATGAGCGCAACAGCTTCTTTAGAACTACTAAAGGCTCACGCCGTCATCTCCCGAAGCTGGCTACTCGAAAAAAATAAAGAATTAAGAATGAAGAATGAAGAATTTAAAAGAACTTTGCAAAAAGACAGCGCAGCCAATTCTTCATTCTTCATTCCTAATTCTTCATTTATTAAGTGGTATGACCATGAAGCACATAGAAATTTCGATGTATGTGCCGATGATCATTGCCAGCGTTATCAGGGAATTACACGAGCCTCAACACCACAAGCCATCGAAGCAGTCTCCGCCACGCGGGGGGAAGTGCTGATGTATAAAGGAGCGATTTGTGATGCCCGTTTCTCTAAATGTTGTGGCGGAGCTTTTGAAGAGTTCCAAAATTGTTGGGAAAACGTAAAGCATCCTTATCTAATCAGACAACGGGATAGCAAGACTGAAAAACAACTTCCCGATTTGAACATAGAGGCGGAAGCTGATAAATGGATACGTACCTCACCTGTTGCTTTTTGTAATACGCAGGATAAGAAAATTCTAAGCCAAGTACTAAACAACTACGATCAGGAAACAGCAGACTTCTATCGTTGGAAAGTCAGTTATTCGCAGCAGGAGCTTTCAGAACTGATTCATCAACGTTCAGGGATTGATTTCGGACAAATCATTGATTTAATTCCTGTAGAACGGGGAACATCCGGACGTCTTGTCCGACTAAAGATTGTAGGAACCTTACGAACGCTTATTATCGGGAAAGAACTGGAAATACGCCGTACCTTATCTACTTCCCATCTGTATAGTTCCGCCTTCGTAGTAGACAAGGAATATGAGGAAAAAGGACATAAAGAGGATAAAATCCCTTCACGATTCATCCTTACCGGAGCCGGATGGGGGCATGGAGTAGGACTTTGCCAGATTGGTGCTGCCGTAATGGGAGAGCAAGGTTACAAATATGAAGAAATACTGTCTCACTATTACCCCGGCAGTACGCTCGAGAAACAATATCAATAAAAAAGAATAATACCATGACAACCCCCACTATAAAAAGAAATCCCTGGAGCTGGATACCCACCCTCTACTTCGCAGAAGGGCTGCCATACGTAGCGGTAATGACGATTGCTGTTATCATGTACAAGCGTTTAGGATTATCCAATACGGAAATAGCCTTATACACTTCCTGGCTCTATCTTCCCTGGACTATCAAACCGCTATGGAGTCCATTCGTCGACCTGGTGAAAACGAAGCGTGCCTGGATTATTGCCATGCAAGGTTTCATCGCTGCCGGATTTGCGGGGATAGCCTTCTTTATTCCGACTGCCCATTATGTACAGTTGACTCTTGCTTTTTTCTGGCTGCTGGCGTTCAGTTCCGCTACGCATGACATCGCTGCAGACGGTTTCTATATGCTCGGGCTCAATAATAAGGAACAATCTTTCTTTGTTGGTATCCGGAATACTTTCTATCGGCTTGCCAATATTTTCGGGCAGGGAATTCTAGTCATGCTGGCAGGATGGCTGGAAACATCACAGAACAATATTCCCCTGGCATGGAGTATTACATTCTACCTTCTTGCCGGATTATTTCTGGCTCTTACTATCTATCATCGACTTATCCTCCCCCATCCTGATTCGGACATTAAACGCCCCGGACTCACACCGGGTAAGTTGTTGGGAGATTTCCTTTTGACCTTTGTCACATTCTTTCAGAAAAAGAACCTCGGTCTCATGTTCTTTTTCCTCCTCACCTATCGGTTGGGAGAATCACAGTTAGCCAAAATAGCTTCTCCTTTCCTGCTCGACACGACCGATAAAGGTGGACTGGGTTTATCCACAGCAACTGTCGGAATGATCTACGGTACGATAGGTGTCATAGCTTTATTGCTCGGTGGAATCATTAGTGGTTTCCTCGTTTCCCGTGACGGATTCAAGAAATGGATATTACCCATGGCATTAGCCATCAACATTCCCGATCTATTATATGTATGGATGGCTGCCGCCACCCCGGACAATCCTATATTTATAGCCATTTGTGTAGCGATCGAACAGTTGGGGTATGGTTTCGGCTTTACCGCTTATATGCTATATCTGATTTATATAGCAGAAGGTGAACATAAAACGGCACACTATGCTATCGGAACCGGATTTATGGCACTGGGCATGATGATTCCCGGTATGCCTGCCGGATGGATACAGGAACATCTCGGATACACAAACTTCTTTATCTGGGTTTGTATTTGTACCCTGCCCGGTATCGTCGCCTCATTAATGATTCGCAACCGACTGGAGGATTCTTTCGGAAAGAAACAATAAAAAACTCAAAGATATGATACTCATTGCAGATAGTGGTTCTACCAAAACCGACTGGTGCATCGTTTTCAACGGCACCCCAATCAAACGAATGGGAACGAAGGGAATTAATCCCTTCTTCCAATCAGAAGAAGAAATTCAACAAGAGCTGACACATTCCCTCCTGCCACAACTACCGGAAGGAACGATCAACTCCGTCTTTTTTTATGGTGCAGGCTGCACTCCCGAAAAAGCTCCCGTCCTCCGGCGGGCTATTGCCGACAGCCTGCCCGTCATCGGGAACATCAAAGCCTACTCGGATATGCTTGCCGCTGCCCGCGGACTATGCGGACATGAAGCAGGGATTGCCTGCATCCTCGGCACAGGTTCCAATTCCTGTTTCTACAACGGTAAAGAGATTGTCAACAACATCTCCCCTCTTGGATTCATCCTGGGAGATGAAGGAAGCGGCGCAGTCTTAGGAAAACTACTGGTAGGCGATGTACTGAAAAACCAGCTTCCACCCGCCATCAAAGAAGCTTTCTTAAAACAGTTCGACCTGACGGCCCCCGAAATCATCGACCGCGTTTACCGCCAACCCTTTCCGAACCGTTTTCTGGCTAGTCTCTCCCCTTTCCTTGCACAGCACTTGGAAGAACCGGCTATCCGTTCACTAGTACTCAACAGCTTTATCGCTTTTCTCCGCAGAAACGTGATGCAATATGATTATAAGCAATATCCAGTACATTTTATTGGTTCCGTAGCTCACTGTTACAAGGAGATTTTGCAGGAGGCTGCGCAAACAACAGGTATTCAGATCGGTAAGATTCTTCAAAGTCCGATGGAAGGGCTGATTCAATACCATCAACAATAATTCTTTTACCTATTGTAATTTATAACCAGTAATTATAAAAATGCAGATAACCGAACAACCGTCCTTTTACGATCATCTGGAAAAGAAATCTGTGCGAGAGATCTTAGAAGATATCAACCAGGAAGATCAGAAAGTAGCATTAGCCGTACAAAAGGCTATTCCACAAATTGAAGAGCTTGTCAATCAGATTGTGCCCCGCATGAAACAAGGCGGACGCATCTTTTATATGGGGGCCGGCACAAGCGGTCGCCTGGGAGTATTGGATGCTTCCGAAATTCCTCCTACTTTCGGAATGTCTCCCAACTGGATTATCGGACTGATTGCAGGAGGCGATACAGCCCTGCGCAATCCGGTAGAAGGAGCCGAAGATGATGAAAATCGAGGTTGGGAAGAACTCGTCGAACACCAGATCAACGAAAAAGACACCGTTATCGGCATTGCCGCTTCCGGCACTACCCCGTACGTAATCGGTGCTTTACGGGAAGCCCGTAAACACGGTATCCTGACAGGTTGTATCACCAGTAATCCCGATTCTCCAATGGCGGCAGAGGCAAATGTCGCCATCGAAATGATTGTAGGGCCGGAATATGTGACAGGCAGTTCCCGGATGAAATCGGGTACCGGACAGAAAATGATTCTGAATATGATTAGCACCTCCGTCATGATTCAACTCGGACGAGTGAAAGGAAATAAGATGGTAAACATGCAGCTTAGTAATCATAAACTGATAGAAAGAGGCACCAGGATGATTATGGAGGAACTAGGATTAAATCATGACCATGCACAAAAATTGTTACTGTTACACGGTTCGGTTAAGAATGCAATTGACGCTTACCGATATTCTCAAGATCATTAAAATCTCTACTTACTCTTGTTTAACCAACTTATATTATACGCATCACATACCAATCTTATTAATACGGAATATGACACATTAACCATTATTATTCATCCGACAGCCTCATAGATACAATACAAAAAGATTTTGAAACAAAATCAAAAACATTTATTGAACAAACCGGTTTGTTCACACTTCTTCATTTTATCTCCGAAGAAAAAACTTCAAGAAAAAGTAGATTGGTATCAACAGTATAAATAATTGAAACATACCCAAAGCCCGTTCTTATCAATACCAACTATCTTTGCATCGTGTCACAGTACAGACAAAAAATAAACCATTTTTGGAATTTAAGACACAGAGAAGATAATTTCATTAAATATAGTATTTATGAAGAAGGATATTTGCATCATTTTGAGCCTGCTGTTATATACTTTTCAATTACCAATTATCTACAAAGTAGAATATCCGGTTACAGTGAAACGTAAGATCAATGATTAACAACAAATTATTAAATATTGAAACCATGAAAAGATTATTTCTATTCTTCTACCTCTCTGTTGTGAGTATAGCAGCATTTGCCGCTGAACAATTCGTAGTATTCACACCGACCGATAATCATTTTCCGTTGATATCCCAAGGAGTTCCTTGTCCGATATATGTAGATTCTTCCGAAGACAAAGGAGTGATGATAGCTATCGGCAATCTTCAACAAGATATACTGCAAGTATGCGGAACGAAGCCTGAATTCTTAACAAACGTAAGTTCGAAACACTGTGTCATTGTAGGTACCTATAGTACTCCTTTTGTAAAAAAACTGATAGCTGCAAACAAAATAGATAAAAAAGAGCTGGAAGGGAAAAACGAGAAATATATCCTGCAAGTTGTCACTAATCCCTGTGAAGGAGTAGATGAAGCAGCGGTTATCATCGGCAGCGACAGACGCGGTACGATCTATGGTATCTATGAACTTTCCGAACAAATAGGGGTATCTCCCTGGTATTGGTGGGCAGACGTCCCTATCCGAAAGCAACAGAATGTATATGTAAAGCCGGGACAGTATACAGACGGAGAACCTGCGGTGACCTACCGCGGCATCTTCCTCAATGATGAAGCGCCCTGTCTGACCGGTTGGGTAAAACAGACCTACGGCACAAACTATGGTGACCACCGTTTTTATACACAAGTTTGCGAATTGATACTACGCCTGAAAGGTAATTTCCTTTGGCCCGCCATGTGGAGCTGGGCTTTCTATGCAGACGACCCGGAGAATAGTAAGACTGCTGATGAAATGGGAATCATCATCGGTACATCCCACCACGAACCAATGGCACGCAACCATCAGGAGTGGTCACGCAAGCGCAAAGAATATGGTGCATGGGATTATACAACTAACAAAAAAGTGATCGATCAGTTTTTCCGTGAAGGTATCGAACGGATGCAGGGCACAGAAGATATCGTAACCATCGGTATGCGCGGAGACGGTGACGCAGCCATGAGCGAAAACACCAACGTGAAACTGCTGGAAGACATAGTAAAGAACCAACGCAGAATCATTGAAAAGGTGACTAAACGTCCTGCCAAAGAAACCCCGCAAGTCTGGGCACTATACAAAGAAGTACTGGATTACTATGATAAAGGTATGCGTGTACCCGATGACGTAATCATGCTATTGTGTGATGACAACTGGGGAAATGTATGCCGCCTGCCAAATGCCAAGGAACGTAAGCATCCGGGCGGTTGGGGCATGTATTACCATGTAGACTACGTAGGTGCTCCGAGAAACTCCAAATGGCTGAACGTAACCCCTATACAAAATATGTGGGAGCAACTTCAACTCACATACGATTACGGAGTAGAAAAGCTGTGGATACTGAATGTAGGCGATTTGAAACCAATGGAATATCCGATCACGCTCTTCATGGATATGGCATGGAATCCCAAGCAATTCAACGTCTCCAACTTGCTGGATCATCCCCGTCGTTTCTGCGCACAGCAGTTTGGCGAAGATCAAGCGAATGAAGCTATGCGAATCTTAAACCTGTACAGCAAATATAACGGTCGCGTAACGGGAGAAATGCTCGACCGGAATACTTATAACCTGGAGACCGGCGAATGGAAACAAGTATCTGATGAATATCTGAAACTGGAAGCGGAAGCTTTGAGACAATACATATCATTGAAACCGGAATATAAAAATGCCTACAAGCAATTAATCCTCTTCCCTGTTCAAGCCATGGCAAACCTGTACGAGATGTATTATGCACAAGCCATGAACCATAAATTGTACAAAGAAAACAATCCGCAAGCTAACGAATGGGCAGATAAAGTGGAACAGGCTTTTGCACGGGATAAAGCATTGAGTGACGATTATAACAATGTTATGTCCGGCGGTAAATGGAAGAACATGATGATTCAGAAACATATCGGTTATACCTCATGGAATGATAATTTCTCCGCTGATACACTACCACAAACCTACCGAATCGAGCATCCGGAAAAGGCTGTCGGTGGATACGTCTTCACCGGGAAAGACGGATATGTAGCTATGGAGGCCGAACACTATTACAGCACTAAAGCAGCACCAGGTACGGAATGGACAGTGATCCCCTACATGGGACGAACCCTTAGCGGCATGGCTCTGATGCCTTATACCCAGCCGACCGACGGAGCTTCTATCTCCTACAAAATAAAATTGCCTAAAGGAGTCGACAAAGTGACTGTTCACGTGATAGTGAAATCGACTCTTGCTTTCCACGACCGGAAAGGACATGAGTACAGTATCGGATTCGAAGGAACGAAGGAACAGACTATCAATTTCAATCATAACTTAAATGAGCTTCCTGAAAATGTATACAGCATATACTATCCGACAGTTGCAAAACGTATCGTTGAGAAAAAGGTCAAACTGAATGTGCCGAATACATCAGACGGCATGCAGACACTAATTTTCAAACCTCTTGCTCCGGGCATTGTTCTCGAAAAGTTAGTCGTAGACTACGGAGGCTACAAGAAATCTTATCTGTTTATGAATGAATCGAAAAGCAAGAGAGATAATAGATAAAAAGATCAATGTAGAGACAAGTCAATTACTACACACTGATTCTATTTACATATAAATTTTGCAGTTCTTATTGTCAGCCGTCATTCCTATTCATTAGATAAATGATTTTCAATCCATTAGACGCTGACAATAAGCCCTGACAATAGGCTGACAATAACATTTTATAAGTTTTATTGTCAGCCTATTATTTTATGATTTTGCTCTCCCATATCTCCTATCCAGCTTTACTTACTTTTCAAGAAAAGCCTCCATTAAACATCCGTCATACAACCGGCATACTTATATCATTCAATAACTATTGTTCGATCAGGATGCCGGTATACTTAATTCTTCACGGCCGTGGTAGCTTCTTCCCACAGCCGTGACGAGTTCCTACCACGGCCGTGGGAAGATCTTGTCACGGCCGTGGGAAATTAATGATACCGGTACTTTAATGGAACAATACCGGCATCCCAACGCAACTATACCAGCTTCCCTTCTTATACCTCCCTACTTAATCAGCTTGCAAACAAGCTACTTGACAAGAGGGCAAGGCTGATAATAAATCAAAAAGAAACCGGCAGTTATTATTTTATCATTTGGAACATACAACATATATATTAGTAACATAAATATGGAAAGAGGTTACTTCCAAGGTAGATTTCAGAAACAGTTTTTTGCCTTTTGTATTGGTAAATGAGCTACCTTTGCTACAAATCCATACAATATGAACAGAAACACTTTTTTTGTATTATTCCTATTAATAAGCAACCTTGTTTCAGGACAGGACCTGAAACTGTGGTATAGTCAACCTGCACAAAATTGGTCGGAAGCTCTCCCTATTGGCAACTCCCGTCTTGGAGCCATGATATATGGCGGAATCGAACGCGAAGAATTACAACTCAACGAAGAAACATTTTGGGCAGGTTCTCCATACAATAATAATAACCCGAATGCCGTACATGTGCTACCGGTTGTACGCAAACTGATTTTTGAAGGGAGAAACAAGGAAGCGCAAAGACTCATTGACACCAACTTCTTAACCCAGCAACACGGAATGAGCTATCTGACATTAGGTAGCCTTTATCTGGAATTTCCGGAACACCAAAACGCATCCGGCTTTTACCGCGATCTGAACTTGGAGAATGCAACGACAACTACCCGTTATCAAGTGGATGACGTCACTTATACCCGCACCACTTTTGCTTCATTTACTGATAATGTTATTATTATGCATATCAAAGCAAGTAAAGCAAACGCACTGAACTTTACTATTGCATATAACTGCCCTCTAGTACATAAGGTGAATGTTCAGAATGATAAGCTGACCGTCACCTGTCAAGGGAAAGAGCAGGAAGGTTTGAAAGCCGCACTACGGGCAGAATGTCAAATCCAGGTAAAAACGAATGGCACTCTCCGCCCGGCAGGAAATACGCTCCAAATAAATGAAGGAACAGAAGCAACCCTTTATATATCGGCAGCAACCAACTACGTAAACTACCAGGATGTCAGCGCCAATGAATCCCACCGGACCAGCGAATATCTGAAAAGAGCAATGCAAATACCTTACGAAAAAGCTCTCAAAAGCCATATCGCTTATTATAAAAAACAATTTGACCGTGTACGCCTTACATTACCGGCAGGCAAAGCTTCCCAACTGGAGACTCCCAAACGAATTGAAAACTTCGGAAATGGGGAAGACATGGCAATGGCAGCTCTACTTTTCCATTATGGACGTTATCTGCTGATTTCTTCTTCGCAACCGGGTGGGCAACCGGCTAATCTGCAAGGTATATGGAACAACAGTACTCATGCACCTTGGGATAGTAAATACACCATCAACATTAATACAGAAATGAACTATTGGCCGGCAGAAGTCACTAATTTAAGTGAAACACATAGTCCGCTATTCTCTATGTTGAAAGATTTATCCGTCACAGGAGCAGAAACAGCCCGAACTATGTATGATTGTAGGGGATGGATGGCGCATCATAATACTGATTTATGGCGAATTTGCGGAGTTGTAGACTTTGCTGCAGCCGGAATGTGGCCTAGTGGGGGAGCCTGGTTAGCACAACATATCTGGCAACATTACCTCTTTACAGGAAATAAAGAGTTCCTGAAAGAGTACTATCCCATCCTGAAAGGAACAGCGCAGTTCTACATGGATTTCTTGGTAGAACATCCAGTGTATAAATGGTTGGTAGTGTCGCCTTCTGTGTCACCGGAACACGGTCCTATCACGGCAGGTTGCACCATGGATAACCAGATTGCCTTTGATGCACTGCATAATACCTTATTGGCTTCATACATCGCAGGTGAAGCCCCTTCTTTCCAAGACTCCCTCAAACAAACACTAGAGAAGTTGCCACCTATGCAAATAGGAAAACATAACCAACTACAAGAATGGCTTGAAGATGTTGACAATCCCAAGGACGAGCACCGTCATATTTCACATTTGTACGGGCTATATCCGAGTAATCAAATTTCTCCATACTCGAATCCCGAGTTATTCCAGGCAGCAAGAAACACATTACTACAACGAGGTGATAAGGCTACCGGTTGGAGTATCGGCTGGAAAGTCAATTTCTGGGCACGTATGCTGGATGGAAACCATGCCTTCCAAATCATCAAAAATATGATTCAACTATTGCCCAGCGATCACTTGGCTAAAGAATATCCGAACGGGCGTACCTATCCCAATATGCTGGATGCCCATCCGCCTTTCCAGATTGACGGTAATTTCGGTTATACAGCCGGAGTAGCGGAAATGTTGCTCCAAAGTCATGACGGTGCCGTGCATTTATTGCCAGCATTGCCTGATGCATGGGAAGAAGGAAGTGTGAAGGGGCTGGTGGCACGTGGAAACTTTACTGTTGATATGGACTGGAAAAACAATGTGTTAAATAAAGCGATCATCCGATCGCATATAGGCGGTACGCTCCGCATCCGGTCTTATGTCCCACTGAAAGGGAAAGGCTTAAAACAAGTAAACGGGAAAGAGTGCTCAAATAGATTATTCGCCACCACTCCTATCAAACGACTTCTTGTAGCCAAAGGGGTAAGTGCGCAATCTCCCAAACTGCAGAAGGTTTATGAATATGACATCGAAACAAAGGCGGGTAAAACCTATATTGTAAGTACAACCGAAGGAAAACAATAATACATAACGAGAGGTAAATCTTTTCTCATGTTACATTATTTACAAACGATGTTACAACATCCGATTGTACTCCCGGAGCCTAATGAAAATATTCATCTTTTATTAGGTTATATGTAGGTTTTTAGTTTTCTTTGTACTACCAACAACGATCTATTGACTATGAGAAATGTATTGACTTTTCTATTATTATTGTTTTCTTTGTTATGCAACGGGCAATCTCCTAAGTTATTCACTACTGACAAAGAGCTCTCCAGTAGTCTGATTAATCAAATATATCAAGACCGGAACGGCTTCATTTGGATTGCAACAGAAGATGGTCTGAACCGTTATGACGGTGCTAAATTTACCATATACAAACATGAGCCCAATAACGAACATTCGTTAGCCCACAATTTTGTTCGTACTGTTTTTGAAGACAGCAAAGGTCATTTGCTTATCGGCACATATATAGGAATTCAAATGTATGATCCGGCCACGGACAATTTTACTCCACTTGCCAAATTGGAAGATACCGGAGAAACGCTTGAAAGCAACATTAATTCTTTCATCGAGCGAAAAAACGGAGAGATATGGGTATCCGGAAATGTGTTGTGCAAGCTGGACATCAAAGACCATCTGTTGACTGTCCGGAAAGTCGATATTGCAGTCACTTCACCCGGAAGCCTGTTTGAAGATAAAAAACAAAATGTATGGATGGCAAAAGGGGAAGAAGGAGTATATCAACTCACTCCCGACAATCAGCTTACGTTACACTTGTCTAAAGACAACGGATACGTCAAAAGTATATGTGAGGATCAACGAGGCAACATCTATGTAGGAAGTATACGAAAAGGACTATTCATTTACGATAAAGAACGTAAAACCTTTGTTCCAATCGATTTGAAAGAGAAAGGCGAACTTCCTGTTTGTTTCCTTTATTCCGGGATACCCAATGAATTGTATATCGGCACTGACGGCAAGGGAGTAGTCATTTATAATATCCGAACACACGAAATCTCCGAATACAAGTTTGACAATAATTATTTCGATTCGGGGAACTCGAAAATACACTCCATCCTAAAGGACAATTCGGGTAACTTATGGTTAGCAGTTTACCAGAAAGGAGTTATATTAATCCCAGCCCGCACCAACAGCTTTAAGTATATCGGACATAAATCAACAGATAAAAATTGCATAGGATCCTGTTGCATTACTTCGTTCTGCAAAGATAATAACGGGACTCTATGGGTGGGAACGGATAACGACGGTATTTATGCCCTTACAGAAAAATTGGAGCCGGCAAAACATTTCTCACACACCACCCATCCTCATTCAGTTCCCTCAACTGTTATTAAATTGTATGAAGACTCCGAACACAATATGTGGATTGGCTCCTTTATCAACGGTATGGGAAAACTGAACAAACAGACAGGATTATGCGATTACCAGTACAAACTGGTAGATAAGAACAACAACTATATACAACGTGTATATGATTTCGCAGAAGATAAAAACAAGCGTCTCTGGATTGCGACAATGGGATTCGGTTTGTTCTACTATGACCTGAAAACGAAAGAATTTACATCCGTACAATCTCAGACATCTCTAATCAACGAATGGATAGGTTGCCTGCACTATTCCGATGATAATAAACTGTATGTCGGAACTTATGACGGCGTCAACTGTATAGACCTTGACAGTCCTGATTTTCAAAGTCATAAGATACTCTCACAAAATGTTATTTATTCAATCTTTGAAGATGACGAAGGAGTTGTCTGGTTGGGCAGTTCCGAAGGATTATCCGGTTGGAATAAAAATACGAAAGAACTAACCACTTATACTACTGCAGACGGATTGCCCAGTAATACAATATATGCCATACAAGGAGATGGAAAAGATTTTCTTTGGATAAGCACCAATGCCGGAATTTCCCAATTCCAAAAGAAAAACGACAAATTTATCAATTATTATGTCAGCGACGGATTACAGGGAAATGAGTTCTACAAGAATGCCTCCTTCAAAGATAAACAAGGTATTATCTGGTTTGGCGGAATGAATGGTATCACCTATTTCAATCCGCAAGACATTATCAATCCGGCAAAAACATGGAATATCCGGATTACCGACTTTTTCCTGCATAACAATCCGGTTAGAAAAGGAATGAAATCCGGTATTCACAATATTATCAACTGCCCTGTATTCAACGCTAAAGAGTTTTATCTATCCCATAAAGACAATGTGTTCAGTATCGAGTTTGCCACTCTGGAATTAAATGCCCCCGAACACATCAACTACCTTTATTCTATCAACGATGAAAAATGGATTAGTTTGCCCAAAGGTGTAAACCGTATCTCATTCAGCAATCTGAAACCCGGTACCTATAACTTTAAAATCAGAGCAAAAGACAA
>PPYF01305700.1_pt1 | contig 13071 bp, 10 predicted proteins | sample 1559871 | NCBI WGS metagenome assembly PPYF01 (sample SAMN08240021, study PRJNA423297) | Human gut metagenome, whole genome shotgun sequencing project. | reverse complement strand
ATAAAAGAACTTATGATAATTGGGTATTCGAACCAATTATACATACCTTTGGTGAACTAATACAAAATTTAAACACATATCATGAAACAAAGAAATTTATTACTTATTCTGGTTTTAGCCATCGTTACAATCAGTTCGGCTTTTGCTGCCAAACCAAAAGCCAAACACGTAATCTGGATCGGCCTGGACGGCTGGGGTGCTTATAGTGTGGAAAAAGCAGAGATGCCCGTCACCAAGCAGTTTATGAAAGACGGTTCTTATACCTTGAAAAAACGTTCCGTTTTACCTTCATCCAGTGCAGTGAACTGGGCTTCCATGTTTATGGGAGCAGGTCCGGAGATTCACGGATATACCGAATGGGGCTCTAAAACACCTGAACTTCCTTCACGCGAACTGAATCAGCACGGCATCTTCCCGACAGTATTCCAGCTATACCGCGACGCCGCCCCGAAAGCAGAGATCGGTTGTATCTATGACTGGGACGGCATCAAATATCTGGTAGACACACTGGCACTCAGTTATCATGCCCAGGGACCGGATTACAATAAAAATCCAACGGCTCTGACTGAAATGGCTGTTAAATATATTACTGAAAAAAAGCCCAATTTGTTTGCCGTAATTTTTGATAATCCGGATCATGTAGGTCATGCAGACGGACATGACACCCCTTCTTACTACAAAACGCTGAAAGAACTGGACGGCTATATCGGACAGATCGTTGAAGCAGTAAAAAAAGCCGGCATGATGGATGAAACTATTTTCGTTATCACAGCCGACCACGGCGGTATCAACAAAGGACACGGAGGCAAGACTATGCAGGAGATGGAAACTCCGTTCATCATTGCAGGAAAGAACGTAAAGAAAGGCTATTGCTTTGACGACATCAGCATGATGCAATTCGACTGTGCCTCCACACTGGCTAAATTATTAGGTCTGACTCAGCCTCAGGTATGGATCGGACGTCCGATGCCGGTATTCAAATAAATAAGAGAAAACAATGAAACAGTTATTTATAAGTGCATTATTCCTGTTGGGTGGCCTGTTGAACGGTAATGCCCAACAGCCGTCACTGAAGTTCAATAAAGACGGAAAGTTCAAGATCGTCCAGTTTACTGACGTACATTATATATATGAGAATCCTAAATCGGCCATTTCGATTGAAAGGATCAATGAAGTGCTGGATGCTGAAAAACCGGACCTGGTTCTTTTCACCGGCGATGTGATCTACGGAAAACCAGCCGAAGAAGGCATGCGGAAAGTCTTAAAACTGGCCTCCGACCGTAAGATTCCTTTTGGAATCACATTCGGTAATCACGACAACGAGCAGGGTCTGACACGCACCGAGCTATTCGACATCATTAAAACGATCCCTTACAACCTGACAGATTCTGTAAAAGGTGTATCGGGAGCAAGCAATTATATCCTACCGATCAAATCATCGGATGGAAGTAAGGATGCTACCATCCTCTATTGCATGGATTCACATTCATACTCCCAGATCAACGGCATCGGCGGATACGATTATATCAAATTCGACCAGATCCAATGGTATCGTGAGAACAGTGCCAAATACACCAAACAGAACGGAGGTACCCCGATTCCTTCACTGGCATTCTTCCATATCGCTCTGCCGGAATACAACCAGGCGGCTTCCGACGAAACAGCCATTCTGGTAGGAACACGTAAGGAAAAGGCTTGCGCCCCGCAACTCAACTCCGGACTGTTCGCTTCCATGAAAGAAATGGGCGACATACAAGGTGTATTCGTTGGTCACGACCACGACGACGATTATGCCGTTTACTGGAAAGGCATCCTGCTGGCTTACGGTCGTTATACCGGTGGCAACACTGTTTACAACAACCTGACAAACGGTGCCCGCGTGATCGAAATGACAGAAGGTGAAAATGGTTTCAAAACCTGGATACACCTGAAAGGCAATGAAATCATCAACAAGGTGAATTATCCATCAGACTTTATTAAAAAGAAAGACTAACCGATCTACATTATATTCAACGAAGGAATTGTGTCAAAAATGCACTAAACATGCACACAGATGACACACTTTCTTCGTTACAAAAACAAAGGAGTAATTGAAAAGAGTCTCACAAGTCTCATCAGTCTCACCCCCCCTTTTTCTTTTTACGCATTCTTGTCCGCACAAACACAAATTTACTTATGCTCCTAAAACACAATATATTACATTCACTTTTTTCTTTCTTTACCTCTTCAATTTGTTCCTTTTTTTATTAAAGTCCTGGACAAATTTCTTTTATTGGAATATGGTTATTACAGTCATATTGAGTAAGCATAGTATGAAGAACGAATAAGCACCGGAAACAAAACGGGTAGGCATCGGTGAAAGAACGGGTAACTACTCATTGAAAATGTCCGGAGCAAACAGTAAAAAAAGATTTCCATGCTTGATTTTCATCCTCAAAATAGACCTTATATTATTATATATGAATAAATTACGCATCATTTCGAAAAAAGACGCATTTTCAAAAATGGGGGTGAGACTCTTGAGACTTGTGAGACTCCTATTCTTCACGAAGTAGTCAAAATACGATAAAAAACGGAGCCTTATAGCAAAGCTCCGTCTTCCTTTTATCATTCCGGCTTAAGTACCACACCCAAACTCTTCTTTCCGTCCATCTTAATGACGATCGGCTTGTCGAAATGGATATGCCGCAGATATTCGGTATCCTCGACAGCCGGCAAGGCATTCAGATACTCCTCGTCAAACCAGCCGTCTCCTTTGAACGGGTTGATGGTGAAATATCCGACACCAAAGGATGTCAGGTTCTGGAAGAAATGCGTTCCCTGGCTTGGGTCAACACGATAATTTTCCAAACCGCACTCCACGATTACACGGGCATTGCTAATATGCGGCCACTTCACCGGAATCCCCAGCCAATGGTCACTGCTTCCCCAACGTCCAGGACCGACCAGCACGTAATTCTTCTCTTCTTCCGTAAAACGACGGTTCAGTTTTTCTATTTCATAGGCAATCAACTGGTTGTTCGACGAGTTGAAAGCACCGCTCTTTACATAGATAATATCCTGCACATCCGTCACGATGCCATGACCGAGCACACTGGTGGACGAAAGGATCGTTTCCTCATTACCGACTTGCGTCAGGTCTTCATCCATGATTTCCTTATTATCGACGATCGGACGAATTTGAAGGAGATAGAAGGTTGCCTTGTCGTGGTTGTTCGGATCGACATTTACGGCAAACTCGATCTCGACAGGACGTCCCATCTCGGCCTGCCCGATGCGAAGTAACTCATCCAACGTCTTCGCCAGAGGGAAAACGTCGTGTTGGAGAATATTTACGAACGACAGGATCTTACGACCACCGGGATAATAACCGTCACGGATAATCTGGTCATACGGATCATAAGTGGAAACAATATATTTCAGGGAACCGTCCGCATCGGCTTCCTTCAGTCCCAATCGTTGCAAGTTAAACGAATCATCGATAGAGAACTGTTCTGCCAGGTTCTTCAGGTCGAGTGCATAGAAACGGGTTTGCGTCTCACGGAGAGCAAAATCCATCGTACTCATCTGCAAGATATTGTGCGGATGACGGGGAGAGAAACGCAACGTCTGTCCGCCATCTACGATATATTTACCCAGACCGAGGGCAATATTGGCAATTCCGTCTTCCGCCTTTTCATTACCGATCGGGTAGAAATTCAGCGAACGGGCCACGCCGGAGATAGTCGGATAGAAATGATCGTTGTAACGGTTTCCCACCACTTCCTGCAAAACAATTGCCATCTTTTCCTGATCAATCAGGTTGGACGTAGCAGTCATATATCCCTTACTGTCACGGTAAAAGACGGAAGCATAAACCGCCTTGATCGCATCGCTCAGCAGGCGGAGCATTTCATATTTATCTTCCAACCGGGGAATCATATAGGTAGAATAAATCCCGGCGAAAGGTTGATAATGCGAATCTTCCAGCAAACTGGATGAACGGACGGCTATCGGGCTTTTCACCACATCGAAGAATGCCATCAGATCATCGATCAAACTGGCCGGCAGACTGGCACGAAGGAAGTATTTCAGTATCGTTTCGTCATCCGCATCACTCAGGGCGACGGGCAGAAGTTCGTTTGTCTCCATGAACTCATCGAAAATATCCGTACAGATCACAACGGTCTTCGGGATATTCGTGTTAAAGTTCTCCGTCTCCAGTTTGGGATAACGCTTAACCATAGCGCCCATAAAGGCCAGTCCTCTACCCTTTCCTCCCAACGAACCGTCACCGATACGGGCAAAGTTACTGTATTCGTCGAAACGGTCTTTCTGATAAATAGCCACGACACCGGAGTTCTTCATGCGACGGTACTGTACGATCAGGTCGAATATCAGCTTGCGTGCTTCATCCATATCCTTATAATCGCTAACATCGACCCGCTTCAACACTTCTGCCGGCGGAAACATGGCACGCGAATAAAAGAAACGGGAGAAATGGTTGCGCGAAAGGTGATAGACCAGCGAATCGTCGGGAATCTGATACACTTTCTTTTGCAAGTCCTTCAAATCTTTGATACGCATAATCTCTTCCTTCGTCTGCGGATTCAGGATCACAAAGTCACCGAACCCGAAACGCTGCATGATCTTCTTACGCAAATCCTGCGGGTAGCTTTTCGAATTCTTATCGATAAACGAGGCTCCCAACTCTTTGGCATATACTTTATTACTCGACTCGGACGATTCCAGCACAAAAGGAATGATCAATCCGGTCTTGCGGACATACTGTCCGAACTTGTACCCGGCATAGGGATCTTTCACCCCGTCGTGCATAAAGCTCATATCCGAAACGATACCGAGCATATTATCCCGGTATTGATTGAAAATACGGACAGCCTCTTCATAAGTACGGGCCAGCTTAATCTTCGGACGACCGCGCATTCGAAGCGTCTGCTGGTGACCGTTCAATGCCTCCTTCGCAAACATCTGGCTCTGTTCCAAGACGAATTTATACAGATGGGGCAAAGCGGACGAATAGAAACGGATGGAGTCTTCCACCAGCAAGATGATCTGTACCCCGACACTAGCCGTATCGTCGGGCGCATTCATCTTATCCTCGATCAGTTTGATGATAGCCAACAGCAGCTCGGCATTGCCCAGCCAACTGAATACGTAATCTATCGCACTCAGGTCTTCATTGGCAATACGTTTGGAGACCTCTTTCGAGAAAGGCGTGAGCACCACGATCGGGATATTCGGATAATGTATCTTTATCTCCTTTGCCGCCGCAAAAATATCGCGGTTATCCATATTCGGCATACAGATGATTAATTCGAAATTACGATCTTTTAGTTCGGCAAGCGCCTCTTCTTCCGTCGTCACCTGGGTAAAACGGGGAGGATAACGCAGGCTGAGTGAGGTATATTCATTGAATATCTGTTCATCTACCCGTCCGTCGTCTTCCAGCATAAAGGCGTCGTATTTTGTAGCGATAAGCAGTACATTATATATACGCTTATTCATTAGATTGGCGAATGATGTGTCTTTAAACACAAGGTTCTGAAAGTCCGGTATTCCGCTCATAATGATTTCATAGAATTATATGCGCCCAAAAATAAGGAAAAAATATGCTAGGTAGGTTACATAATCATATCCCAATCACCACAAATAACCGAAAAACTTCAAACGAACAACCTCTTTCAGAAGCTCTACCTCCCCTCTCTATTCCAAAATATGCATCAAAAACATAATTTTCACTATCAAAAAGTAAGCAAAACACTTGGTCATTCCATAGGATTCGCTACATTTGCCTACACATTGTTATTCCTAAAAGCAAAAAACGCTATGAAGACAGAAGTTATTTTATCTGCACTGGAAGCAAAGCACCCGGGTGAAAAAGAGTACTTGCAGGCCGTGAAAGAAGTTCTTTTATCAATAGAAGAGGTTTATAACCAGCATCCAGAGTTCGAAAAAGCCAAAATCATCGAACGGTTGGTTGAACCCGAACGCATTTTTACTTTCCGTGTACCTTGGGTAGACGATAAAGGTGAAGTGCAAGTTAATTTAGGATATCGCGTACAATTTAATAATGCGATTGGCCCGTATAAGGGAGGAATCCGTTTCCACCCGTCGGTAAACTTATCTATCCTGAAGTTCCTGGGCTTCGAGCAAACATTCAAAAATGCCCTGACAACCCTGCCGATGGGCGGTGGTAAAGGTGGTTCCGATTTTGCTCCCCGTGGCAAAAGCGACGCAGAGATCATGCGTTTCTGCCAGGCTTTCATCATGGAACTATGGCGTAACCTGGGACCGGACCGCGATGTTCCGGCAGGCGACATTGGCGTTGGCGGACGTGAAGTCGGTTATATGTATGGCATGTACAAGAAACTGGCCCGCGAAAACACTGGTACTTTCACAGGTAAAGGCATGGAGTTCGGAGGTTCGATCCTTCGTCCGGAAGCAACCGGATACGGTGCTTTATATTTCGTACATCAAATGCTTGAAACTCACGGCATAGATATAAAAGGTAAGACAGTTGCCGTTTCCGGTTTCGGAAATGTGGCCTGGGGAGCAACAAAGAAAGCGACCGAATTGGGAGCCAAAGTCGTAACCATCTCCGGTCCGGACGGATATGTTTATGATCCGGACGGTATTTCGGGTGATAAAATCGAATACATGCTGGAACTGCGTAACAGTGGCAACGATATCGTAGCTCCTTATGCCGACGAATATCCCAACGCTACTTTCTATCCCGGTAAGAAGCCCTGGGAACAGAAAGTGGATATCGCCCTACCCTGCGCCACACAGAACGAACTGGATGCCGACGATGCACGTAAGCTGATCGAGAACAAAACATTATGCGTTGCCGAAGTTTCCAACATGGGATGTACAGCCGAAGCAGTCGACCTGTTTATCGAACACAAACAACTATTTGCCCCGGGCAAAGCGGTTAATGCCGGCGGCGTAGCTACTTCTGGACTGGAAATGACACAGAATGCCATGCATATCTCCTGGACTGCCGATGAAGTGGATGCCAGATTGCATCAGATCATGGGCGCCATCCACGAACAATGTGTCGCCCACGGTAAAGACGGTAATTATGTGAACTATGTGAAAGGTGCCAACATTGCCGGCTTCATGAAAGTTGCCAAGGCCATGATGGCACAAGGTATTGTATAAAATAGTCTGGCACACTTTTTGTGACCAATTTTATACAAATACAACTCAATAAAAGTAAAATATTATGATCTTAAGTAAGAACTTATCAAAGGCTTTCAATGAACAGGTAGAAGCTGAAATGTGGTCTTCAAACCTGTACCTGTCGATGTCAATCTATTTCCAGAAAGCAGGACTGAACGGTTGTGCACACTGGATGCGGAAACAGGCTGAAGAAGAGATGGAACATGCCCACAAAATGATCGATTTCGCTATCGACCGCGGAGGCGACATCGTCATCAACCAGATCAATGTCGTTCCGACTGCATGGGGTACTCCACTGGAAGTATTCGAACATGTCTACAAACACGAAGTACATGTATCAGAACTGATTGACAAGATGGTCGATATTGCTGAAGCAGACAACGATCATGCAGCCAAAGACTTTTTATATGGTTTCGTTCGCGAACAGGTTGAAGAAGAATCGACAGCAAAAGCAATCGTCGACAAGTTGAAGATGTACGGCGAACATCATGCCATCCTTCTGGATCATGAACTTGGTAAAAGATAATTTCTTTCCTCAATAAAAAAACTCCGGTTCCTGTTAACCAAGGACCGGAGTTTTTTTATGCTGTAATCTCTACTTACTTCCGTACTTTACCGGGATTCTTTGCCATGAAATCTTTCCATCCGCTATACTTCTTCTCCGAAATCGGATTATTTGTCTGGAAATAATGACAAACAGCAGCTGCCAATCCGTCGGTTGCATCCAGCTGAGGCAACATCGACTCCTGAGGGATATGCAGGAAACGTTGCAACATTCCCGCCACCTGCTCTTTGGCAGCATTCCCGTTACCGGTAATAGACATCTTGATCTTCAATGGTGCATATTCAAAGATAGGAATTTCGCGTTCCAATGCAGCTGCCATAGCGACACCTTGTGCCCTTCCCAACTTCAACATACTCTGTACGTTCTTCCCGAAAAACGGTGCTTCGATTGCCAATTCGTCAGGGTGATACTGGTCGATAAGGGCCAGTACCCGTTCGAATATCTTTTTCAAACGCAAGTAATGGTCTTCGTACTTATTCAGTTGAAGAATGCCCATAGCTTCGAGCTTCGGTTTATTTCCTTCAATCTTCAGAACACCGTATCCCATCACGATTGTTCCGGGGTCGATACCCAATATGACACGGTTTTTCGTCATGACTCCAGGTCTATTTCCTCCAATAAGGTACTGAAGCCCACCAGCTTTGTTCCGAAACGGTTCACTAGCTCCTGTTGCAGGTCACGGCCTTCGGACTGCATCCAATACTCCAGCGTTTCCGGATTCTTTACATGAAACTGAACCGAATAGCTGGTTGCATCCTCCGTCTCGTCCTGTAAAATACGACGCAGATAAGGTGTCCGCAGAAACCCGCTAGCTGCCGCACGGGGTATATAACTCTTTTTCAGATATTCAAGACACTCGGCAAGGATATCATTCTCTATATTAAATGTTGTATTATAAACGATCATATTCTTTTTCTTTAAATTTCTTATACAAAGATAGTGCTAATATCAGGAAATACTCTATATTTGCACTCGAAAATAAAACAACGGGGCATTAGCTCATCTGGCTAGAGCGTTAGACTGGCAGTCTAAAGGTGATCGGTTCGAGTCCGATATGCTCCACACAAAGGCAAAGAGGTTCACTTTAGAAGTGGGTCTCTTTTTTTATTTAAAATAATTCGACCATCTCCCCTTTTTTACGTATCATATTATAAACGGACAAGAAGTATGATGAATGAAGAAGAAATACAAGTACTAATAGATAAAAGCAAAAAGCAGGACATGACCGCTTTTGCCCTATTAGTCACAGAATACCGGCAACTTGTATTCCGACTGGCATTTCGCTTACTCTGTAATGAAGAAGAGGCTAGAGACATGGTACAGGAAACATTTATAAAAGTTTGGTTGAATCTTGACAAGTATAACCGGGAATACCGTTTCTCAACCTGGCTCTATAAAATTACCGGAAACATTTGTTACGACCGCCTGCGCTTTCTGCAACATACCCCTTCGGGAAGTATGCAAGGGCCATCCGTCGACAATCTCTCCTTATCTTCTGATGAGAACATGGAACAAAGTCTTATAAACAAAGACTTAAAGAACCTGATACTTCGGTTCACTGAGGAACTCACTCCGAAACAAAAACTGGTGTTTACCCTAAGGGAAGTCGAGGGTCTTGAAGTATCCGAAGTAGAAGCTATCACCGGTATGTCTGCCGAAAAGATCAAAAGCAATCTTTACCAGGCACGCAAACAGATACGAATGAAAATAAATCAGATGGAGAACAACCTATGAAAAGAGAAGATCAAACATACGAAAAATGGCTGGACAAACTAAAAAATACCGAACCAGTCTTGAATGCTCCGGAAGAGCTGACAAATGATATTTTGAACAAAATATCATTTGTCAGCTCTTCCGGAACGTCCCTTTTGAAAGAAGCAAAAGGAAAAAGTAAAACAAACAGGATATTACTATCGGTCAGCAAAATATCCGGTATTGCAGCAGCTCTCCTGCTTTGTTTTCTGATAAGCGAAACCATTTTCTTTTCACAAGACAAACAGTATCCGGAGCAATATTATGCGAATAATGCTATCTGGCAAGGAAAAGCCTACTCCCTACCCGATAGTTGGAACCCAGAAAGTAGCTTACTCGAAAAAAGCCGCTATCTATCCGAACAATGGAAGGAATATATAGAGAAACTATCAAAAAGAAAAGCCTCCTTCCTGTCCAAGAGAATTTCTGTAGAAACCATCATTCACTAAAACGAACAAAAGATGAAAACTAAAGGATATATATCAATCATTTCAGGACTGCTTCTTATGGCCTCCTGTTCTTCCAACCACCGGATGGTGACACATATTTATCCGGATGGACAAATTGACCGTGAAGTATATGCACACGGAGATTCCGCTTTTATGGCGGGCGACGGCTCACACTCTCCTTTCCTGTTCTCCATCCAGGACTGGCAACAGATTCCTTTGAATCCCAGCATCCCTTTTGTCATCTTAGGAAAGAAAAGCGACTCATTCGGTAAAGAGGAGCAATTGAATGTAAAAGTCAAACGCACATGGAATATATGGGATACCCCTCTCCGGCTCACTCCTGAAAAGAAATGGATGGAACCGTTAGCCGTTCCGCAGGAAAAGCTGGAAAAACATTTCAGATGGTTTTATACCTATTATACATTCACCTGCAACTACCGTCAAATTGAAGAAAGAGGCCCCATCCCCCTTGAACATTACCTGAGTAAACAAGAACAAGAACTGCTCTTTCAAGGTGACCTGACTCAAGTCAGGGGAATGAACGGACTTGAGCTAAACGATAAGCTGAATGACTTGACAGATCGTTTCGTAAAATGGTATAATGAGAGTTTGTTTGAAATCCGCCTTGAAACTATTGAGGAATGGGAAGCTAAGTTCGGTAATAAAACCTTTATCTCAAAGCTGAAGGCAGACAAAGATGCCATCAAAAAATCGGCCATGAGTAAAGGAGAAGATACAGACCTTGACTCGATAGATATGTATCGGCTACTCGACACTTTCTACCAGACGGACCATTTCACCACTGCATATCAGCAGAAAGACAAAGATCAGATAAACCGGTTATTTGAAGAGAAATGCCGTCCGATAGAATTATTCAACCACCAGATAAAATACGAACTCAATATGCCAGGCCAGTTGATAACAACCAATACCACCCTACATGAAGGAGAAACTCCTTATTGGAAGATAGACGCCTACCGGCTGTTACCTGGTGATTATACTTTGGAAGCCCAATCGCGTGTACCTAATATCTGGGCATTTATTGTCACGGGACTACTTGGGATACTGCCCGTTCTTCTGCGGTCCCGTGTCAAGCACGGGGACAAGATAGCTCACTTTTGATAAGAAGTGAGTCATATCATAAATATTGACATATTCCCTCAATAAAAGTTCATCAAAATAAATCCTTCATTCCTTCATCTATATGATATCTTATTGGTTATCTTTGTGTTACAACTTATAAATAATGAACAAAATGAAGGAAACGCTTTTCAATCCCTGATTTTTAGCTAATAATTGATAGCTTCCAATACCATAAAAAGGTAAATATCTACCGAAAGATTATCTGTCAGCATATCTTATTCTAATACAGAGCCAGTGAACCCTTAGTCCTGATATGCTTTCTTCTTTCTTGTTTTTCAATTATCTGACACTTGTTTGCCATCTGTCGAACGCTTATCGCACAATTATCGAACAAGTGTTCGACAGATGACAAACAACAACGCATATATAACCTACAGAATAGCAGGCTGTTATAAGAATCCTAATTATCTATTACCGGACTCCTACTTCTTTTCTACCTGTTAACAAAGCCATTTCCTTCATCTTGTTCATCATTTATTATCAGTAACATAAAGATAACCAACAAGATATCATATAGATGAAGGAATGAAGGATTTATTTTGATAAACTTTTATTGAGATGTTTAAGCGAATAAAGCATTTATACGATATATATAAAAAGAACCCCTGAAGCCTTTTTGTTCGACTCCAGGGGTTCAACTATCCACATCTCCTTTACCTATTTCACTTATTCTGTTAGCTTTTCTTTGCTAATTCCGATTCGATAGGATCGTTATATTGTTTCTGCAATTTGTGCAGTTCGTCCATCAACTGTTTGGTGATTTCTTCCGTACCGGGTTTATTATAAATGTTATTCATTTCCATCGGGTCGTTTTGCAGGTCGTAAAGTTCCCATACGTCGATGTCATTATAGAAATGCATTAATTTATAACGGTCTGTACGTACGCCATAATGACGTTTTACCATGTGTTCGGCCGGGAACTCATAATAATGGTAATACAAGGAAGTACGCCAGTCTTTCGGATGCTCGCCTTTCAGCAACGGCAGGTAAGAATCACCCTGGATATCTTCAGGAACCGGAGCGCCTGCCAGTTCGAGGAAGGTAGCGGCATGGTCGATATTCTGAACCATTTCAGGAATATCACCCTTTATGCCACCCGGATAGCGAACCAACATCGGTGTGCGGAAAGACTCTTCATACATGAAACGTTTGTCAAACCAACCGTGTTCACCCATATAGAATCCCTGATCGGATGTATAAACGATAATCGTATTATCCAGCAGATCGTTCTTTTCCAGATAATCCAATACACGACCTACATTACGGTCTACCGAATGGATGACACGAATATAATCGTGCATATACTGCTGGTATTTCCATTCAGCCAACGCCTTGCCGGAAAGTTTCTTTTCCTTGAACTCTTTGATGATCGGGTCATAATGCTTGTCCCAGGCGGCTTTCTGTTCCGGAGTCATCCGGTTGTACATATTACGTCCGGCTTTTTCCAATCCCGGATTGGAATGGATCTCGTTTTCTTTGTCTGCCAGTTTCAGGTCATACACCAGATCCATGTCTTTAATGACACTCATTTCCTGCTGCGAAGCGGCAATACGGCCTTCATATTTGTCGTAGAAAGTTTCCGGTATCGGGAAAACAACATCCTTATACAATTCCAGATCGCAGGTATCCGGCATCCAGGTTCGGTGCGGAGCCTTATGATGCAGGAGCAGGCAGAACGGTTTGTTCTTATCCCTTTTCTGGTCCATCCAGTCGATAGCCAGATCGGTTGTTATATTGGTGGCGTATCCTTCTATTTGTTTCTTTTCTCCGTTATCGATAAAATAAGGATTGTAATAATCGCCCTGTCCTATCAATATGTTCCAGTAATCGAACCCGGTAGGTTCGGATGTCAGGTGCCATTTACCGACAATAGCGGTCTGGTAACCGGCTTGCTTCAATAGTTTCGGGAACGTCTGTTGTCCGCCGTCGAATGTTTTCGTGTTGTCGGTAAAGCCGTTTGCATGGCTATGCTTACCGGTC
>PPYF01028323.1_pt1 | contig 13071 bp, 16 predicted proteins | sample 1559871 | NCBI WGS metagenome assembly PPYF01 (sample SAMN08240021, study PRJNA423297) | Human gut metagenome, whole genome shotgun sequencing project. | reverse complement strand
GATAAACTTAGTACACAAAAATGATTATAAGCTAAATTAGCATAGAATTCAAGCGAGTTAAGAAGAAATAGACAGTTGCGATGTTGCAGCGGGAAAGGAGAAGTGGATGCCGAAAACAAAATTATGCGAGAATAAAGAAGCAGCGCGTTGTAATTATGTAGCAGGAATGATCGTTGGCGGCTTGCGTCGGGGAAATATTGAAACGGATACGGCAAGTCGTAAGGTAGGAATGTCTGAACGTACATTGCAAAACAAGCTGCGCAATCCCGGAAGTATTAAGCTTGGGGAATTGTACAGGCTTGCAGATCTGGCAGGAATTGCCATTAGTGTACAGTATAAGAATATTCCAGAATAGGGGAAGGAGGCTGGAGAATGAAACAGATTGTAATATCCGTGAGTGATGAAGATTATAAAGCGCTCCAGGCATATGCTTTTGTACTGTCGAGATTAAACAGGGAATTGCTTGAGAAACACGGGCAGAAAGAAGCAGGCACTTTAACGCCGGAGGATGTGGCGCTGGAAGGAGTTAGGGATCAGATTAAGATTTATAACATTATGAGGGAGAGTGGGGTGCAGTAGTTGGGAGAGATTGTAGTAAAAAATCAGACAACGCTTACAGACACGGCAGCTTTGATACATGTTGCGTTATATCTGGCGGATACAGAATCAGTATCGGAGGACAAGTATCATGTGAAGATGAATGAGACTGTGACGGGGAAATATGTGATTTTGATTACGGAGACAGGGAAATAGATGATTCGGCAGACTCGGCAAAGCCGTTGTTATTTGGGATAAATCCGAATGGAGAATCAAATGGCTTGGCGATCTCGTATGGAGAAAAGATTTACATTATTGGGCAGCTGATGATAACGGAAAAATTAAGATTATCGGTAACAGATTTGACAATCCGGAGCTGTTGGAGGCGTAAGTATTAGAATTTAGAGGAGAAATAAAACTATGGCAAATTATGTTGTTATTGGATATTTTAGGCGACCTCACAAAGATTGTGAAGCGGAAACACAAGAATGCGAAACTTACATGGAAGCGCTTGAATTAAAAGATGAATGGAAAAAAGAGCGAAAATATAAAGAAGTGTACATTGAAACTTATTAATGTAAAGAGAAGATAAGTGTCGGAAATGTACGGGACAAAAGAGAAGATAAGACCAGTGATAGCAGAGAACAGGAGGCAGCGGATGAACATTAAGTTTGGTGCAGATATATATGCTCCGAAAGAAGTCAATGAGCTGGCAAGAGCATCCATAGGTTACATTGAATCAGATGTGATGGATATAAAGAAACGATATGTAACGTTAGGCTTCCACCTGTATGAAATGGAGCAGTACAGATATTATGAAGATCTGGGCTATGAAAGTCTGTATGAGTGTATCGAAGCAAATTTTGCGATGGATAAATCAGCGGTGTCGCGGTGTATTGGTATTTGGAAAGTTTTTGCGGCTGTGGATGACAACGGAACTCGTAAAATGTGGGTAGCTGACAGGTATAAGGACTTTTCATATTCACAACTTACGGAGATGTTGCCGATGTCAGAGCGTGACCGGCATAAGATCAGTAGTGATATGTCCGTGAAGAAGATCAGAGAAGTAAAACAACGGTTGAAAGAAACAAAACAAAAAGTTGATGAAGCAATACCCATTGCTGTAAAAGAAAATAAATCGGTGGAAGAGGTCTTAGCGGTTGCGACGTCGCAACCGGAAGAGATGGTAAAAGATCAACCTGTGGAGATAGTAGCCGAGCAGTCAGATCGGCAGGGACAGCCGGATTTTCCAGATATGAAGAATATGCAGGAACGAGAGGACTTTGTTAATACATATAAGGATTGGAAGATTTGGTGTAGAAATGATTTGACGGAGGAAGTTTTTTACAGATATGATCTGCCGGATGGTGCGGCGATTGTGATTAAGGTTTTCCCATATTGGGGGGAATGGATGAAAGAGCAGTGCGAAGAGAAGCGATTATATCTATTAAAGCCAGGATATAAGCATTTTGCAAATTGTAAAGTTAATATGACGGCTTTAAAAGAGTATCTGAAAAATATGAGAAATAAGAAATGAGTTGATGTCTGTTCCGGTGTAACTGACCGTAGCATCAAAGCAGGACAGGCAATCGGTTCTGGAAGAAGATCCGCATGGATCTGGAAACAGAGCTGAAATGGAAAGGGGCTTTACGGCGGCAACCGTAAAGCCCAGTAGGAAAATCTTTTCGTATAAATACGAAAATGTAAACATACGAGATTATTCTATAGCATTTTCGCAAAAAGTTCAATCGAACAGATTTTCCCATTTGAGATAACCGTACCTTGATAACTGAATAGGCTGTAGCGTGATCGATAGCCAGACAATACCCTAGCTAACATGCGGATGATGCCGCGGGGGTATGACTTGGTAATATACCCGGAGAAGCGAATAAAGTGTGATGATGCCGGAGGAACGGTAGCGGAGACAGCCGTTTATTATAAGGGACTTGTTTGTCCCTTATAAGCGTAAATCAACTGTACGTTTATAAGAGATAAACAAGATTATCTCAATATAGAAGGAAGGGAGGGTGATTTCCAATGGAGGCATTAGTGAAGCATTTTGGTGCTGGTTTACTGGCAATGGCGGTAATTGCAGCGCTTGCGGTTATTGTTCTTGGTATAGTCAAGTCTGATGCAGTAACCGCACAGTTTCAGGACACTCTTACAGCATTTTTTACGAATATTCGTAACATTGCGGGATTCTAGGTGGATCTTGAATGGAGTTGAGGGAAACTGGTATGGCTGGCACGTATAGCAGAAAGGAACCTTTTATCTGCTATACGTGTTGGAAGAGAGGAAACGGTGAATGGAAAAAGAGTTTGATTTTACACCAACAGAAGATCAGTTTGGTGTGTTCTGGAAGTATCTCATGCAGCCGGAAGTGACTGGGGTTAATTATAGCAATGGGATGCTTTGGATTACAGATCTTAGTAGAGGCAGGTATCCGGTACAGGATGTGGTTACCGATAAGTTTTTAACTCAATTTGCAAATACAATCGCCAATAGTGCAAATAAGCATTTTTCAAGTGCTGATCCGGTGCTGGAAGCAGATACTCGGGATTTAAGGATTAGTATACTGCATCCGTCCATTGCACGCACGGGGATGGCAATATCATTGCGAAAAAGCCCGCCAGTGTTGCGGCATACAGAAGAGTCTTTGATTGCGTCCGGGTTTTGTTCCAGAGAGGTGTTGAATTTGCTGATAAATTGTGTAAAAGCAAAGCTGGTGATTGTGTTTGGCGGAGAGCCGGAAGCTGGTAAGACAGAGCTTGCCAAGTTTATGATGCAATATATTGATCCAGCGGATCGAGTGATTACGATTGAGGATTCGCTTGAACTGCATTATGGTGAGATTAACCCGGGACACGATTGTTTGGAATTGCAGATCAGGGATGGATTTGATTATAAGACAGCTGTAAAGACGAGTCTGCGGCAAGATCCGCGGTGGTTGATGTTGTCGGAAGCAAGGTCATCAGAGGTTGTGTCGTTGTTGGAAAGCTGGAGCACGGGTATTGCAGGGTTTACAACAATTCATTTGGATGATGTCAGGAAGCTACCGGATCGTGTTCAGAACATGATGGAAGATAAGAAGGATGTGGAACGTCTGGAAAACCGGATTTATTCGGACGTGAATGTAGGCGTGCTGATTCGGATGCGGACAGAGGCAGATGGAAGTATCAGACGGTATTTAGACCAGCTCTGTTTTTATACCAGGGAAAATGGTGAAAACCATATGAATCTGGTTGTAGAGGATGGCAGGATGGCTGACGGATCGAAAGAATTTCCGGCTGATATTATGAAGAGGATGCGTGAGGCGGGAATTATTGATCCTTACCGATGTACAAAGGGAATATAACCGGGAGGAGGTTTGTTTTGAAAGGGACAGGGAAAAGAAAAAGCAGGGAAGAATGGAAGTTGGGAAGTATCTGGAATCCTATGAATTTGCAGAAAGAAGTGCACAGGTATGGGTATAATTTTGAGTGGAAGACATATTTGCTCACTATATTTTTTGTATTTCTTCTGATTGGTGTTGTGGGAATGTTCTTTAAACTTAGGATCTCATACATTGTGGCGGTTGGAGTGGTAGCACTTTCCATGTTACCGGTTTTGATCATTGACATGTATCGTCGTATGTTTGAACAGAAGCGGTTTGCGGATGCCACGGATTATATGGAGCAGATATTGTTCTCTTTCCGGAAAGAACGGAAGATTTTACCTGCGTTGAGGGAGTGTGAGACAGCACTTCCGGATGGACAGATGAGGGCAGTAATCCGAGAGGCAGCAACGTACATTGAAGCTGGAAATGCCAGGACTGAAGAGGGTGTATATCCGGAAGCTCTGGCACTTATTGAAAAAAAATATGCATGTAAAAAGATACACACGGTGCATGAATTGCTGATTAGTGCGGAAGAACGTGGTGGAGATGTAAGTACATCTATTGATCTGATGGTGGAAGATATCGAAGTCTGGAAGCGGCAGGTATATGAGTTGCAGAAAGATAAAAAGGTAGGGCATACAGATTGTATATTTTCAATTGTTGGTGCGACGCTGACAAGTGGTCTTGCGGTTTATCTTATGGATCAGGTTAAAAGTACGATGGGGTCGGATGAAGTGGCTAGTATATTTACGCTTTTGCCTGTGCAGCTTACCTCATTTGTGCTGATTCTGATATGCCTGTTTACGTTTGCTAGTAGTAACCGGAAGCTTGTGCAGGACTGGATGGATGGTAAGAAGAAAAAGGATGTGCTGCATGCGTATGAATATCTGACAAATTATGATGCTGGAAAAGAAGGGAGAAGAAGCATATTGCTTTCGCTTCCTTTTTTAATTATCGCAATCATCTGTGTTGTGCTTGATCTGATCGCGGTCGCAATTATATTTGCGGTATTGGCAGTGTTTATGCTGTTTCAGCATAAAGTCAACTGTAGTGTTTACAGGTCAGATGTTAAGAATGCGTTGTATGAGGCGTTGCCGGAGTGGATGTTTGATATGGCATTGTTGTTGCAATATAACAATGTACAGGTGTCACTTGCAGAGTCGGTATCTCATGCAGAGCCGATCCTGCAGCCGGAACTTACGGCGTTGGTGGAACGTATCCGCAAAGATCCGGATGAGATTCAATCCTATTTGCAGTTCTTTGCAGGTGTGGATATTCCGGAAATTGCAACCTGTATGAAGATGTTGTTTTCCATGTCGAATGATGGAACAGGGAATATGCAGGTGCAGATCTCGAACTTGGTAGCGCATGTAAATAAGTTACGGGAAAAGGAACTGGAACTGAAAAATGAAAAAATAGTATTCCAGGCGCGGATCATGGTTATGTATCCAGTAGCTGCTACTACGGTAAAGCTGCTCATAGATATGGCATCTGGTACAGTGTTGTTATTCCAGCTTTTCGGGACGATGATATAGGAGGAGTGGCATGAAAGTAGTGGTTGAAGTATATACAATACTCTGGATACTGCTTCTGACGATGAGTACGGGTTTATCTGTCACAATGGCAGAAGAACGTGCGGCACAGGCAAAGCGGGTGAAGGCAGAGGTTGTTGCAGAAATTGAGAATAGCAATTTTAACCCGGCTGTCATTGACGCGTGTAAATCCAGTGTAAGGGCATCCGGATTTGACCTGTCGGTGACGCCGTGTACATACGATCAGGCGCACGATGTGACATCTGCGGAGGTGGTATTGACTTATACATATAAGATCCCGTTGCTTGGAATTGAGCAGACAAGGACAACGGAAGGAATTGCAAGATAGGAGGCACATATGGAAGAGGTAGTAAACGAACTTGGGCTGGGAATTTTAATCATGGCAATATCCGGTGGCTTTGTGGGGTTGTTTGTCTGGGTTTTGAATCAGATGTCGGCATGGTAGAAGCAGGAGGCGCGTATGGAAGAGATAGTAAAAGAGTTGGGGCTGGCGCTGCTTTATATGGGGACAGGTTTTGCTTTGCTGGTGCTTGTGTTTTTGCTTTTGAAGGGTGATGGAGTTCTTGGCAGAATTGTACTTGCCTATATGAATGGTCTGACAGGATAGGAGGAAACATGGATTTTTTGGTGAAGCATTTTGGAATGGCGGTATTATATGCAGCATGTGCAGTTGTGGTTTTGGCACTTGTATTTTTGCCGGGGCAGAGTGGTTTGTTAAATCGTGTGGGAAGTACCATGAGTGGATGGAGGGCAACAGACACATCCGGATATGTGGCGTATGCTTCGGAAAGTCAGCAAGGACATCCGGTAGTGGAGTATTCCAGAGCGGATGCCCTTGCACTGGGAACGTATTCCATTTCGGATTTAATTGCAGCAAAGGATCATAACGGAAATGATGCGCGGTTGGCAGTGCTTCAAATGACATTACCGGGAGGCAGTGAAGTTGCTGTTGATAGGAGTGCGACAGAGATTACATTTCCGGTAAGGGGCGTGTATACGTTGCAGGTTGAGGCGAGAGATAGTAGCCAGCGTATCGTAATAAAGGATATAGTGATCCCGGTAAATTAGGAGGCGTGGATGAAAAATATAGCGGCTATGTTTGGAGTGTTTTTTCTGGGAATTCTGGTTGTGGCTTGTGTGATGACGAGTGCGGGACGGAGTAACCGGGAAATGGAGTTAGACGATAATTTACCGTCTGTGGTAGAAGAGACGCTGGCGGAAGTGATGGAGGGAAAATCTTATGATATCACCAGTGAAAATGAAATAGTGGCAGATCTAGCAGTGGATCTGTCCAGAAAATTGGACAGCAACTGTGATATAACAGTAAATATAGAGAAACTTGATAAAGAAAACGGGCTGCTGGCAGTGAGAGTAATGGCTGCATATCAGCATCCGAACGGAAGGGAGGGCAGTGTATCGTGTGAGCGGACTGTAGTTTTTAATAAGTTGCAGGACGATCTGGCAGAGTTATGTCAGGTAAGATTCCTTGTAGATGATGTGCGGACATATAAAACTTGTAATGTATGGTCGGGTGATACAGTATCTGCTCCGTCGGAACCAACAGTTTCCGGTAAGACTTTTGATTGCTGGGTAGATGTGGAAGGAAATCCGGTTGATTTTACCCAACCGGTAACACAGAGTCAGATTTATTACGCAAAATATAGTTGATATACCTGACAAGGGATATTATACTTGTAGTGAGAGAAGATTACATTTTTCATTAGATAGATATAAGGAGGAACTTGTTATGAAGATGAAGGAAGTATGGAAGCGGACGACAGCATTTGTGACGGCGACAGCTATCAGCATTGGAATGTTTGTCGGATCGCCGTTACCGGCAAAAGCAGCGGATGAAGCAGGTATCCGGGCGTTTGTGACAAGAATGTATGAGGTTTGTCTTGACCGTGAACCGGATGCGGCGGGGTTGGATGACTGGTCGAATCGTCTTGCAACGGGACAGGAGCAGGGTGCAAATATTGCTTTCGGATTCATTTTCAGTGACGAGTTCCGGAACTTGAACCTGTGCAATGAGCATTATGTAGATGCCATGTATGAAGCATTTTTTGACCGTGAGCCGGATGCAGCTGGAAAAGCGGACTGGCTGGGACAGTTGAACAGTGGCGCTACCAGGGGGCATGTTATGACAGGTTTTGTGAATTCACAGGAGTTTGCAAATTTGTGTACAGCTTATGGAATCGATCAGGGATCGGGAGACTGGAGCGCAGACAATATTACGGTCAGTGGAAGCTGTGCGATCTGTGACAGCGGCAGTCATGAGGTGACGCCGGAGATTCAGGCGTTTGCAGAAAGGTTGTATACCTGCTGTCTTGACCGTGAACCGGATGCGGCGGGGCTGAATGATTGGTCAACGGCTCTTGCAAATGGTGCGAAGGGCAGCGAAGTGGCTGCTGGGTTTGTTTTTAGCCAGGAATATAAGAATAAAGATGCATCTGATACGCAGTATGTGCTGATGCTTTATAAGACTATGCTTGGAAGGGAAGCAGATACACCGGGCGTTACGGATTGGGTGTTACAGCTTAGAAATGGCGCTTCCAGGGAAGCCGTATACAATGGCTTTGTAGGAAGTACCGAGTTTGCAAATCTTTGCCAGAATGCCGGCATTACGGTCGGTGGTGCGATTGCGGATAATGGCACCACGGGAAGACAGAGTACGGGAGAAATGGTAATGGTATATGTAGATACATATGTAGATGGAGAGTACAGGGTTACAGATTGGTACAGGCAGGTAACAGAAGGAGATTTGGTAGATCCTAAGGGACTTTATTTTCAGTCTCCGCTTCCATTGGAGGGGGAATCATTTATCGCTTATGAGGGAGCTAAAGGGAAGGTCAATATAACTAGTAATGGTTACGGTATTATGTTTGACTAATTTTTGTTTGAAAAAAAAATGTTAAAACAGGAGAGTGTTCTTATAGTGTTGTACTGTAAGAGCACTTTTTATTTTGTAAAAAGAACAAAGTGCCAGGGAGGGATTGTTTATTGTTGCGAGAAAGTAGAAATTTAAAGAGACGGTGGGTGCAAGGTATTTTTGCGGTGGCATTTGTCGTAGGACTTTTTTGGATGCTTGCTGGATCGCCGGTGATGGTAAAAGCGGGGACGTTGGAATATCATGCCAGTATAAGCAGTAGTACGAGTGGAAGTGATATAACATTTAACTGTGACTTGGATCAGGCGATAGATGGACAGCGAGCGAGTTATCAGTGGCAGGAAAATCGTGGAAGTGGCTGGCAGGATATTTCCGGGGCAACAGGAGCTTCCTATACTGTGGGTAAGACGGGAAGAGGTGGATATCAGTATCGTTGTGCGGTGACTGTGGTAATCAACAATTCATATTCACTGTTGAATGAGGATTATAAGGCGTTTTTGCACAGAGAAGGGTCTGTGCCGGAATTTCAATCCTGGTGGCCGCATCTGTATGGACATACACAGAACAGCTATTTAGTGGGAATTTATGATGCGATTGGAATATGGCCAGCGAATGAAGCTGCGCGTGTTGCAACGGAAATGGTATTTAGTACGGAATATATGTCAAAGTATAGCAATTCAAATCTGAATTATAGTGTGGATACTAATTTGGCAACACGGAACGGACCGAAACAGCTTATTGTAGACTGTTATCATTTTTTGTTGCAGCGTGAACCGTCAGATAGTGAGGTGGAATATTGGTATGGCGTTTATGTGAGTCATAATACTGTTCAGCAAAAAATTGCTTATTTTGATACATCAATCGGTAATTATCGATATTTTATGACTTATTCCGGTATGGGTTATGTGCTTAATCAGATTGCAGCATCGGACGAATGTGCCAGCAAAATGGCAGCGGCGTATTACTATGACGGAAACCAGGGCGTGTTTCTTTATACGGAAAGCGATATTGAAACTCGGTCGGATACCTACCATGTTACAAGTGATGTTGCCACAATTCCGGAGAATACGTATCAGGTAACGTTGCAGAAAGGTACTGGTGTTCAGAGTGTCAGCGGCGCCGGATCTTACACGATGGGACAGAGTGTGACGATCAATGCGACATTGGCAACGGGGTATCACTGGAAAGGCTGGACAGGTACATATGGAACGACGACACAGCAATACAGTTTTACAATGCCGGATCAGGATGTATCTTTAACGGCAAATGCAGAAATTAACCGCTCAACAGTAAAGATTGACCCGAACGGCGGAACCTGGCAGGGAAGTGCCACTGTGCAGAGTTTTACGGAGCACTATGGAACCGCAATGTCTATTCCGGATCCGGTAAGAACCGGATATACCTTTTCTGGCTGGGTGAAATCGGAGCCATTTAACGGTAGTCTGAACAATGCGGTTTACACGTTTGGCGCTGCTGATGGTGCGATAGATGTTCTGACGGCGTCCTGGACGGCAAACAGCTATACGTTGCATTTTGATCCGAATGGTGGTGCAGAAGTCACACATATAGAGGATATGGTGATACAGTACGATGAGGAAATCACGCTTCCGGATGCAACGGCAGCTTATGTGAAATATACATTTGATGGTCAGAATGTGACACAGGATGTATTGAGCGGGGCGATCCGGTTAGAAAGTGATGGAGATTCGGAAGCAGCAGATCCGGAAGCGCCGGAAGATGAAGCGGATGTCGGAATGAATGAAGAAGCAACAGATACGGAAGCGGAAAATGAAGCTGATGAAGCTGTAGAAGCAGATCCGGAGCCGGAAGCTGCTGATAATGAGACAGATCTGGAAGCAGACCAGAGAGCGTATGCGTCTGTGAATACTGGCTGGGTAACAGAGGAAGAAAAAGAGAATTATGTTCCGCAATGGACAGCAGGAATGCAGGTCAGTGTGGCGGATCTGATAGAAGCATCCGGCGTGGCAGATCAGAACGGTGCGATGATCACGCTGTATGCGTCGTGGGATGACTGTCCGTGGATTGTTGCCACAAATCTCTACTATACACTGGAGCAGGCACAGCAGGGGGTTATCACAGACAGTGAGATTTTAAGCCATGCGACTGCATCGGATCGTGAAGATGGAAGCCCGATCGAGGCAGGATTTCATGAAAATGGAACATCTTTTTCGATTCCGGATTATCAGGCATCGGATTTTACTCAGTTTTTGCGTGGAGGAAGCTGTACGGAAAATCTCACGGTAGTTGACAGCGCTGGGAGTATCTATTGTAAGCAGATAACGGTTTATGTGGTGGATACAACGCCTGCAGATGCACGAACGGAGAGAACAACACGCTTTATTGATGAAAAATATTACGGAAGTTCTTATGAACGGGGAGGGCTTTTGGATGATTCGATCTGGAAGACGGATACTGCGTACGTGTCTGCACTTCGGACGGCGTTTGGAAATCTGGAAAATGATGCACCGGTTGAAACCTATATGATTAACGGTGAGACGCGCCGGAAGATCCGCGAATATGTGGATGCGCACGGATTCGGAGACAACAGAGAAGCCGGAGCATTACAGGAAATGTATGATCGGTATCTTGTGCCAAATTGTGTAAGATGAAAATAAAAAACAGCCGGCAGGCGTTTCCTGCCTGCCGGCTGCAACTCTTTCATTCTTCTGTGAGGAAGAGCGGAGAGGATATTCCCTAATATATTCTTGTTGATTACGGACAGCCCTTATGTGTGTTCTTCTGCATCTGAGACCGGAGCTTCCGGCTTCTTGATATAGATCTTTTCAATCCGGTTTTTATCCATCTGTTCCACACGAAGCAACACATCATCATCGGTAATAATCACTTCGTTCTTTTCCGGAAGGTGATCCAGCAGACCGATGAGGTAGCCGCCAATCGTATCATAATCCTCGGATGTAAAATTCAAGCCGATCTCATCACAGAGATCTTCCAGGTTGGTGGAGCCGAGAACCATGTATTCACGGTCGCTAAGCTGGACAATCGGATCTTCTTCGTCAGTATCGTACTCATCACGGATTTCACCAACAATCTCTTCCAGAAGATCTTCCAGCGTGATCAGACCCGCAGTAGCACCATACTCATCCAGAACAATAGCAAGTGAGATAGAGGACTTACGCATTTCCATAAACAATTCTGCAGTGTTCTTGTGCTCGTATGTAAAATACGGTTCACGCATAATATCACGAACAGAAAAATGATCCTTGTCGTGACAGAGAAGCAGATCTTTCATATTGAGGATACCAATCACGTTGTCGGTCGTATCTTCATAGACTGGCAACCGGGTAAACTTATCCTCCTGAAAAATCTGAATCAGCTCATCGTAGGAACTGTCTACCTGCGCAAAGGTCATATCGATTCTCGGAATCATGACTTCTTTGGCCTGTGCATCGCCAAAATCAAACACATTGTTAATCATGGTGTGTTCTTCAGACTCGATGACGCCGGATTCCTTGCTGACATCCACGATTGTGCGCAGTTCTTCCTCGGTCATCTTCTGGGTATCGGCATTCGGATCAACGCCGAATAATTTGCAGATGCGGTTGGCAAGCTTATTGATGATAAAAATGACCGGAGTCAGAATTTTCATCAGTACCTCAATCACATTTGCATAGGTGAGAGCCAGTTTCTCGGAATTGACCGTCGCCAGTGTCTTCGGCGAGATTTCGCCAAAAATCAAAATGAGTACGGTAAGGATGCCGGTTGCAATACCTGCACCTACACTGCCCCAGATCTTGATTGCCAGAGAAGTGGCGAGCGAGGATGCCGACAGATTCACGATGTTATTACCGATTAAGATTGCAGAAAGCATTTTTCCGGAATTATTTGTGATGCGAAGAACTGTGGCAGCGCGTTTGTTCCCGTCTTCTGCCAGGGTACGCATCCGGATGCGATTGACGGTAATTAAAGCCGTCTCTGCGGATGAAAAGAATGCAGAGAGCATAAGTAAGAGCACTAAGAAAATTATTTGAAATATGTCACTTGAATCCAAGTATGTTCACCTCATTAAATAGCAGGATGCGCACAGATGTATGTGCCATGCCTTTGGTTAATAGTATTCCGGCACACAGGGCGCCGGAATACAAAAGTGTAATATGAATGACATTATATAAAGAAAATGTCTATTCGTCAATACTGTAGTTTGGAGCTTCCTTTGTGATGTGGATGTCATGCGGATGACTCTCACGAAGAGCAGCAGCGGAGATTTTTACGAACTTGCTCTTTTCCTTGAGATCCTCGATCGTCGGGCAGCCACAGTAACCCATACCGGAACGGATACCGCCGACCAGCTGGAAAACAGTGTCCTCCACATTGCCCTTGTAAGCCACACGGCCTTCGACGCCTTCCGGTACCAGCTTCTTGGCACCTTCCTGGAAATAGCGGTCTTTGCTGCCGTTCTCCATAGCTGCAAGAGAACCCATGCCGCGGTAAACCTTGTATTTTCTTCCCTGATACAACTCGAAAGTTCCGGGAGCCTCATCACATCCAGCAAAGATACTTCCCATCATGCAGACATTTGCGCCGGCTGCGAGAGCTTTAGTCATATCGCCGGAGTATTTGATACCGCCGTCGGCGATGATCGGAATACCGGCTTCCTTTGCAACCTTATAGCAGTCCATGATAGCGGTAATCTGTGGAACACCGATACCTGCAACGATACGGGTGGTGCAGATAGAACC
>PPYF01024913.1_pt1 | contig 13072 bp, 14 predicted proteins | sample 1559871 | NCBI WGS metagenome assembly PPYF01 (sample SAMN08240021, study PRJNA423297) | Human gut metagenome, whole genome shotgun sequencing project. | reverse complement strand
ATCCATTTCCCAGCATCCCCCTTTGCTTTCCTTTCTGAATCGTGCTAAACTTATTCTGTCAATGAAACATATTTCAAATTTACACATAGAAAAGGAGACGAACACATGGGAGGATTTTTTGGTGTTGCCGCAAAATCAAACTGTACGCTTGATTTATTCTACGGTGTTGACTACCACTCACATTTAGGAACACGACGGGGAGGAATGGCTACTTTTGGTCCAAGCGGTTTCAGCAGAGCCATTCACAATATCGAGAACTCACCATTCCGTACAAAATTTGAACGAGATGTAGAAGAATTACAGGGAAATTTAGGAATTGGCTGTATCTCTGATTTCGAACCGCAGCCGCTTCTAATCCAGTCTCATCTCGGAAGCTTCGCGATCACAACGGTCGGCAAAATTAATAATATGGACGAACTTTTAGACAAAGTGTATGCCCATGGACATACACATTTCCAGGAGATGAGCGGCGGACAGATCAACGCAACTGAATTGATTGCTTCCCTGATCTGTCAGAAAGATTCTCTTGTAGAAGGAATCCAGTATGTACAGGAAATCGTAGACGGCTCTATGACACTGCTTCTGATGACAAAAGACGGTTTGTATGCCGCAAGAGACAGACGCGGGCGTACTCCGCTTGTCGTAGGACATAAGAAAGATGCCTACTGTGTCTCTTTTGAAAGTTTCGCATATATCAATCTCGGCTACAGCGACTACAAAGAATTAGGACCTGCTGAGATCGTTTACATCACACCGGATAGTGTCGAGACTGTCAGTGAACCAAAAGAAGATATGAAGATCTGTTCTTTCCTTTGGGTTTACTATGGATACCCGACCTCTTCCTACGAAGGCGTCAATGTAGAAGAAATGCGTTACAAATGCGGTGGAATGCTTGCAAAACGTGATGCACTTGACGATGTCCGACCAGATGTTGTCGCAGGAGTTCCAGATTCCGGAATTGCCCATGCCATCGGCTATGCCAATGAATCCGGTATTCCATTTGCCCGTCCGTTTATCAAATATACACCGACTTGGCCGCGTTCTTTTATGCCGCAAAATCAAGAACAGCGAAATCTGATTGCCCGCATGAAACTGATCCCGGTACAGTCTCTGATCGAAGACAAGAGTCTCCTTCTGATCGATGACTCCATTGTGCGCGGAACTCAACTTCGTGAGACAACAGAATTTCTTTACAATAGTGGGGCAAAAGAAGTCCATGTACGCCCTGCCTGCCCGCCACTCTTATTCGGCTGTAAATATTTAAATTTCTCTCGCTCCAAATCCGAACTGGATCTGATCACAAGACGTGTAATCCAAGAGAAAGAAGGCGATGATGCACAGAAATATTTAAGCGAATATGCAGATCCAAACAGTCAGCGCTATGCCGACATGCTGGAAGCAATCCGCAAAGAACAAAACTTTACTACACTCCGCTATCACAGACTGGATGATCTGATTGCATCCATCGGGCTGTCTCCTTGTAAAGTATGTACTTACTGCTTTAACGGAGTAGAATAGTCACAGAAAATTTTAAAGAACAAAAGAATTTTCTTTCTATTTTCTTTTGGACTTGTTATAATGAAGAGCGTGCACAGATCCTCTGGCACGCTCTTAGTTTGTTCAAAAAAATTTAGATAGATAAGGTGGTTAGATTATGAATAAAAAAGAAGTATCCGAAATCAAAAAGCAATTTACGCCGGACAACTGCGCGATCACCCGCATCTGTGGCTGCTATGTCGACGGCGAAAAAAATAAAAAAACACAATTAAAAGAAGCATTTCTCTCTCTTCCTGAAGAAGAAATCTTCAAATATTTTGAACTATTTCGCAAGACACTGTCCGGCACGATTGGAAAAAATCTGCTCAACATGGAATTCCCTCTCTCTGCGGAAAATGCGGGAGGAACTCAGGATTTTCTCCTGAAACTTCATGCCAGCCAACTGACCGATGATGCGCTTCTGGATGCATTCTACGACCGGATCATCGAATCTTACGACTATGGCGAGAACTACCTGATCCTTGTCATTCACGCCGCCTATGACATTCCGGGAAAATCCAGTGATGGGAGCGAAATGTTCGATGCCTCCGATGAAGTATATGAATATCTGCTCTGCAGCATCTGTCCGGTAAAGCTTTCTAAACCAGGGCTTAGTTACCATGCAGAAGATAACACCTTTGGTGAACGCGTCCGCGACTGGATCGTAGAAATGCCGGATGTCGGATTTCTATTTCCTGCCTTTAATGACCGGAGCACCGACCTGCACAGCATTCTTTATTACGCCAAAAATGCCGAAGAACTCCGTGCTTCTCTTGTAGAAAATCTACTCGGTGCCATTCTTCCATTATCTGCCGGAGGACAGAAAGAAACTTTCCAGACACTGATCGAAGAAACACTCGGAGAAGAACGTGACTATGAAGTGGTCAAAAATATCCACGAGAATCTCTATGAAATGCTTGAAGAAAAGAAAGATTCCCCGGAACCGGTTACCCTTGACAAAACAGAAGTAAAAAAACTTTTTGCCCACAGTGGTGTGACCGAAGAACATTTGGAAGACTTTGACCGGAACTTTGAACAGGCAACTTCATCTTCCTCGTCCGAACAGCCATCTTTTCTTGCAACTAACATTGTCAATACAAGAAAGTTTGAGATCCGCACCCCAGATGTTGTGATCAATGTCAACCCGGAACGTTCCGATCTGGTCGAAACAAGAATTATTGATGGGCGCCGCTGCATCGTGATTGGTATCGATGACCATGTGGAGATCAATGGAATTTCCGTTAAGGCAGTTGCCAAAAATCAAAATGAAATTTTTTAATAAATACTCATTTTACAAAGAAAAGTATTCTGATTAATTTTATCTATCTGCTTTTCAGAAAAAGACCAGTCAGAATCCGATTTACCTGACTGGTCTTTCATTGTTCAAAGTAGATTTTCTATTTTTTTCATCAAACAAAATTTCAAACTCTTTTAAGATTTTATATATATACTTTTATTAGTATTTATCTATTATCCTATTTTCATATCCATTGAAATAAAAAACCATTATATTTTCTTTTGAAAATATGCCGACATTCTTCCTTCTTCCTCAAATACTTCTTTGCTCTCAAATCCATTTTTCTCCAGTACCCGGATAGAGGCTACATTATTTAAAAATGTAAATGCTCCAACAGTCTCTAGCTGGAACTTTTCGGAGATTTTTTCCTTTACTTCTGCCGCAGTTTTTCCATCATCTTAGTATAATTTTTCCGTTCATGCGGAAACATGCACTGGCTACAATCTTTCACACCCTTTTCTGTGTATCTGAAATTCCCACCACACTCTGCTCCTTTTAAGTACAGTGGACAGAAACAAAACAGACAGTTAAAATTGTCCGGATCGTCTGTCTTATGACATGGGAAATATTCACATTGCTTATGGGAAAAAAATTTATAAAATTCTGACATAGTTTCTCTTTCATTACTCCCTTTGTTTTGTTCACTTAATTTGTTTGTTCTGAAATCTTTTGTAATCCCTTTACTTGTCTGTTTCTTCTTGTTTTCTATAAAACATATCATACCACATTTTATTATATATTACAGCATTTATTACTCAACTAAATATAGACTGTTATAATATACATTGCAAATATTAGCAAAAAAACAAGAAGTACATGTAGAAAAACTTCACAAAATCGTTTGAAAAATGATGTCTTGCAATAGTGTACCTTATAATCAGTTCCCCAAAGTGCAAATAGGAAAATAGCACTTAAAAAATAATGTTCTGCAAAATATTTCAAATTTAAAAAACCGAAATAAGCATACAAACCTATTGTTATCCAAGATACCATACGAATTGTGTAAATAAAATAACGCTTATTTTGTAATATCACTCTTTTGCTATTTACATTTTTCATAAAATATCAACTCATTTTTTCTAATCAATCCTTCACTTTAAACGAATTTCACCGGAACCTATCAGTATCTTGCGGCGGTACTTTTCACACCGGACCAAATCATACTTTCAATAGTAAATAATATTCCTTTTCAAATGTTTCGTTATCTTCTCTCTTCACTCCACTCTAATATAACTCCTGTGTTCGCGTCAATCTCAAATTCGTATTCTCTCTGATTGTAGATGATATCCCCTTCGTATTTATACTGTCCATCATCGTTGTCAAGTTCCATCCGGATATCAGACTCTGTCGCCCCCGGAACTCTTTCTAATGCCGTTTGCATTGCCTGTTCCTGGCTGACCGCCACATTTGCTCCTGCGCTTTGTGACTGATTATTTTGCGTATTATTCTGCTGTCCATTTTGTGCTGCCTGTGCAGATTCGTTCCCCTGCGTATCCTTATTTTGTGCTGCCGTATTGGAAGCGACACTTTCTGTATCAGCAGTTAAGATTGTCCCGTCTTCCGCTGCGATTTCATAATCGTATTCTGTTCCATTTGCATCGAATTGAATTTCATAGATCATTCTTCCGTCATCTCTGTCTTTCGATGTTTTTAGTCTTGTCGCTTCCTCCTTCGTCACACCCGCATCTTGAAGTGCCGCTTCCAGTGCTGCATCTTTTCCAATGTCCTTTCCACCTGTGAACCCACATCCCGTGGTTGCTCCTAATACACTGATTGCTACGATTCCTGCTGCCATATATTTTTTCATCATATCTGTTTTCTCCTTTTCTTCTTTTTTTTCTTTCTTGTTTCTTACTTTGTATCTGAATCATACAGTAGAAACATTAAAAGAACATTAGAAAATACTTAAAAAGGAATATAAAATGTAAATCTGCTTCCTTCCCCTTCTCTGCTCTCAACAGACACTCTGCCACCGTGCGCTTCGGCAATCCATTTTACCATAGAAAGTCCAAGCCCAAAATGGCTTCCATCTGTGCGCGAAGTGTCTGCACGGTAAAAGCGTTCCCAGATATGTTCCATGTCATGCACAGAAATCCCAATTCCATTATCTTCCACGATTCCGACTACATTTTCTTCCTTTGCCTGCAAAGAAATTTTTACAATCCCACCTTCTCTTCCATAAAAAACAGCATTGGATACGAGATTGACAACCATCCGGATATAGAAACTTTCATCCACTTGTGCATAAATATCCGGAGTAATCTCAGTTCTGACCGTAATTTCTTTTTCCTCTGCGATCATCTGCTGTTCTTCCGCAATGATCTGTGTCAGTTCACTGAGATTTACCCTCTCTTTATTCAACTTCTGCCTTCCTTCATCTGCCCGGGATAACAAAAGCAGGCTGGAAATCAGCCCCGCCATCTCTCTCGCCTTTTTTGCAATCAGCTCGATCTGCTCTCTCTGTCTGTCCGTCAATGTTTCCTCGGAAAGACATGCATCACACTGTGCCAGCATTACACTCACCGGAGTGCGCAGTTCATGAGAAACATCGGAAGTAAACCGCTTTTCTCTTTGAAATACCATTTCCAGCTGTTCCAGCATCCCGTCAAAGGTCTGTACCAAATGGTAGATTTCATCTTTACTTTCTTTTTGCTCCTCTGTCAGCCCTACTCGTTTGGACAGATCTGCATCCGATTGGATCTGCCGGACCGTGTCTGTCATTTTTTTTACCGGGAGCAATGCCCTTTTCGTAAACTGATAACCCAAAAATGCTGCTGCCAATGTGAAAAGCGGGAGCAGGATCACTGCAAACCGCATCGTAATCTGAAAGCTTTCTTCTGCATCATTGATGGACGCCATCCCCCTCACATAAACATTCTGCCCGTTTTCCAGCCGATACAACACATCATACAAATACCATTTCTGCTTATTCTCTTTGATCTCACGCATAGCTCCATCTTCAAGCGCATAGGCATTCTCGATTCCATACGGAACTTTTCCGTATAGAAAATACCCGCTTTCATCGTACAGAGACAGATAAATCCCCTTTTCTACAGAATAAAAATCATTGTCTACTTCCAGCCTGCCATCTTCTATTTCAATCTCCTCAACACTCTTTTGCACAGAGTTCTCCAGCTGATTTTTCACAGAAGCCAGCACTTTTCTGCCACTCATAGAGAATAAAATTCCAAGTGTGGTGCAGGTAAGCAAAAGCAGGAATGTTGTGTAGAACAATGTCAGTCTTGCTTTTAATGTCCATCGCTTCATACTTTCTCCTTCAGCACATATCCGGCGCCACGAACTGTATGGATCAATTTTTCCTTGAACGATTCGTCAATCTTTTTTCGCAGATAGCGAATGTATACATCAATCACATTAGAACCGCCCGCATAATCATAATTCCACAAGTGCTGCTCCAATTTTTCCCGCGACAATACAATTCCTTTGTTCTGAATCATATAGCGCAGCAAGGCAAACTCCTTTCCGGACAGCTGGATTTCCTTCCCATCCCGAAATACTTGATGCGTATCTACATGAACTTCCAAACCGCCTTCTCTATAACACGAATCTTCTGATTTCTCAGGCCGCCTCAAAAGTGCCCGGATCCTTGCAAGTAATTCCTCAAATGCAAATGGCTTCACGAGATAATCATTGGCACCTGCATCCAATCCCCGCACCCGGTCCTCAACACTGTCTTTTGCCGTCAAAAGAAGCACCGGGACATGTTTATTTTTCTGGCGAATTTCCCGAAGTACCGATAACCCATCCTTTTTTGGCATCATAATATCAAGAATTACGACATCATACTCTGCCCCTGCAAGATAATCAAGAGCTGCCTCCCCATCCATACAGGAATCCACACTATAATGCTCTGCCATCAGCCGCTGCGCCAGAATCTTATTTAAATCTCTTTCATCCTCTGCAATCAAAATCCGCATCTCGTTTTCTTCCTTCTTTCTGCTTCTTTTGGTAAATTATAACACAGCTGCCTGTTTTCGTCATTTTCTTTTCCCTTATATTTTTCTATACTCTCCACACACAAAAGAGGAAACAGACATCTTTGTCCATTTCCTCTCTGCTTTTTAAGCTGTTTCAATCAAAATTTCCTTCTGCCGCAATACCTCTTCTATCATATCCAACGTTTCTTCACTGTCTGCACTTACTTTATGATAATGATAGTTCGAGGTGATATTTTTCAGAGGACTTGATTTTCCACTTTTGATATCACCGATGAATTCCATAACCTTCCTTCTGGAATTAATATGTAATTCTGCTTCCATATGTCCATATACCCTATGATTGATCATTACATTTTCTACACAACCGCCCATATCTACAATCGAACAAAGCTCTTCTTCCAGCTGCTCATCCGTATGATTTACTTTAAACACACGGCTGACTGTTGCCGGTGTCTGCAAAATATATCCTCTGTTTGTAGAAAGAATATCATAACCTGCCGCCCGGATCAACGCAATATCCTGCACGATCACCTGACGGCTCACATTGTAGAGGGCTGCCAGCTTTTTCCCAGATACCGGTGCAGTACTCTCACGGATTTCGTGAATGATCTGTTCTCTTCTCTCTGTCCCTTGCAACCTGTTCCCTCCATCTCCTTCTTAATTCCACTTACGCATTTTCTAACGCGTGAAGATTTTTCAGGGAAATATCCAGAATTGGAGCGGAATGCGTCAATGCTCCACTGGAAATATAGTCAATTCCAAGAGAAGTCAGACGACCGATGTTTTCTTTTGTCACATTTCCGGAACATTCTGTCTCAGCACGTCCGTCGATGATGCTTATTGCCTTCTGCATCTCTTCTGTTGACATATTGTCAAGCATAATGATATCTGCCCCAGCTTCCACTGCTTCCCTCACCATATCAAGATTTTCTACTTCCACTTCTATCTTTCGAACAAACGGAGCGTATTCTTTCGCCATTTTCACTGCCGCAGTCACACTGCCCGCCGCCCCAATATGGTTATCTTTCAACAGCACTCCGTCAGACAAATTGTAGCGGTGATTATACCCTCCTCCGACACGGACTGCATATTTCTCAAAAATTCTCATATTCGGCGTTGTTTTTCTCGTATCAAGCAATTTTGTATCTGTACCTTCTAAAAGATCGGCAACCGAACGTGTATAAGATGCAATCCCACTCATCCTCTGAAGATAATTTAACGCAACACGCTCTCCAGAAAGAAGTACACGGATATCTCCTGTCACTTTTCCCATCAACTGTCCATTTGTCACTTTGTCCCCATCTTTGCAGAAAAATGTTACTTCCGTCTCTGCATCAAGCAATTTAAATACTCTTTCAAAAATTTCCAATCCTGCAATAATCCCATCCTGCTTGCAGATCAATTCTACTTCTCCTTTTACGGCTTCTTTCATCACCGCATTAGTTGTCACATCTTCACTTGAAATATCTTCTTTCAGCGCTTCCAGAATCAGGTGATCCACCTGAAGTGTCATTGTAATCTTATTCATGTCTTTTACCTCCCATATCTATTTCATATCACAACTGCTCTGATTGATTTTCTTATCTTTTGATTCTTTATCGATATCTTTTCTCAGATTCCCCGGAGATCTTTGTCGCTGCCCGCTTAGCAAATACAAGACTTTCCAGCAGCGAATTGCTCGCCAGTCTATTCGCCCCGTGCACACCGTTACAACTTGTCTCCCCTACTGCATAAAGATGTTCCATTGAAGTCTGGCTGTCCAGATCTACCCAGATACCTCCCATGAAGTAGTGCTGTGCAGGCACAACCGGAATACATTCTTTTGTCACATCGTATCCTTCCTCCAGACACCTCTGATAAATATTTGGAAAGTGACCGAGGATCGTTTCTTTCGGAATATGTTCCATCGAAAGCCATACGTAATCTGTTCCATCTTTTTCCATTTCTTCGTGGATCGCCTTTGTCACAACATCCCGCGGAAGCAATTCATTGACAAAACGCTCATGCTTCTTATTGTACAGCACTGCCCCTTCTCCTCTCACTGACTCCGAGATCAGAAAGCGTCTTCCTGGTTTTTTCGAATACAATGTCGTTGGATGGATCTGCACATAGTCCAGATGTTCCAACCGCACTTCGTGTTTCTTTGCGATTCGGATCGCATCTCCAGTCAAATGCGGAAAGTTTGTCGAATGCTGATAAGTCCCACCGATTCCACCACTTGCAAGAATGGTATCTGCTGCATGGATATGCAATGTCCCTTGTTCATTTTCTGCAAGAATTCCAGTACATTTACCATCTTCCTCAAGAATATCCGTCATTGTTGTATACTCAAAGATTGTCACATTTTTCCGCTCTTTTACACGTTCCAGCAACTTACTTGTAATTTCTTTTCCGGTAATATCCTTGTGAAATAAAATACGTGGACACGAATGTGCCCCTTCTCTCGTATACTTCAAACAACCGTCTTCCTGTTCAAAATCGACTCCAAATCCAATCAGATCGTCAATAATCTCTCTGGATTTTCGTATCATCAGATCTACGGATTCCTTTCGGTTCTCATAATGCCCTGCTTTCATCGTATCTTCGAAAAAGCTCTCGTAATCCTTTTCATCTCGGAGTACGCAGATTCCTCCCTGTGCAAGAAAAGAATCACTGCTCTCCAAATCCGATTTCGTGATCAGTACGACTTGTTTCTCCTCCGGCAGCCAAAGTGTGCTGAATAAACCTCCTACTCCAGTTCCCACTACAACTATGTCTGCACTTATCTCCATCTCTTTTTCCTCCAGTTCCTCTGTCTTTACTTTTTCCTACGTTCATTTTCTCTTATTTCGCGAGTTCTAACATCCGCTCCAGTGTCTTTCCTTTTTTCCAGTGTGATCAGCTTCATATCCGGACAAACCGGTTCCGTCTCTGCAAAATAAAATTTCTTATCTGGATTCTGCTTCTCCAATTCATAGCGCACCCCATTTTCTGTACAGACAATAAACTCTTTGCAAGAGCTTTTGGCCGCATATGCAATAATTCCGGATGTACTTCCGATATAATCCGAAATCGCACACACAGCCTCCGGACATTCCGGATGTGTGAGAATCTCCGCCTGCGGATGTTGCTCTTTTACTTTCTTGATCTCCTCTAACTGCATATGCTCATGCACTGGGCAATATCCGTTATTAAATACAAATTCCTTCTCCGGCACCTGTTCTGCCACATATCTCGCCAGATTTTTATCTGGAATAAAGAAAATACGTTTATTTGGCAATGCCTTTACAATCTGCACTGCATTTGCGGAAGTTACGCAGACATCCGAATGTCTCTTTAACTCTGCAGTGGAATTGATATAACATACAACTGCCAGATCCTCATATTTTTCTCTCATCTTCTGAATGGTCTCTGCATCTGCCATATGTGCCATTGCACAATCCGCAGTCAGATCCGGCATCAGCACGGTCTTCTTTGGATTTAATATCTTGGCGCTTTCTCCCATGAAAGAAACGCCGCAAAATACGATTGTCTGTTCTTTTAACCCAACTGCAACTTTACTTAAATAAAATGAATCACCAATATAATCTGCAATCTCCTGTATCTCTGGATTCACATAATAATGGGCAAGGATGACTGCATTTTTCTTTTGTTTCCATTTTTTAATCTCTTCTACTATTTTCATTCTGTCTTCTCCTATCCTCTTCTCCACCTCAGTTCCTACCATTATAGCACCGTCCTTTACAAGTGACAAGACACCTGTTTTGACAAAAATAAACGGTCTGTACGTTATTTTCTTATCAATAATGTGCAAACCATTCTTTTTTAGTTGTCTCTTACTGTATTTCCTCTATTTCTTTGAAAAAATATGTTTCAAAAATACATACATCACAATGAGAAATGCACTGACATACCCAAACGCACCAAGTGCCGGAATCCCCCATATTTTTGGTTTCATATTCGTCGTACAGATAATGCTGGAGCTGATCAAAAGTGCCATCACCCACAACCCCATCACAATATTTCTCACAAGTCTCCGCAGCAATCGCTCCAGTTCCCCAGATACATGAAGATCGAGGTTGATCTTTGTCTGTCCTCTCAAATTTCCCTGAATCAAATCTGCCACAAGGGAAGGTAGATCCAGCGCTTTGTGAATGGACCGGTAAAAACTTCTGCCTCTATTTTTCAATTCACTTTTCCAGTCCTTCTCTGTGAAAATTTTCCCTGCCATATGTCTGGAGGCAATCTCTACCATATTGATCTCCGGGGCAATGTCTGCCAGCACCCCCTCCATATGTGTCAGTCCACGCGCCAACATTGTCAGACCATGGGGCATGATGATCCGGTTCTCTTTCATCACTTCCATCAGATCTACCATCACTTCTGCCACATCAATGCTGCCCATATCCGTCGTACCATATTTGGCGAGAAGTGCACTGATGTCCTCATAAAGTCTGCTCTGATCCGGCTTATCTCGAAATTCTCCAAGCGCCAAAACTGCCTCCTGAATCATTCCTACATCCCCCAGCGCAACACCTTGTACAGCCTTACCGACCAGTTTTCTGTCACGTTCAGTCAGCCGTCCCATCATCCCCATATCAATCCATACAATTTTACCACCACAAACCTTTACATTTCCAGAGTGAGGATCTGCGTGAAAGAATCCATCATCCATTACTTGTTTGATATAATTATCGATCAGTTTTGTTCCAATTTCTTCCAGATCGTATCCATTCTCTTTTAATGCTGCTTTATCATCGATGCTCCACCCGTCAATATGTTCCATAACAAGCACATGCTGATTTGTGTACTCCTGATAAAGTTCTGGAACTTTCACAAACAGAATCCCTTTATTTCTCCGGGCAAACTCTTCCATATTGGAAGCCTCTGTCAGAAAATTCATCTCCTCCCTTGTCACAGCCCACAACTCATCGAGCACCATATCAAGATCTACCAGTTCTTTCAGACTCACCGGGGGAACCAGCTTCACTGCGCGGTGCAGCAATCCAATATCCCTCGCCATCTTCTCATAGATCCCTCTGCGCTGTACTTTGATCACAACTTGCTTACCGTCTTTTAAAACAGCACGGTGCACCTGAGCGATGGATGCTGAACCAAGCGGTTTCTCCTCTATGGATGCAAAAATCTCTTCCCACGGACATCCATAGGCAGACTTTAGTACTTCCTCTACCTCTGCGAAGTTCATCGGAGTTACTTCTGAGCGAAGCCTCATCAGCTCATCACAGTATCTTTTTGGTAAAATATCTGAATGCATGGACATAATTTGTCCTAATTTAATAAAAGTAGGACCAAGATCCTCCAAAATCAAGCGAAGCTTCTCCGGTGAAATTCCTTTGGAAATCTCATATCGATGCAAAATTGCAGTCATTTCTTTTAATCTTGTCCTGTATTCTCTGGATTCTTCTTTGCTCATCTACAACCTCATTCTGCTCTGTCATCACAGTCGTCTTTCTCACCATCACCTTCTGTAACATACAGTTTCTTTTTCAATTCTTCCAGCTGTTCCGGTGATAATTTTTCCAGCAAATCATCCACTTCTTCTGTGGAAGTCTGCTTTTCTGCTTTATGGACATTCTCCTGTACCGTCTTTTTGAGATTATGTTTTAACTCTTCATTTAACACCTTTCCCTGCTCCACAGTCAGCTCCCCTTTTTTTACCATCTCATCCAGAAGTTCCTTTGATTTCTCTGCTGTCACTGCTGCTGCTCCGATTCCTGCCAACAATAATTTCTTTACATTTTCTCCAAGTTTCTCCATAAAAATTTCCTCCCTATGACTATCTTTTCCAGATATCCTGTCTTATCCTACAAAAAGTTGTGCCGCCTTCGGCAAAAAAATAATCACTCCTGCAAACGCTGCCATGATAGCTGCAATCAGAACTGCACCTGCCGCAGTATCTTTCGCCAGCTTTGCAAGCGGCTTTTTCTCTTCGGTCACAAGATCAACTACTGCCTCCACCGCAGTATTTACAAGTTCCAAACCAAGAATCAGACCAAACAAAATCAGGCAGATACACCACTCTGTTGCAGAAATATCAAAGAAAAATCCTGCCGCAGTCACACAGATAACTCCTAGACAATGGATCTTCATATTCCGCTCCTTCCTGATCCCGGTAAAAATGCCTTCAAACGCATACCTGAAACTTTGATACAACGGTTGTTTCTTTCCCATATTTTCACCTTCTTTAGTCCATTTAAAAAACGATTCCCTGCGCTCCGAAAATATGATTCCAAAACACAAACAAAGCTATTTCATCTATTTTCATATGGATATTTTATAT
>PPYF01220662.1_pt1 | contig 13073 bp, 9 predicted proteins | sample 1559871 | NCBI WGS metagenome assembly PPYF01 (sample SAMN08240021, study PRJNA423297) | Human gut metagenome, whole genome shotgun sequencing project. | reverse complement strand
CCCTAATGGACGGTGGGTTTCGTTAGCGAAATCATCCCGCACCTGTCCGGCGTAGTAGTGGAGAAAATCGACCGCTTCGCGCACTTCGGCAATGGCGTTACTGAAGGTTTTTCCGGCCTCACGCACTAGAATACCAATCAGTTGCTGTATCTGGCTTTCCATCAGCACGGCAGCGCGATGCAAAATCGCCGCGCGTTCAGCCGGAGGCGTGGCAAACCAGATTGGCGCGTTATTAACCGCACTTTCCAGCGCCAGTTCTACTTCACGCGGCGTGGCTTCACGCACATAGCCCACAATATCTTTCGGTTCCGCAGGGTTAATAACGGGCGACATCTCACCAGCCGCTACCGGTTGTTCCAGCATTGGCAAGGCCTGCCATTTTTGCAGTGCACTATTGAGCAGGGCAGAAGAGAGCGAGGCCAGACGGTGTTCGTTAGCGAGATCCAGCCCTGCCGAGTTGTCGCGCCCGTGACCGTAAAGATCGCGCGGCAGGGGAATTTTCGGATGCGGTAATCCAGTTTGCCCTTCCTGTTGCGCCAGTTTTTCTACAGCAGTGACCGGATCGGCGACCAGTTCATCCAGTGGCAAAGAGGTGTCGGCAATACGGTTAACAAACGAGGTGTTAGCACCGTTTTCCAGCAGGCGACGCACCAGATACGCCAGCAGCGTTTCATGGGTACCGACAGGAGCATAAATACGACACGGACGGTTAAGTTTGCCGTCGGCAACTTTCCCGGTGACCTGCTCATACAGTGGCTCGCCCATACCGTGCAGGCACTGGAACTCGTACTGACCCGGGTAGTAGTTCTGACCCGCCAGTTGATAAATTGCCGCCAGCGTATGGGCGTTATGCGTTGCGAACTGCGGGTAGATTAGATTCGGCACCGCCAGCAGCTTTTTCGCACAGGCGAGATATGAAACGTCGGTATACACCTTGCGGGTATAAACCGGATAACCTTCAAGGCCGTCCATCTGTGCACGCTTGATTTCACTATCCCAGTACGCGCCTTTCACCAGGCGAATCATCAGACGGCGACGGCTGCGGGTGGCGAGATCAATCAGATAATCAATCACCAACGGACAGCGTTTTTGATAAGCCTGAATAACAAAACCGATGCCGTTCCAGCCTGCCAGTTCCGGCTCGAAACAGAGTTTTTCCAGCAGATCGAGGGAGATCTCCAGACGATCGGCCTCTTCGGCATCGATGTTAATACCAATATCGTACTGACGCGCCAGCAGGGTGAGTGATTTCAGACGCGGGTAAAGCTCTTCCATTACCCGATCATACTGGGCGCGGCTGTAACGCGGATGCAGCGCCGACAGCTTGATTGAAATGCCCGGACCTTCATAGATGCCACGACCATTGGACGCTTTACCAATGGCGTGAATCGCCTGCTGATAGGAAACCATATACGCCTGTGCATCTGCGGCAGTCAGCGCGGCTTCGCCCAGCATGTCGTAAGAGTAACGGAAACCTTTCTCTTCCAGCTTGCGGGCATTGGCTAACGCTTCCGCGATGGTTTCGCCAGTGACGAACTGCTCGCCCATCAGGCGCATCGCCATATCCACACCTTTGCGGATCAGCGGTTCACCGCTCTTACCGATAATGCGGTTCAGCGAGCGGGAGAGGCTGGCTTCGTTATGGGTGGAAACCAGTTTGCCAGTAAACAGCAGCCCCCAGGTGGCGGCATTAACAAACAACGACGGGCTACGACCAATGTGTGACTGCCAGTTACCGTTGCTGATTTTGTCGCGAATTAACGCATCACGGGTGGCTTTGTCGGGAATACGCAACAACGCTTCTGCCAGACACATCAGCGCCACGCCTTCCTGCGATGACAGCGAAAACTCCTGCAATAACCCCTGGACCATACCTGCGCGACCACTGGCATTTTTTTGATTACGCAGTTTATCGGCCAGTTGATATGCCAGTTTATGCGCCTGTTCAGCAACTGGCTGCGGCAGGCGGGCTTGTTCCAGCAGCATCGAAACCGCTTCGGTTTCCGGGCGGCGATAGGCAGCGGTGATCGCGGCGCGGGAAACCGACTGGGGCAAAATTTGCTCGGCAAAGTCGAGGAAAGGCTGGTGTGGTTCCTCTGCCGGAGTCGGTGCTTCATCGCTCTCATTGGCAGCGCCAGAAAGCAGCGCAGGCAGCTCCGGCAGAGTATCGCTGTTTTCCAGTTGTTCGAGATAAGAAAAAATCGCCTGCTTAATTAACCAGTGTGGTGTGCGATCGATACGTGTCGCGGCAGACTTAATACGCTCACGCGTCGCGTCGTCCAGCTTAACCCCCATGGTGGTGGTTCCCATGCCATTACTCCTGTTGTTCTGAAAGGTGCAACTTAACGTTATCGTGAAATATCCATGATGTTGCAACTTTGTGCAACCATGTTAAATGTGACCTGCGTAGCAAGCTTAAAAATGAATGAAATGTTAATAAAAGAAATCGATATGACAGGGATTAAAAAAATAACTCAGACTTTTTCTCTGCGGCAGTTAACATTTTTGAAAGGTGCAACCGCAAAAAATGTGAGAGAGTGCAACCTGATGAAAAATAGTGTCGCTGAGCACTAAAATTTAATGTAAATGGTGTGTTAAATCGATTGTGAATAACCAGCGCTTCCGGCAGGATACGGTCGCCCTGGTAAAACATAAACTCTGTTACCCCGTTCCGGTGGCAGATATAACGGCAAGTTTCGACATTGCCGATAATAATTTTTTGGAGACTTTAGATGGCTATTAGCACACCGATGTTGGTGACATTTTGTGTCTATATCTTTGGCATGATATTGATTGGGTTTATCGCCTGGCGATCAACGAAAAACTTCGACGACTATATTCTGGGCGGTCGTAGCCTTGGGCCATTCGTGACGGCATTATCGGCGGGTGCATCGGATATGAGCGGCTGGCTGTTAATGGGGTTGCCGGGCGCGGTTTTTCTTTCCGGGATTTCCGAAAGCTGGATCGCCATTGGCCTGACATTAGGCGCGTGGATTAACTGGAAGCTGGTGGCCGGGCGGTTGCGTGTGCATACCGAATACAACAATAACGCCTTAACATTGCCGGATTATTTCACCGGGCGCTTTGAAGATAAAAGCCGTATTTTGCGCATTATCTCCGCGCTGGTGATTTTGCTGTTCTTCACCATTTATTGCGCTTCGGGCATCGTGGCAGGCGCGCGTCTGTTTGAAAGTACCTTTGGCATGAGCTACGAAACGGCTCTGTGGGCGGGCGCTGCGGCGACGATCCTTTACACCTTTATTGGCGGTTTCCTCGCGGTGAGCTGGACTGACACTGTACAGGCCAGCCTGATGATTTTTGCCCTGATCCTGACGCCGGTTATCGTCATTATCAGTGTCGGTGGCTTTGGTGACTCGCTGGAAGTAATCAAACAAAAGAGCATCGAAAACGTGGATATGCTCAAAGGGCTGAACTTTGTTGCCATTATCTCGCTGATGGGCTGGGGACTGGGTTACTTCGGGCAGCCGCACATCCTGGCGCGTTTTATGGCGGCGGATTCTCACCACAGCATTGTCCATGCGCGTCGTATCAGTATGACCTGGATGATCCTCTGCCTGGCAGGGGCGGTGGCTGTCGGCTTCTTTGGTATTGCTTACTTTAATGAGCACCCGGCGGTAGCAGGTGCGGTAAACCAGAACGCTGAACGCGTGTTTATCGAACTGGCGCAAATTCTGTTTAACCCGTGGATTGCCGGGATTCTGCTGTCGGCGATTCTGGCGGCGGTAATGTCAACGTTAAGTTGCCAGCTGCTGGTATGTTCCAGTGCGATTACCGAAGATTTATACAAAGCGTTTCTGCGTAAACATGCCAGCCAGAAAGAGCTGGTGTGGGTAGGGCGTGTGATGGTGCTGGTGGTGGCGCTGGTGGCGATTGCGCTGGCGGCGAACCCGGAAAACCGCGTGCTTGGCTTAGTGAGCTACGCGTGGGCAGGCTTTGGCGCGGCGTTTGGTCCGGTGGTGCTGTTCTCGGTGATGTGGTCACGCATGACGCGCAACGGTGCGCTGGCGGGGATGATCATCGGTGCGCTGACGGTTATCGTCTGGAAGCAGTTCGGCTGGTTGGGACTGTACGAAATTATTCCGGGCTTTATCTTTGGTAGTATCGGGATTGTAGTGTTTAGTTTGCTGGGTAAAGCGCCGTCAGCGGCGATGCAAAAACGCTTTGCCGAGGCCGATGCGCACTATCATTCGGCTCCGCCGTCACGGTTGCAGGAAGGGTAAGCTGAAGAGCAATAATTTATCTTTTGCTTTTTAATCCGAATGTTCCCTGCCATGCCGTATAAATTGCCTGGCAGGGAGCGTTCGGGGGCAATTGCTATTTGCCACCTGGCTCAGATGAACAAAATTGCCGCTATCGGTACCTTCAGCTTATGTCCTGCGGCTGGTAGGTTGGGCGAGATAGTGTGGATTCGACATATTCCCGCTCTTGTTCAGCCACGCCAGTTTTTTCGCGCCTTGTACCGTCAATCCGCTCAATTTCAGGTAGGATCTGGAAGTAGACCACTGGAAGCCGCGTCCTTTACTCCACTTGTGGGCTCCCCCTGCGCGGTCACGATCCTCCTGGCTCATATTCGCCCATTGCACGATGTCCCCGAAGGTGAAAGAGACACATTTCTGCGGCCCTTTCAGCTTCAACTCACCCAGGGCGGTAAGCCCGTCGTTCTTCAGGTAGTTCCTGGCAGTAGTCCGCGAGAGGTTTCTTTTCTTGCACCACTTTTCTAAATAACCAACCGGTTTTCGCACCTTCTTGTCTAAGGCTGCCCACTGGCGGATATGTTCAAGGGTGAATTTGGCATATTCATGCGGCCCGTTTACCTTTACCTCTCCCGCGTAGTTCAGGCCGTGATCGGTCAGGTAATTCCTGGCATTTTTGATATTAAAATGATTGCGCGTACACCATCCTTGAACTCCCCCTAGATCGTTTCGCGCCTGCTGGTCCATAGCCGCCCATTTTCGCATGTCGTCGACAGTCAATTTAACATATTGCTGTGGCTCGTCCGCCTCTGGCTGGTCCTCGGTGGTCTGCCTGGTGTTGTTTATGTCGTCATTCGCAGTATTTGGTGGGATGTTGCTTGTATTACACGATTGCTGTAATTCCCCATCGTTACGCCACGCCAGCGGGGACATATTTCCAAATTCTCGCATTCCGTTGTTGGTAATGTGTGTTTCTTCTCCTCCGTATTGTTGGGCCGGGGAGTAGCGAGCTGCTTCATGCACCCTGTTTTGACTTTCATCCGTGAGTATTGGCCGTACGGACCAGAGATCAAATGTTCCATACTGACTGCGTGACATCAGTGTTGTGACGATGGAGTGAAACAGCTCAAGAGCAATATTTGTGCTGGTGCATACACCGTTCTTACTGACTGCAATTTTCACGAGAGTGCCCGTGTTGTCATGCTCTTGCGTCTTCGTGAAGGTGATGGTGAAACCGGCAACATCGAAGGTGAACGGTTCAGGAAGTTGCAGATCATTTGCATTTACCACCGGTTGAAACTGATGTCGATGTAGTTCGGTTGTCATCGCAACAGCCAGCAAGTGAACCTCTTCAGGAACCAGTGGAGTAACAGCCATGCCCGTGCTGTAGTCCGCATCCCTTTTGATATAATTATTCATCTGCACCAGAAGCGTCAAAGTTTCCAGACAACTACTCGGGAGTTGCTGCGGTGGAATATAGGTTGCTGCGCTCGTATTAAGGTTGGATATTGGTCTCATGTCATGCTCTCCGTATCCTTACAGGGTTAATGATTCGTATTAAGTCGTAGCCATCCGCATGGCTCCGGGCGATTCAGTCTGCGCACCAGGATGTACACTTCGGATGCGTTCTTGATGTAGTAATCAATCCGATCATTCTGGTGTTAATGGTGTAACTACGAAAGCACCCGTAAAAAGCAGGAGGAATGCCAGTTATTGGCGAATTTACAATGCTGCCATCGGGGTGAGTTTCATGAAGATTGTTATTTTTTTTACGCCTTGAATCATCGCGGTAAATAATAATTTCTTCCTGTGTTTCATAAAGTACGTAGTTACAATTATTCGTGAGCCTTGTTGTTAATTCGATGTTAGCCCTTGGTCAGAGGGAAAATTAACGCGTAAGATTTTCAAATTCATCGACCGAGAAATAGATGGATTATATGCTCGACCCTAATTACAGGGGTCATCTGAAAACAGTGGCGTCTCATCTTATTCCTTCTCTTTCTGTATTCAATACTAGTGGGGTTGTAATAATATAGTAAAAAGTCGTGAGTAAAAAGCTTTGATTAATTATCAGCTTATTGATTTTTATGTGTTAGTGTGTTTGATGATTGATTTTCACGAGAATCTCTTACTTTTGGTTAAGATTTCTATTTTTATTATATGTGACTTTTTTAATTCGCATCCTGCTTCGTTTTATCGTGATGTAGAATTGTATATAGCATTAGCCATAAAATGATATCACTGGAAATATAATAAGGAGGATTATAATTTTTGGGGTTAATTACGCACTATCAAAAATCGCTCATTCCAGGCTTAAATACACGTTTTCTCCTGTTTAGGTTGGGGCGAAAAATTCGATGAGGAGATTAGGTATAATTTTATTCACAACCTTATCACTATCTATTAATAAGCAAAAAACAACGTTCTTTTGTGAAACGACAAAATGAAAATTCAACCCTTCGGGTCACGCTGCAGCGAGTTTGTCGCCACCAACATTCGTGCAAGCTTCATCTGCCGGGCGAAAAGTCAGCTAAATACCTTAAAATAATCGCTTTTATCTCCTGATTTGAACTCCTCGTTTTTACATTCCAACATCATTTTATAAACATTCCGCTTGTATTTTTCTTTACCGTAATGATAATCGCTATCACTGCGATTTACTTTTCTTTGCATAGATTGACTCAGAAAAACGTTTAAGGGTGGGTGGCATGTTTGTTCCGTTTCTCATTATGTTGTGCGAAGGACTTGAAGCCGCGCTGATTGTCAGTTTGATTGCCAGCTATCTTAAGCGTACCCAGCGAGGCCGATGGATTGGTGTGATGTGGATTGGCGTGCTGTTTGCCGCTGCGTTGTGCCTGGGCTTGGGTATCTTCATTAACGAAACCACCGGCGAATTTCCGCAAAAAGAACAGGAACTGTTTGAAGGTATCGTGGCGGTGATCGCCGTGGTGATCCTTACCTGGATGGTTTTCTGGATGCGCAAAGTGTCGCGCAACGTCAAAGTGCAACTGGAACAGGCAGTCGATAGCGCATTGCAGCGTGGAAATCATCATGGCTGGGCGCTGGTGATGATGGTCTTTTTTGCCGTTGCAAGGGAAGGGCTGGAGTCGGTCTTTTTCCTGCTGGCGGCATTTCAACAAGATGTCGGGATCTGGCCGCCGCTGGGTGCAATGCTCGGTCTTGCTACAGCCGTGGTGCTCGGCTTCCTGCTCTACTGGGGCGGTATTCGCCTCAATCTTGGTGCATTTTTTAAATGGACCAGCCTGTTTATTCTCTTCGTCGCCGCAGGGCTGGCAGCTGGTGCTATTCGCGCATTTCATGAAGCCGGATTGTGGAACCACTTTCAGGAAATCGCCTTCGATATGAGTGCGGTGCTGTCAACTCACTCGCTGTTTGGCACGCTGATGGAAGGGATTTTTGGCTATCAGGAAGCGCCAAGTGTCAGCGAAGTCGCCGTCTGGTTTATTTATCTCATCCCGGCGCTGGTGGCATTTGCCCTGCCACCACGCGCAGGGGCGACAGCGTCTCGCTCCGCGTAGCAAATACGACGCAAACTCTTGCTTAGTTACAACATACTTTAAAGGGATAGTCTCGTCATGACCATTAACTTCCGCCGTAACGCATTGCAGTTGAGCGTGGCTGCGCTGTTTTCTTCTGCTTTTATGGCTAACGCCGCTGATGTGCCGCAGGTCAAAGTGACCGTGACGGATAAGCAGTGCGAACCGATGACCATTACGGTTAACGCCGGGAAAACACAGTTCATTATTCAGAACCACAGCCAGAAGGCGCTGGAGTGGGAGATCCTCAAAGGCGTGATGGTGGTGGAAGAGCGGGAAAATATCGCCCCTGGTTTTAGCCAGAAAATGACGGCGAATTTACAGCCTGGTGAATACGATATGACCTGCGGTCTGCTGACTAACCCGAAAGGGAAGTTGATCGTCAAAGGTGAAGCAACGGCGGATGCGGCGCAAAGTGATGCGCTGTTAAGTCTTGGTGATGCAATTACTGCATATAAAGCGTATGTCATGGCGGAAACCACGCAGCTGGTGACCGACACCAAAGCCTTTACCGACGCTATTAAAGCAGGCGATATCGAAAAAGCAAAAGCACTGTATGCGCCGACGCGCCAGCACTATGAGCGCATTGAACCGATTGCTGAACTGTTCTCCGATCTGGATGGCAGCATTGACGCCCGTGAAGATGATTACGAGCAAAAAGCCGCCGATCCGAAATTCACTGGTTTCCACCGTCTGGAAAAAGCATTGTTTGGCGACAACACCACCAAAGGAATGGATCAGTACGCTGACCAGCTTTATAGCGATGTGGTCGATTTGCAAAAACGCATCAGTGAACTGGCTTTCCCTCCGTCAAAAGTGGTCGGCGGCGCAGCCGGACTGATTGAGGAAGTGGCAGCCAGCAAAATCAGCGGTGAAGAAGATCGCTACAGCCACACCGATCTGTGGGATTTTCAGGCTAACGTTGAAGGCTCGCAGAAAATTGTCGATCTGCTGCGTCCACAACTGCAAAAAGCCAACCCGGAACTGTTGGCAAAAGTCGATGCCAACTTCAAAAAGGTCGATACCATTCTGGCGAAATACCGTACTAAAGGCGGTTTTGAAACCTACGACAAATTGACCGATGCCGACCGTAACGCACTGAAAGGGCCGATTACTGCGCTGGCGGAAGATCTGGCGCAACTTCGCGGTGTGCTGGGACTGGATTAAGTGTTATGCAGTATGAAGATGAAAACGGCGTGAATGAACCGTCACGCCGACGTTTACTGAAAGGAATTGGCGCGCTGGCGCTGGCAGGAAGTTGTCCGGTCGCTCATGCACAAAAAACGCAAAGTGCACCGGGGACGCTTTCACCGGATGCACGCAATGAGAAGCAGCCTTTTTATGGTGAGCATCAGGCAGGGATACTGACGCCACAACAGGCTGCAATGATGCTGGTGGCGTTTGATGTGCTTGCCAGCGATAAAGCCGATCTTGAACGGTTGTTTCGCTTATTGACTCAGCGTTTTGCTTTTCTGACTCAGGGCGGAGCGGCACCAGAAACGCCAAATCCGCGCCTGCCACCACTCGATTCCGGCATTCTTGGCGGCTACATTGCGCCCGATAATCTCACCATAACGTTATCGGTGGGCCACTCATTGTTTGATGAGCGCTTTGGCCTTGCGCCACAGATGCCGAAAAAGTTGCAGAAGATGACGCGTTTCCCCAACGACTCGCTAGATGCAGCGTTATGTCATGGTGATGTGTTGCTACAAATTTGCGCCAACACCCAGGATACGGTGATCCATGCGCTGCGCGATATCATCAAACACACGCCGGATTTGCTCAGTGTGCGCTGGAAGCGGGAAGGGTTTATTTCCGATCACGCGGCGCGTAGTAAAGGCAAAGAGACGCCGATAAATTTGCTGGGTTTCAAAGACGGCACTGCCAATCCCGATAGCCAGAATGATAAGTTGATGCAACAAGTGGTGTGGGTGACGGCAGATCAGCAGGAGCCTGCGTGGGCTATCGGCGGCAGCTACCAGGCGGTGCGGTTGATTCAGTTTCGGGTGGAATTTTGGGACAGAACGCCGCTGAAAGAACAGCAGACGATATTTGGGCGTGATAAGCAAACCGGCGCGCCGCTGGGAATGCAGCATGAGCATGATGTGCCTGATTACGCCAGCGATCCGGAGGGGAAGGTGATCGCGCTGGACAGCCATATCCGGCTGGCGAATCCCCGCACGGCGGAGAGTGAGTCCAGCCTGATGCTGCGTCGTGGCTACAGTTATTCACTGGGCGTCACCAACTCCGGACAACTGGATATGGGGCTACTGTTTGTCTGCTATCAACACGATCTGGAAAAAGGCTTCCTGACAGTACAAAAAAGGCTCAATGGCGAAGCGCTGGAGGAATACGTTAAACCTATCGGCGGCGGTTATTTTTTTGCGCTGCCGGGGGTGAAGGACACGAACGATTATCTCGGAAGCGCGTTATTGCGGGTTTAATGTTTTCAGGCGGATAAGGCGTTCGTGCCGCACCAGGCGTTCGTGCGCTGATGCGACGCATGCGCGTCTTATCATGCCTACAATCGGTGCGGGTCGGTAGGCCGGATAAGGCGTTCACGCCGCATCCGGCAAGCTTTTACCAGCCCTGCGAATCCTGCTGAAAGCACACAGTTTTTTTATCACTGTCATCACTCTGTCATCTTTCCAGTAGAAACTAATGTCACTGAAATGATGTTTTATAGTTAAATATAAGTGAATATAATGTTGCAATGAATGCGAGATCTGTTGTAATTATTAAGTAGCAGCGGAAGTTCCCGGCAGTGATAGTCAGTCACTATGGAGATCGCGGATGGTAACGTCCTGTAGTGGACATGTTTTAGATAATCAACGCGCCACCACTCGCGGAGATTTCTCCTCCGGTAGTCATCTCGTCACTTTGCATTTTCAACCTCATCCTTTCTTTTCTTGTGTTACCGACGCCGTAAACGGTGCGCGTAGCCGTTTTTCGGCATTTTATCCAAAAGCAAACTATGGCTTACAAGGAAGCCAACCCTCTGATGTTCGTGCGCATAATCGCGCTGCCAACGGCGCGTGTGATGAATACAAACAACTCAAGGTGCTCTCCATGGGAAGACAAAAAGCAGTGATCAAAGCTCGTCGCGAGGCAAAACGTGTGCTGAGACGGGATTCTCGCAGCCATAAGCAGCGTGAAGAAGAATCGGTCACCTCGCTTGTGCAGATGAGCGGCGTAGAAGCCATTGGTATGGCCCGCGACAGTCGCGATACCTCGCCCATCCTCGCGCGAAATGAAGCGCAATTGCACTATCTGAAGGCTATTGAGAGTAAGCAGCTGATATTCGCCACGGGCGAAGCCGGGTGCGGAAAAACCTGGATCAGCGCAGCAAAAGCGGCAGAGGCCCTGATACATAAGGATGTCGACAGGATTATCGTCACCCGTCCAGTTCTGCAAGCCGATGAAGATCTTGGCTTCTTACCTGGAGATATCGCAGAAAAGTTTGCTCCCTATTTTCGTCCGGTCTACGACGTGCTGGTCCGGCGCTTAGGGGCTTCTTTTATGCAGTACTGCCTGCGACCGGAAATAGGGAAGGTGGAAATTGCGCCGTTCGCCTATATGCGTGGACGTACCTTTGAAAATGCAGTCGTCATTCTTGACGAGGCGCAGAATGTGACTGCCGCGCAAATGAAAATGTTTTTAACCCGCCTCGGGGAGAACGTGACGGTTATCGTCAACGGTGATATCACGCAATGCGATTTGCCTCGCGGCGTGTGCTCCGGATTAAGTGACGCGCTGGAACGTTTCGAAGAAGATGAAATGGTCGGCATCGTCCGATTCGGTAAAGAGGATTGCGTACGTTCGGCACTTTGCCAACGTACGCTACATGCATACAGTTAAGTGTATTATCGGCGCAGAGCCCGGGCGAACCGGGCTTTGTTTTATTTCATTAACAGCAAAGACTTTCACTTCAGGTTAACGTTCAGGGGGGCGACTTTGAGCGTGTTGATAAGCTGAAATGAATTCTGGTTTAGATACTCTTACCAGGCATTTTTCGTCATAGCACCCGACCAGTGTAATGCCGCCAGCGCGGAGAGTTTTTCTTCCAGAAGCCCAAAAAGCGAGTATCTGCCTATCTTTTTCCAGCCATTCAACCTGTACAGGAGGTCTGGTGCCAATTTTGCGTATGAGGTTTAATCAACAATGGGCCAAAATTTGACTGACTGATTAACACCGAATATATTCTCCTGATTTTTTTTAGGGATAATATTAAAAATATAAGGTTAATCTTAATTAATTTTTTGGCTAATATTGTGTGTTGTTATTTTTTGTGGACGGCAAGCCGCAATGGCAAAATAGGGATGGTTGTAATAATCAAAACATGATACTAACTATATATAGATCGTTGAATTGTTGGCATGTAACTCGCTACAGCGAGTAGCGTTAGTAATGAAATATAATCAACATGGATAGGTGAAGATTAATTATGAGCTTTATGGTTTTTGTAACTTGTTTGACAATTGCATTTGTCGCCGGTTTTGCTGTTGCCAGAAAATTGACACTCCGAAAAGTTGCCTCATCGGTAATCATCACTAAATCGCAACCAGTCCCTTCCTCTGCAACTTCCCCTGCTGCTAAGGCGTCGACAAGGAGCTATACACCGCAGAAAACCTATCGTGACTCTCGTTGGCAAGAACGAGATGAGTTATTTCAGGGAATGGTTGCCGAAGGTATTTTATTGGAAGGAAAAGAGTGGTTAATTACGCGTTGTGAAAAAATCTATTTTGATAATCTGGAGAAATGGTTTGGACATTATTGTCATATCCATTGCCAGGTCTCTCTGGGGCGCTTGATCAACTTTCCAGAACAACCCGAGTTTAGCGAAGAAGAAAGAAAGCGTTTCTTTGCAATTTATAATGGAATGGCAATGGATTATGTTCTGGTTTCAAAGAAGAACAACAAAATAGTCTGTGTTATTGAGCTGGATGATCCGAGTCATGAAAGGGCAGATCGCATTATTCGTGACCGTTGGTTGAATACGATTATGACTATTGCACGGGTGCCTTTTGTACGAGCTTCTGTCACTAAATTGGATGAAATCCCTCCGGTCTGGGATACCCGTGACAAAATTCGCCCATTAGCCGTGGCGACAAAGGGTGAACCGTTGCATTAACTAATGTACCCCGGTCGGGGCTTCTCATCCCCCCGGTGTGTGCAATATACGAAAAAAAAAGCCCGTACCTCCGTACGAGCTCTTCTTTAAAGATGGCGGTGAGGGGGGGATTCGAACCCCCGATACGTTGCCGTATACACACTTTCCAGGCGTGCTCCTTCAGCCACTCGG
>PPYF01470213.1_pt1 | contig 13078 bp, 14 predicted proteins | sample 1559871 | NCBI WGS metagenome assembly PPYF01 (sample SAMN08240021, study PRJNA423297) | Human gut metagenome, whole genome shotgun sequencing project. | reverse complement strand
ATTCTACTTTATTGTAAAATATGAAAATTTGTGGCATATTTTGTCTAAGTACTTAGACAAAGTGAGGGGCAAATATGAATATTAGGGAAACTGAAATGAAAATACTTGAGGTGCTTTGGAGAGAAGGACCTTTGCCTGCAAACAGGCTGTATAAAATACTGGAGGAAAGTATCGGCTGGAAAAGAAGCACAACCTACACTGTTTTGCAGAAATGTATAGAAAAGGGCTTTATCGAGAGGGAAGAACCCGGTTTTATTTGTAAGCCCCTTATTGAAAAAAGCCGCATACAGGAGGCTAAAATATCAGATTTATTAGCCGATTTCTTTGATAATTCAAAGAAAAGCTTTTTGAAGGCATTTCTTAATGACGAATCATTAACCAAATCTGAAATTGACGACCTTAAGGACCTCATTAACCGGCTTAAGTAAGGTGACATTATGAGTATATTATCGTTAAATATATCTGCCGCAGTCATGATAACGATGACATTATTTATTCGGAAAATTTTTAAAAACCATATTCCGCATAGTGTATTCTGTGTTTTATGGGCTGTTATCATTTTAAGGCTTTTTATTCCGGTATCTATAGATTCTGATTTCAGTTTTTGGAATTTTTGTATGGGAGTAGAAGAATCTATTGCAGACGTGACAGGAGCAAACAACTTAGCATCATATGTGCCGGTTATTAATAAAGGTAACAGCCTATCAAACAAAATGTTTTTTTACATCGATGGATCTGATAAAATAAAAATTGATAAATGTACTCTAAATTTTAGTGAAATGCATTATGAAGTTGAAATTGAAAAATTTGAATAGGTTAATTTTGCCTTTTATTCTAAGTGACTTAATCTGAAATAGGGTTAGTTAACCGCAAGGAGTTAATCGGCACCTTTGGCTCGCCAAAGCAGGCCACTTTAAGAGATTTGCTTGCAAAAAATCGGATATATTAACCTACCTTTCCGTAACAGTTGGCTAAAGTGGAGTGAAAATCCACACCGTTTTTATCAATACCTTTTGAACTCAAATTTGGAAACAACTTCATCAAAATACTTGCTAAAGACTAAACTCTATTCTATGATCTTTGTAAGAATGATTAACTGTTTCAATCCTGTTTTGCAAAAAAGCTGTCTATTTTAGGGAGGGTGTTTGAAGCGTGAAAATAACCTATAAAAATGTGCGTAAGTTTTACTGGTGCATTATGGGTTTGTGTTTGGCGATTATAATTTTAGGATCATTTTTACATGCTTCCAGCGCGTTTTTACTAATAACCGTATCCGTAATGTCAATTTTAGGAATAGTACTCATACTAAAATTCTGGGTGTGCCCTTACTGCGGAGAACCTCTGCCAATGCGCGAGGAGCACCCTTGCTACTGCAGCCACTGCGGAAAAGAGCTGTTTAAATAATAATCGGCCAACTATCGGGAGGTGTTCACATGATAACAATTTTTAACCGCAGGGAGTTAATCAGTACCTTTGACTCGCCAAAGCAGGCCGCCATAAGGGATTTGCTTGCAGGCAATAAAATTGATTACAAGCTGAAAGTAATAAGCCGAACAAGCACTTCTGCCTACTCGCCGGGGTATAAAAACCAAATGCAGTCCTACGGCAAAAACGCTAATTACGATACTGAATTTACATTTTATGTAAAAAAATCAGATTACAGCAGAGCATCTTATTTGCTTGCTAAAAACCGGATATATTAGCCTGCGGCCGTACCCTCCCCATAGTATTCTTAAATAATAAAAGGCGTCGGAAAAGGCCGCGCCCGAGAGGGAGCGGCCATCTTATTATTTCCAAAATTCCATTATATTTACACCATTTTCACTTAGCTCGGTATAAAGCTGTACAAGAGGCAATCCGACTACATTGAAATAATCGCCGTCGATATGGTCGATAAGAAGCGAACCCTTACCCTGTATTCCGTAGCCGCCGGCCTTGTCGTAGGGCTCCTTTGTGTCAACGTAATCCTCTATTTCCTTATCCGTAAGCTCTCTCATATAAACATCTGTAGAGGTTACGGATTTATTAAGCCTATAGTTCCCGTTTTCATTCTTATACATAACCGCAAGCCCGGTATATACCGTATGCTTGTGCCCTGAAAGCATTTTCAGCATTTCAACAGCCTGTGCTTTTTCAAACGGCCTATGAACTATTTTACCCATATAAGTGACTATTGTGTCCGCGGCAATTATTATTTTGTCTCCACTTACGTTTCGTCCAACTGTTTCAGCTTTTATAGCCGCAATAGCCTTTACCCATTCGTAGGGAGTGTGCTCCACGCCCTTCTGCATATAATTGGCTTCCTCAACACGCTCATCAACGCCGCTTTCAATTACAGTAAACGGTACGTTAAGCATTGTAAGCAAATTTTTTCTTCTCGATGAATTTGACGCTAAAATAATCTCCATTTCAAATACCTCTCTGTCTATCACAGTCTTCTGTATATGATGAAAGCAATCACTATTCCTATTATGCTTGCCAAATTAAATTTAACCGTTAAGCCAAAGGTTAAAACAAGCACATTTAAATCTAAAATAAGCGGCGAAGTAAGTCCAAAGGTTTTACCGTAATTGAGGAAAGAAAACGTTGGATATGAACTCAGCCATTCCCCTATAAAACCGCCTATAACAAGACCCGCAAGCAACAGAAGTATAAGTGTCAGTCTGCCCGAATCTCTTCTCATAATCACGCCTCCCGCCGTTTGTTCACTGATAAATTGTATCAAATTAAATTTTATATTTCAACAAAAAAAGGAAATTTTGTTTCAGCCGCCTATTTCCGACATATCGTGTCCTTCCGTTATGTTTTGGCGCTGGTCAAAGCAATGCTTTCTAGGTTTATTTTTTATTACCCTTTCAAATACCCTTTTAAGTTCCTCCGGTTCGCCATTTCTTAGCATTTCCCTGATGCTTTCTCCGTCACCGTAGCAAAGGCATGCCTTAAGAAAGCCCTCCGAAGTCAGCCTTACCCGGTTGCATTCATCACAGAACGCTCCATGTACGGCATTTATAAAACCGATGCTTCCCACAAAGCCGGGTATATGATAATATTTTGCCGGACCGGCTCCTATATGCCTGCCGTCCCTTACAACGCCTTCATATTCGGAAAGTATTTTATCAAATATCGTTTCACAGCTTATAGAGTCAAAATTTTTTCCTTCCCCTATAGGCATCATTTCAATAAATCTAACGTCTATCGGAAGCTCTTCAGCCATTTTAATTATGTCAAAACAATCGTCGATATTTTCCTTTAAAACAACCGTATTAATCTTAACCTTTATTCCTGCCTCTAAAGCAGCGTCAATTCCTCCGAGAGCTTTATCCAGCATATCGCAGCCGGTAATATTTTTATATTTGTCCGCGTCAAGAGTATCAAGGCTGACGTTAACCCCGTCAAGCCCGGCCTTTACAAGTTCAGGAAGCTTCTCCTTCAGCAGTATACCGTTTGTTGTCATTGTAATGCTCTCTATTTGTTTTATTGACCTTATCATAGCTACAAGCTTTTCTATTCCAAGCCTTACAAGAGGCTCCCCTCCTGTCAACCTTATATACTTTATACCTAAATCCGCGGCTGCTTCACAGGCGCGCGCTATTTCCTCAAACGTCAAAATTTCTGACATCGGTATATTTTTTATGCCTTTCGGCATACAATATCCACAGCGCAGATTGCACCTGTCAGTGACAGAAACGCGCATATATTCAATTTTTCTGCCGAAAGAATCTATCATAATAACACCTCCTAGGTATTATAACGCCCACTTTGAATATAGGCAAGAAAAACGAAGAGTTAAATGCCTGTAAAATTTTTTATATAAACCCCTTGATTTTATAAATTGCTTATGCTAATATAACAAGGTACCTTTTTAAGGGTGCTTTATATGTGTGCGTAGCTCAGCTGGATAGAGCGTCTGACTACGGATCAGAAGGCCGCGTGTTCGAATCATGTCGCACACACTTTTTATAATAACCGTATTACAATGATACGGTTATTGTTATATATGCGGAGGTGGCGGAATTGGCAGACGCGCTAGATTCAGGTTCTAGTGAACGTTAGTTCATGTGGGTTCAAGTCCCATCCCCCGCAGACAATAAAAAGGAATGATGTAATAAACATCATTCCTTTTTAAATTTATTTATTTGCAGTCTCATATGCCTTTTTAATAATTTCTAAAGCTATTTTTCCGTCTGTATCTAAATTACTGTTATCAGACTCGTTGCTGAAAGTACCGTCATATCCAAGCGCCTTAACTGATTTAAAAATATTAACAAGTTCTTCATAGTCCTCATCGGTAATTTGAGGCCTTGAGTAATTCTCCCCCATACCGCTTGTGTGCAGATGTTCAGTATATTTAATATATTTGCCTATATCATATATATCTGTGCCCATAGGCTTCATATTATAATAATCAAGAACCATTTTTACATTGGGAAGGTTTACGTCCTCAACCATCTCATAGACCTCATCCACAGTATTTCCGAAATCGCACAGATATTTATGTATTGATTCAAACAGTATAGTCACGCCGTACTTTTTGGCAATATCAGCAGTTATAATAAGGAATTGTTTTGCCTGCTCCCATGCCTTATTTTTATCATAGGTTACGGGAAGCTTTCTAATACCTGGAGCGCCTATTCCAACTGTTTTAGCACCAAGGGCGGAAGCCCTAAGCATTACCAGCTCGGCATACTCCGCTGTCTTTTTAGGACAAAATCCGTCTCCGACCATTTTAGGCTCACTTTTGGCATAGGCGTTTACGGCAAGACAGGGTATAGGCCCATTATTTATAATTTTCCTTATCTCATCAAACTCAGCGGCTGTCATTTCCGCCAGCTCCCATCCGGGAACCTCTATGAAGTCGTATCCAGCGTTTACAACATTACTATAAAGCTTAACTGACGCACAGCATCCAAATTTCATATACATTCTCCTTTCATCAGTGCTCAGCCCTGTGCAGTATCAACTCCCCGGCCACGCTTACCGCAATCTCCGCAGGGGTACTGGCCTTAATGGCAAGGCCAATAGGCGTGTGCAGGCTGTCAATTTTATTTTCGTCTATTCCACATTCAATAAGCCTTTTTCTTGTAATGGCAATTTTATTTCTGCTTCCAATTACACCTACATATGAAAGGTTTTTTCTCAAAACCTGTTCCAAAACCTCAAAGTCGGCCGAATGTCCGCTTGTCATCACTACCGCATAATCATATTCCGTTAAATCTATATACCGTCCTATTTCCTTAAACTCACCTTGTATTATGTCTATTCCAGTGGGAAAGGTCTTAATTAATTCCTCCCTTTGCTCAAAAACACTTACCTTGAAATCAAGATGTGAAAGCAAAGGAGCAAGCTCTCTGGAAACATGTCCCGCACCAAAAATATAAACATGTCCCTTTTTTACAAGCGGCTCAATAAACAGTGTGCTGCCGCCATGTTCAAATGCATGTTTGCATTCCGTCCACTTTTGCATATCGGCATCTGTTACTGAGCCAATAAACATTACTCCGTTTATCCTGTCATATATACCAATATCAACCGCAGACCCTTCCGCCCGCGTTATCAGCCAGGAGGTCTCCTGTTTTTTTATTAAGTCATTTATATACTGGATTAATGCTAAATCTTTAGATGAAAAATATTTAAAGCATACCTCGACATTTCCCCCGCATATCATACCTACATCAGCTATATCTTTATTGCTTAAATCATAAGCGGCTACAAACGAGCACTTCTTCCTAAGGGCTTCGGCAGCCCTCAACGCGCATAAATACTCCACACGTCCGCCGCCAATCGTTCCCTCTGTACTGCCGTCCTCGAAAACGAGCATTTTCGCGCCCTGTCCCCTTGGAGTCGAGCCTGAGGAGGATATTATAGAGGCAAGCATAACATCCTGCCCCTTCAGAAGCGTCTCATATATGGATTTAAATATTTTCTCCATTATATCACCTGTAAATGTACAGCCCCTGTTAAAACAGAGGCTGCTGTATTGTTTAATCCCGCATAAGCGCTTATTAATACTTATGTCCTACAATCTGCACCTTAATCATATTTGTGGTTCCTGGTATTCCAAGCGGAAGGCCGGCGGTAATTACCGTAGTGTCGCCCTTGTCCAAATAGTTGAGCTCCATCGCCCTATCGACACATTTGTCAAAAAGGGCAAATGTGTCAAACTCGTCTTCCACAAGAATAGGAGCGACTCCCCATACAAGATTAAGTCTGCGGCAAAGATTTTCATTTGTCGCGCAGGCCAATATATCGCAGCCAGGCCTGTATCTGGCTATATTTTTTGCCGTTGTGCCTGATTTTGTTACTGTAAGAATGGCCCTTGCGTTAAGGTCATGCGCCGTCGTACAGGTAGCATGGCTGATAGCGTCCGTAATATTAGGATTCGATTTTCTTTCGTCAGTGAAAAATCTCTTTTTATAATTTATAGCTTCCTCTGCCCTTACCGCAACCCTCGCCATTGTTTTTACGGCCTCGACAGGGTATTTTCCGACCGCTGTTTCACCAGATAGCATTATGGCTCCGGTACCGTCGAAAACAGCATTGGCAACGTCGGCTGTTTCAGCTCTTGTAGGTCTTGGGTTTTTCATCATGGATTCAAGCATCTGCGTGGCGGTAATTGTCATTTTTCCTGCCTTTGCAGCCTTCTTAATTATCATCTTCTGGATAACCGGAACATCCTCATAGGGAATTTCCACTCCCATATCGCCTCTGGCAATCATAACGCCGTCAGATACCTGAAGTATCTCGTCAATGTTTTCCACGCCCTGCTTATTCTCAATTTTAGCTATTATAGCTATTGTAGAGCAGTTTCTTTCCTCAAGTATCCTTTTGATTTTTAATACGTCTCCAGCAGTCCTTACAAACGACGCCGCTATAAAATCAAAGTCGTTATCAACGGCAAAATTAATATCCTCAACGTCCTTATCGCTCATATATGGCATTGAAACGACTGTTCCGGGCAAATTGACGCCCTTATTGTTGGATACGGGTCCTGGATTTACAACCACGCATTTCACATCAGTCTCGTTTTTATCAATAACCCTAAGCTCAATGAGGCCGTCGTCAATGAGCACCCTGGTTCCTATGGATACGTCGTTTGGAAAATCCTTATAGGTAACTGAAACAATTTTATTGTCTCCCTCAAGCTCTCTTGTTGTAAGAGTAAATTCCTGCTCCGCCTCAAGATTAATTAGGCCGTCCTTAAACTTACGGACACGGATTTCCGGACCCTTTGTGTCAAGCAGAGCCGCAACATATCTGCTTTTATCCCTTCTTGCCTGCTTAAGCTCCTCAAGTCTTTGCAAATGCTCGTCATATGTTCCATGCGAGAAATTAAATCTCGCCACATTCATGCCTTCCTCTATCATGCTTTCAAGTACTTTTAAATCATCTGTTGCCGGACCTAAAGTACAAACTATCTTTGTTTTTCTCATATATGTCTTCCTCCGCCATAAAGCTGTCATATTTATCGGGTAACGGACAAGGTATTTTTTTACATACATTTGCCCTATTTGATTATATATTTTTTAGAAACATTTGTAAATCGCCATATCTTAAAATTTCCATTAAATACTCTTAAAGATATCTTCTGAGTTTATAGACAAGGTCATCTTCCAGCTTTATAAGCTTTTCGGCAATATCAACCGCTTCCTTATCGGCATGCTCATACTCATTTTTGTATTTGCACAACGTTTTAATACCCATACCGCAGCCGTCAGTAATAAGGTCGGCAATGGTTTTATCGTTTTTGTCAGCCATAATCTTCATATTTATTTTTGTCCATGCCATTACCTGTGCCATCGGCGAAGGGTCTTTTCCCTCCTTATTGCATTTTGCCAATAGGGAGTCAATTAAAAGTCCGGTTTTTTCGTGCTCCGCCTTATTCTTTTCCAGCAGCTCCTTGAGCTCCCTATTCTCTACAACGTCTAAAACCTCGTCCAATGACTTTACAGCGGTTTTAACTCCCGCATCACATTCCTTCAAAAGTTCAACTGTATCAACTGTAACCTTTTCAGCTATCATAATTTTTCCTCCTTAAAAATGTTGTTACACTAATTTTTTGTATAATTGACCGATATTATTCTTTTAGATTATAATGTTATCAAAAAACAGGAGGAAAAGTTAAAATGAATGAGTATCTTAAGGACACTGAGGATTTTTTCGATAAAATGGCTTCCATTTGGGACGAAACCTTTGCCAGCAATTCCCTGAGCCTAAAAGCGGTAATGGCGCTGAGCGGACTTCGCGAAAATGATAAGGTAATTGATATTGCCTGCGGAACAGGGGTTCTTTTTAACGATATACTTGCATTAAATCCATCCTGTTTGTGGGGTATTGACCTTTCAGACAGCATGCTCAAAAAAGCCTCGGAAAAATACAGTGACAGAAGAATAAACCTATGGAAAGGAAATTTTTATGATTTTTCAGAAAAAGATTTTGATATAGCCTTCATATACAGGGCTTATCCTCATTTCCCTGATAAAAAAGCCTTTGCCAAAAAGCTCTATTCCGTATTAAAGCCAAATGGACGGTTTATTCTGGCCCACAGCGAAAGCAGAGATAAAATAAACCGCCGGCATGCCCAGGGCGCTGCTGAAATTTCAGACATATTGCTGCCCGCCAAAACAGAAAGCGGCAATTTTAAAGATTTATTCAGCATAGATATTGTTGCTGATACCGATTATGTTTATATTATATCCGGAACTAGGAAATAACATTGACACTTTTGTTTAAGTGCGTTAGAATTAAATAAAAATGCAGGGGTGCTGTGAATTGCCTTTTGGTATTCACTGGCTGAGAGAAAGATTTTCAACCCTTGATACGCCTAAGCCGTATCTCACCTGATTTGGATAATGCCAACGTAGGAAGCTAATAAGATTCTCACAGGGGAACGCCAACAGGCCGTTCTCCTTTTTTATTTCGGAGGGAGGAAAAAATGCTTAAAAGCTGTCTTGAAAACGTGAGGCTTAAAACGCCTCTTATACACAACATAACAAATTATGTAACGGTAAACGACGCGGCCAATATTCTGCTTGCCTGCGGCGGCTCTCCCATTATGGCTGACGACGAGGCGGAGGTTGAAGAAATAACTTCCATCTGCGCCGGGCTGAATATTAATATCGGAACTTTAAATTCAAGAACAATTCCCTCTATGCATAAAGCCGGAAAAACAGCTAATAGACTGGGACATCCCGTTGTGCTTGACCCTGTCGGGGCAGGTGCGTCCCGGCTAAGGACAAAAACGGCTGAGGACCTTTTGTCGTCGATTAAATTTGACGTTATCCGTGGAAATATATCAGAGATTAAGACTCTGGCATTGGGAATAGGCCAAGCTAAGGGCGTAGACGCGGACATAAGCGATAAGGTAACTGATGAAAACCTAAGCTGCGTAATTTCCTTTGCGGAAAAATTTTCTGCTGAAACGGGCGCTGTCATAGCTATTTCAGGGGCTATAGATATAGTATGCTCAGACAACAGGGCATACATAGTTAAAAACGGTCATCCTATAATGTCGCGGATAACCGGCAGCGGGTGTATGCTTACGGCAATGACCGCCGCGTATATTGCGGCCAACCGCGATAACATTCTTGAAGCAGCGGCGGCGGCGACCATTGCTATGGGAGTATGCGGTGAGCTTGCCTATGAAAGGCTTTCCAATACCGGAGGCGGAAACGCCACATTTAGAAATTACTTAATAGACGCCGTATATAATCTTGACGGCGATACACTTGAAAGAAGGGCTAAATATGAAATCTATTAAAGATAGCATGCTTTTGTATGCGGTCACTGACAGAAGCTGGCTTAAGGGCAAAACAGTAGCAGAACAGGTGGAGGAGGCGCTTAAGGGCGGCGCCACATTTATTCAGCTTCGGGAAAAGGAGCTTGACTATGATTCGTTTCTTGCGGAGGCCTTCGCCGTAAAAGAGCTGTGTAAAAAATACGGCGTTCCCTTTGTCATTAACGACAATGTAGATATTGCGGTTGCCTGCGGAGCCGACGGAGTACATGTAGGCCAAAGCGATATGGAAACAGGCGATGTACGCGCAAGGCTTGGAGACAATAAAATAATTGGGGTTTCCGTTCATAATGTTAAGGAAGCCATAACAGCACAGGAGCATGGAGCCGACTACTTAGGTGTAGGCGCCGTATTTTCCACCAGCACAAAGCTTGACGCCGATACCACATCCTTTGGCGTTGTTAAGGATATATGCGATGCGGTTCATATTCCTGTAGTCGCAATAGGCGGCATAAATGAAAACAATATACTTAAACTCAAGGGAACAGGCGTTGACGGAGTAGCTGTGGTTTCCGCGATTTTCGCCAAGGATAATATTGAAGAGGCCGCTAAAGGCCTTCTTGCACTGTCAAAAGAAATGACAGAGGCTAAGCCGGAAATTAAAAAGGTGCTTTCCATAGCGGGGACAGACCCTACCGGCGGCGCCGGAGCGCAGGCGGACCTTAAGACCATAACAGTCCATAAGCTCTACGGCATGAGCGTTATAACCTCTCTTGTAGCCCAAAACACTATGGGAGTTTACGGTGTAATAGATACCCCTCCTGAGTTTGTCGCCAAGCAGCTTGACTGCGTATTTCAGGATATACGTCCTGACGCGGTAAAAATAGGAATGGTTTCAAACAGCAAAATTATTGATGTAATTGTAGATAAACTTAAGGAATACAAGGCTGAAAACATAGTAGTAGATCCAGTAATGGTCTCCACAAGCGGCGGCAAGCTGCTCAGTGACGAGGCATGCGAGGCGCTTATAACCAAGCTGCTTCCTTTGGGCGCCGTTATAACCCCAAACATTCCTGAAGCCGAGGTTTTATGCGGCTTTGAAATCAGAAACACCGACGATATGATTAGAGCCGCTGAAAAAATATCTAAATTAGTTGACGGCGGTATACTTATAAAGGGAGGTCATCTTGTATCAACCGCTACGGACCTGCTGTACCAAAACGGCGAGATAACGTGGTTTTCTTCCGAAAGAGTTGACAATCCCAATACCCACGGAACCGGCTGCACCCTTTCCTCGGCAATTGCCAGCAACCTGGCCAAAGGCTATTCATTAAAGGAAAGCATCGGCAACGCAAAGAAATACCTTACGGGCGCGCTTAAAGCGCAGCTTAATCTGGGCAAAGGCAGCGGCCCCCTTGAGCATACCTACAGCATTTGATATTAAATACAAATGTCCTCTTAAAGAGGACATTTTTTTCTTGACTTTGCTCCGCTATATGTTAAAATTACTTTATCACAACAAGAAAAAAGGAGAAGAAGGATGAAAGAAAAAATCAGAGCCGCCATACTTGGTTTAGGCACGGTAGGAACCGGCGTTTATAAAATCATACAAAACCAGAAGGACGAGTTCCCATTCAAAATAGGTTCAGAGCTTGAGGTTGCAAAAATACTTGTTAAAAACACGAAAAAACACCGTGACGGAATTGATATGTCTCTTATTACAAACAAATGGGAGGATATTATCAACGACGACAGCATTGATATAGTAATTGAGGTAATGGGCGGTATTGAACCGGCTAAAACATATATAACAGAGGCCTTAGGCCGCGGCAAGCATGTTGTAACCGCCAATAAGGACCTTATGGCGGAGCACGGCCATGTACTGCTTGATACGGCCGCCGAGCATAAGTGCGACCTTCTCTTTGAAGCGGCTGTTGCGGGCGGAATACCTATTATAAGACCCCTTAAGCAGTGCCTTGCCGCAAACAGCATATCCGAAATAATGGGTATAATAAACGGAACAACAAACTTCATCCTTACAAAAATGACCGAAGAGGGAATGGAGTTTGACCAGGCGCTTAAGCTTGCCACAGACCTTGGATACGCGGAGGCCGACCCTACGGCGGACGTGGAGGGTCTTGACGCGGGAAGAAAAATAGCCATTCTCGCTTCAATCGCGTTTAATTCAAGGGTAACGTTTTCGGACGTCTATACGGAAGGCATATCAAAAATATCGGCAAAGGATATTAAATACGCCAATGAGCTTGGCTGTGTAATTAAGCTTATTGCAACGGCAAAAAATACGGCCGGCGGCATAGAGGTAAGGGTTACTCCCATGTTTATACCAAAATCACACCCTCTGGCTTCTGTTAACGACTCCTTTAACGCAGTATTTGTGCATGGAGATTCCCTTGGGGACGCAATGTTCTATGGCAGAGGCGCCGGCGAGCTTCCTACAGCCAGCGCAATAATGGGCGACGTAATAGACGTATGCAGAAATATTGCCTACAGCTGCAACGGCAGAATAGGCTGCACCTGCTATAAGGATATTCCGCTTAAGACAATGGATGATATTGAGAGCAAATATTTTGTCCGCACGCTTCTTGAAGATAAACCGGGTACCCTTGCGGCGGTTGCAAGCACCTTCTCGGGAAACAACGCCAGCATAGACCAAATGGTTCAAAAGACCAAGCTTCCTGGATACGCCGAGGTTGTTTTCATAATAGACAATGTAAAGGAACAGCTTTTCTTCAGAGCAATCAAGGAGCTTTCCGCAATGCATTATGTCAAGGAAATATCCTCTATTATAAGAGTTCATAACGACATAAATTAATAATCAGCCCCGAAGACAAACTTCGGGGCTTTCTAATTTCAGCCTAAGACTGTAATTCAGTTAAATATTTCCTTCAGCTTTTTCCTAACGGCCTCTCCGGCCTCAGATGTCGAAGCGCTTCCCCCCAAATCCTGTGGTATATGCTTTCCTTCAAGCAATACGTCGTCAATTGCCTGAATTATCGCCTCGCCCCATTTATTCTGTCCAAAATGATCCATCATCTGGCTTACCGACCATATTGCGGCAAAGGGATCCGCCTTGCCCTGTCCGGCTATATCCGGCACGGAGCCATGAATAGGCTCGAACATCGAAGGATATTCCTTTTCGGGATTAATATTCGCGCCTGCCGCAAGGCCCATTCCTCCCGCAATAGCCGCGCCTAAATCGGTTATTATATCTCCAAAAAGATTGGATGTTACTATGATTTCAAATCTCGACGGCTCCTTTACGAAAAACATGCACGCCGCGTCAACAAGGCAGGTATGGGTTTCTACATCAGGGTATTCCCCGCC
>PPYF01671462.1_pt1 | contig 13080 bp, 16 predicted proteins | sample 1559871 | NCBI WGS metagenome assembly PPYF01 (sample SAMN08240021, study PRJNA423297) | Human gut metagenome, whole genome shotgun sequencing project. | reverse complement strand
GATTAGTGCTGCTCTCTCATCTTCGCGAAGCACTCACTGCAGTAGACAGGACGGTCAGACTTCGGCTCAAACGGAACTCTGGCCTCGCCGCCGCAGGCAGCGCAGGTAGCAGTGAAGAACTCGCGGGGACCGCGGGCGGCGTTCTTGCGCGCGTCACGGCAGGCCTTGCAGCGCTGGGGCTCATTCTGGAAGCCCTTTTCCGCATAGAATTCCTGCTCACCGGCGGTGAAAACGAACTCTGCGCCGCACTCTTTGCACTTCAACGTTTTGTCTTCGAACATGATAAATCCTCTCTTTTGAAAAACTTGCCTCTCGGCTATATTGCGTTCAGCTTTTGCTGAAGTCGCTGAAATTGGGGAGCCGCGCCAGTTTGCGGCGGATCCGCTGCACGGCATTGTCAATGGATTTTTCGGATTTATTCGTCTCGGCCGCCATCTCGGCATAGGACAAACCGGACAAATATAGCCGAAGCACCTGCGCTTCAAACGCTGACAAATACCGGGTAAATGCGGATAATAGCTCTTGTTCACTCTCTCTGGCCAGAACCTGCTCCTCAGTAACACGACAATTTGCTTCCGGATAGGTGGACGCCTGGGTCTGTGATTCTTCTGAGAGGATGCTGTCTAGGGAAATGCCGCTGTTGAGCGGAGAATGCTTCTGCCTGGAAGCAGACTTGATCGCGCTGTAAATACGGTTGCTGATGCAGACTTCCGCATAAGCCTTGAAGGGTACGTTGGACGCCGGGTCATACTGCCGGATCGCCGAGAGCAGGCCAAGCATTCCCTCCTGAATGAGATCTTCACTGTCACCGCCGATGAGAAACAGCGGGCGCGCGCAGATGCGCACCAGACGGCTGTAACGCTCGGCGAGCGCTTCCTCCGCCGCGGCATCCCCGGCAGTCACCAATGACAACAGCTGTGCATCAGACAGTTTGGAATCATCCTTCATAGCCTTCAAAACTCCAATACCACGCAAAACAAATTATAACTAAAAACGCTGAAAAGTCAATATATTTTTGTACAAAATGCACGTTTTCGGCGACATTCAGCGATTTTTCAAAGATCGATCTCCTGCTGGCCGATATATTCCAGGCCAAGATGCTCGTAGGCACGGCGTGTGACGCAGCGGCCGCGGGGCGTGCGCGTCAAAAAGCCCTGCTGCAGCAGATACGGCTCATAGACATCCTCGAGCGTTACAGCCTCCTCGCCGATCGTCGCCGCGAGCGTCTCGAGACCGACCGGTCCACCGTGATAAAACTCGATGATGCTGCGCAGCATCCGCCGGTCGGTCGCATCGAGCCCCAGCTCGTCCACTTCGAGGCGCAGCAGCGCGGCGTTGGCAACTTCTTTCGTGATGACACCATCAGCACGCACCTGCGCATAATCGCGCACGCGCTTGAGCAGGCGGTTGGCGATACGCGGCGTGCCGCGCGAGCGCGAGGCGATCTCATGCGCGCCGGCGCTATCGATCTCCACCTTGAGGATCCCGGCGCTGCGCTCCACGATCTTCTGCAGCTCTTCCGGACTGTAGAGTTCCAGACGCAGATTGACACCAAAGCGGTCGCGCAGCGGCGCGGTCAGCTGGCCGGCGCGCGTGGTCGCTCCGATGAGCGTGAAACGCGGCAGATCCAGCCGGATCGAATTGGCCGATGGGCCCTTGCCGATGATGATATCGATCGCATAGTCCTCCATAGCGGGGTAAAGGATCTCCTCGACCGCGCGGTTAAGGCGGTGGATCTCATCCACAAACAGGATGTCATTTTCCTGCAGGTTGGTCAGCAGCGCCGCCAGATCGCCGGCCTTTTCGATGGCCGGGCCGGAGGTGATGCGCATATTCACGCCCATCTCATTTGCGATGACGGCGGCCATCGTCGTCTTGCCCAGACCCGGAGGGCCGTAGAGCAGCACGTGGTCGAGCGGCTCACCGCGCAGACGTGCTGCGTCAATGCAGACTTGCAGGTTTTCCTTCGCTTTTTCCTGACCGGTGTAATCCTTCAGCAGCCGCGGGCGCAGAGAACCCTCGCCGGAATCCTCCGGAAGCACGCGGGAGGAGGTGACGACCTCCTGCTGGGCGTCCTCAGAAAAACTGATGCTCATATACGCTCCCTCCCCTGCTTACTGCTGCATCATGGTGCGCAGCGCGGCCTTGATAATCTGATCGGCGCTCATGCCCTCGATAGAAGGCAGCTTGCGCAGCGCCGCATTGATCTCCGGCATGCTGTAGCCAAGCACCGTCAGACCGGCGATCGCATCGCTGCGCGCGGCCGAGGCCGCGTCCGACGCGGGCACCGCCGGCGCCATATCCGCAAAGTCCACGCTTGCGCTCTCCTTGGCCATCTTGTCCTTGAGTTCGAGCAGGATGCGCTGTGCGATGCGCTTGCCGATGCCGGGCGCACTCGTAAGCGCTTTCTCGTCGCCGTTGAGCACTGCCAGCGCCAGCCCGTCCGGGGTATTGGACGAAAGGATCGACAGCGCCGCCTTCGGCCCAACGCCGGAGATGGCGAGTAACAGCTCAAAGCAGTGCTTTTCGCTCTTACTGGCAAAGCCATAGAGATCATGCGCATCTTCGCGGATGATCTCGTAAGTATAGAGCTTGACGCGCTCACCGGTTTTGACACTGCTGATTGTGTTCAGGCTGGCGTTGAGCGCATAGCCGACCCCGCCGCACTCCAGCACGACCAAATTTGGCTCGATATCGGTAACGACTCCGTTTATGTGGTAGAACATGGGTCAAACCTCTCCTGTTGATGGATCAAAGATGTGGCACTACGCGCATGGCACAGCGCGATGGCGACAGCGTCCGCTGCGTCGTCCGGCTTCGGCACCGCCTGCAGAGACAGGATGCGGCGCACCATGTCCATGACCTGCTTTTTGTCCGCGCGGCCGTATCCGACGACCGCCTGCTTGACCTGCAGCGGTGTGTATTCGTAGATCTGCAGCCCGGCCTGATAGCCAGAGAGCAGAATGATGCCGCGGCCGTGGGCAACGGCGATGCCGGTCGTGATATTCGTATTGAAAAACAGCTCCTCGACCGCCATCACTTCCGGATGGAACTGCGCGATGAGCTCGTTCAGGTCGCGGTAGATCTGGTCGAGTCTGCTCGACAGCTGTGTTTTCGCCGGTGTCGTAATCACGCCGCAGGTCAGCAGCCGCTGGCTGCGTTTTTCCGCGTCCAGCACCGCGAAGCCGACCGTGGCAATGCCGGGGTCAACGCCCAGGATCCGCATATGCATCACTCCAATTGAATAAATATAGCATATTTTCGCCCCGTAGGCAACTGCCGGGAAAAGAAAAAGCGCCCCGAGTCGTTTCGGAGCGCTTGAAAACACGTATGTCACGCACGCGGGTGCGCCTTGTTGTAGACATCCTTGAGCTGCTTGCTGACAAGGTGCGAATAGATCTGCGTCGAGGAGATATCCGCATGGCCGAGCATTTCCTGAATGGCGTGGATATCGGCGCCGTTTTCCAGCAGATGCGCCGCGAAGGAATGGCGCAGCGTGTGCGGCGTGATCGTTTTTTCGATACCGGCCTTGGTCTGATAGTTCTTGATGAGCTTCCAGAAGCCCTGACGCGACATCCGTTCCCCGCTGACGTTGACGAACAGCGCCTGTTCATCCGGCGCAGCGATCATCTGCGGGCGGATGAAGTTGATGTATTCCGTAAGGGCACGCACGGCCGCCGGATACATGGGGATCATGCGCGCCTTGTCGCGGCCCTGGCAACGGATCACACCTGCAGACAGATTCACGTCCGTGATGTTCAGCGAGATCAGCTCGCTGACGCGGATGCCGGTCGCATACAGCAGCTCAAGCATGGCGCGGTCGCGGTAGCCCTTGGCGTCCGTACACTCCGGCTGCGCCAGCAGCAGCTCGACTTCCTTGCTTGAGAGGATCTGCGGCAGCTTCTGCTTGGCCTTGTCCGGCACGAGCTTGCCGGTCGGATTATGCTGCACATAGTGATTATTGAGCAGAAACCCATAGAAATTCTTCAGCGATGCGATTGCCCGGGAAACCGTGGCAACGGACTTGCCGTTGCTGCGCATCCAGTCGATGTATTCACACAGCTCTTCCTCTTCCGCGGAGCCGAGATCGGCGTCCGTGTGTGCATGCAGATATTCGCTGAGTTGGCGGATATCCCGCAGGTATGAGGAAATCGTGTTTTGCGAGGAGCGCTTGACATCGCGCAGATAGGATTCGAACAATTCCATTCCGTCGGAATCCCGCATGACGACTTCCCCCTTTCCAATCAGATTTCATCCACAGTGACCACGGGTCACAGAATAAGCCGTGTGAAGAACGGTACCGCATAGCACGCGGCGGCCGCAGCCGCCAGCAGCAGGCAGAACACAAGCGCCAGCTCCCGAGAATATCGCTCCGATGTCACGGGAACCGGCAGGCCGCGCCGCTGCTCGAGCAGGCGCACAGACATCTGCGCGCAGAGCGTGCCGAGCAAAAACAGCGCCGGCACGAGAAAAATGCCGGGCAGCCCGACCGCAACGCATGAGAGCCAAAACGCATGATCGCAGCCGGAATTCAGGAAAGCCGCCGCCGTACAGGCGGACAGAAAGCCTTTGACCCCGAAAACGGCCGGTATCAGCAAAAAGCCGAGATACGAGGTAGACAGCAGCAAAAACGCAAAACCATAGGCGCATGAGACGCACAGTTCCGGCAGCAGGCCGCCGTATAGCGTCCCGCCCGCGCCGCTGCTGCTCAAAAAGGAAAGAACCGGATTCGACGGCTCCGGCAGCGCAGCGTTGGCGCCGAAGCAGCAGCCGATCACATAGCCCGCCGCCATATCAATCGCGATCAGCGGCGGCAGCGAAAAGTGAGATACGGCCGGTTTCCGGCGCACACGCAATCTGTTATGTCGCACATTCATCACCACTGACAGCTTATGAACGTGCGCTCATAACATGACAATTTACATAATGCGTTGTAGACATAATATAATACAAATCGAAAATGTTATCAAGTAGTTCGTCAGAATTTGTTCATTTTTGTTTATTATGACAAGAAATTATGTTAACAATATTATGTAAACCATGTAACTGAGCAGAAAGAGATGCTCAGTATTTCCAGCAGCACATAACTACATTTCGGTAATCATTGCTACGCATGCGCAATATATAGGTAATCACGTCGCGATTATGTAAACTAAGCAGCTGATTACGCGGCGTAATATCTCTTCTGTTTCCGTTTTTTCTTCTTTGTTCTATTTCGTAACTTTTTATGAAAAATGCACGAACCGGCGATTGCGGCAGCCAATGCGGTCAGCAGCGTAACAGCGGTAGCGGCGCAAAAAACCTGCGCCCCGACGGCTGCTTTCAGGATGAGATATCCGATTGCCCACGCTGCCCACGTCATGGCTCCGCCAAGTGCCCTCCCCTGCTCCGGCCGCGGTGAAAACGCACCGGCAGCAAAACATGCTAGCCCGCAGCAGACCAACGCAGCGAGGCGCGTGTCCGCGCCGGGCAGCACATCGTGATTCATCGCCAGCGCTGCCAGCCAGCCCAGCAGCAGCGTGAGCCCAAGTCCGCCCAGGCCGGCCGCCGCCGCACGTGAGAGTATCGGCAGCCATTTTTGTTCCGTATTCAAAAAAACACCCCCTGCAGAACGTATGCATCACAGCATATTCCTGCAGGGGGTGAATCATTCCGAAAGCAGCTTTACACCTCGGGGCCCTTCAGCTCCTCGTGCTTCGGCTCTTCCTTTTTCGTTTCTTTCGCTTTCTGCTTGGCAGCCTTGCGCTCCTGCGCTTCCTTGGCAGCCTGTGCCTCAGCGCGGGCATTCGTGGAAATGGCCCACTTGGCAACCTGGATGCGAACCTGATCCTCGCTGGTCTCGAAGGTCACGCTGTCGTCCGTGACGTGGACGACTTTGCCCATCATACCGCCGATCGTGACGATATCGTCACCGACTTTCAGATTGGAACGCATTTCATTGAGCTTTTTCTTCTTCTTGTTCTCCGGAAGAATCAGGAACAGGTAGAAGATGACAAGCATCAGAACGATCATGATAATGGATGAATATCCGCCAGAGCTTCCCATGGTTTTACCTCCGTATAAAGATAAAGATATTATATCTGCTTTCCTATGCAAATGCAAGCATTAAATGCGCATATCGAGTACGGATGTGTAACTTTTCCGGAATGCCTCGTACTCCCCTGCCTCGATCGCCGTGCGGATGCGCTGCATGAGCGTATTATAAAAATACAAATTATGCATCACGGCAAAGCGCATGGCCAGCATCTCTTCCGCCTTGAACAGGTGCCGCAGATAGGCGCGGGAATACCGCCGGCAGACCGGGCAGTCGCACTGTGGGTCGATCGGCTGCTCGTCGCGCTGATACTTCTCGTTTTTGATGTTGATCACGCCCGTCCACGTGAACAGGTGCCCATGGCGGCCGTTGCGGGCCGGCATGACGCAGTCGAAAAAGTCCACGCCGCGCGCGACGGATTCGATGATGTTCCCCGGCGTGCCGACGCCCATCAGGTAGCGCGGCTTATCGGCCGGCATATAGGGCTCAACGGCGGCGATAGTATCGTACATCTCCTGCGTCGTCTCCCCCACCGCAAGGCCGCCGATCGCGTAACCGGCCAGATCGAGGTCCGCAATTTTCTTCATGTGCTCGATGCGCAGATCCTGAAAAATGGTGCCCTGGTTGATGCCGAAGAGTACCTGACCTGGGTTAACCGCATCGTCGCGGCCGGTATACTCCTCGAGCGCCATTTTGCAGCGCTGCAGCCAGCGATACGTCCGGTCGCAGGAGTTTTTGACGTAATCGTATGGCGACGGAATTTTGATGCACTCGTCAAACGCCATCGCAATATCCGAGCCGAGATTGGCCTGAATACGCATGCTTTCTTCCGGCCCCATGAAGATGTGCCGGCCGTCCACATGGCAGTTGAAGGCGACGCCTTCTTCCGTGATTTTCCGCAGCTGCGCCAGCGAGAAGATCTGGAATCCGCCGCTGTCGGTCAGGATCGGTCTGTCCCAGGTCATGAATTTGTGCAGGCCGCCCAGGTCGCGGATCAATTCATCACCGGGACGCACGTGCAGATGATAGGTGTTGGACAGCTCGACCTGACAGCCGATCGTCTCCAGATCCTCCGCCGAAAGCGCGCCTTTGATGGCCGCCTGCGTGCCGACATTCATGAACACCGGCGTCTGCACCGTACCGTGCGGCGTCGTGAACGTACCGCGGCGTGCATGGCCGTCTTTGCAAATCAATTGAAACATAGCTTGCTTGCCTTTCTGTTGGGATTGCCTACTTATTCTAACAGATTGCCGCATCAAGTCAAGCGTTCCCGGCAGATTTGCGTGTCAATGGACCGGCGCTTTCTGCATGTGCTTTTTCAGCGCTTCCAGCGCCAGCATCACGGCAATGCCGAGCACAAACCAGAGAATGTAAAAATCAGAGAGCGTCATGACGTGCTGCGGCACCTTCAGCGTCGCCGGGCCGACGACGATCGCATAGAGGGAGCCGAACATCATGCCCAGCCCGGCGTAGGTCACAGCGCCCGGTGCTTTGCGCATCCAGCCGCGGATCCAATGCGGCGCGACCGCAAAGCCCACAAGTGCCCCAAGTCCCACCGCTGCCAACAGCCAGAACTGGCCGAATTGAAATTGCAGCACGTCTTTCATCGCTGCGATCACGGGCAGATACAGCCCGCACGACATCAGCAAAGACAAACCGGAGATGCCCGGCAGCACCATTGCCGAGATCGCCAGCGCTCCGGCCGCCTGCACTGCGCGCAAACACCACGGCGCCGTGGGCGCGGGCGATCTCTGCGGTTCGGTCGCTGCACCGGTCAGCCGCCACGAAGATCCCGATCTGCTGCGCAGAATAGGTCTGCGCGCGCAGACTGTCAACGAGCGCGCCAATCACTGCCGCTTCATCATGGGCCGCGATCAGAACTGCAAATGTGTGATCCGGATCCGGTTTCGGTGTTTTCCGTTTTCGTGCAGGCAGCCACGCCAGCGGGATATACGCGAGCTGGTAGGCATAGCACACGAAAAACAGGCACATGATGACGTAGTTGATCGTCTCGCTCGTATGCATGATGTGCCGCCTCCATCAGGTGTGTTATGCGCGTGCCGGCCGGTCGCGGACGATCCAGAATGCCAGCACGGCAAAGATGTTCAGGAACGTGCCGAGGATCGCCCAGAGCGACAGATTCATGCCGGCCACCGCCGCGCTCTTATACAGCCAGGCAACAACCGTCAGCCAATAGAGAATGACCCAGATGCCCATGAGCATGATGACGGCGCCGATGATAACGTAATTCATCGCCGTCAGCGGCGTGATCTGGCTCTTCCAGGCCTCGTCATGGTGCGCATCATAGTGGTGACCGTCATCGTTGTCGGTCGGATCGGGCGATGTGAGCGCCGCCTGCTGCTTGAGCACGGACGCGTCGTGGATCTGCTGCGACAGGCTCAATGGAATTCCGACCGCGCTGATAACCACCAGGATCACAAAGCAGATGATGAGCCGGCGAAACGCTTTCTTATAGTTTTTTGTCATCACGTAATTTTTCATGACGTTGACCTCCGTAGAAAAAATCTGTCCCCTCAACCGGGCAAGCCCAGTATGAAGGGACAGATTAAAAATCGGATAACGCAGTCTTAAAGCGTATTTAAACGGTAGCCGACGCCCCAGACGGTCTGGATGAGCTGCGACTTGGAGGGATTCTCCTCCACCTTTTCACGCAGACGGTTGACATGCACCGCGACCGTGATATTGTCGCCCATGGATTCCAGCTCCCAGATGAGCTCTTAGAGATCCTCGTGGCTGAAAACCTGGTTCGGGTGCCGCGCCAGAAACAACAGCAGCTCGTACTCCTTATTGGTCAGCGTCAGCTGCTCGCCGCGCACCGCGGCCGTGTGCGCCTCGGTGTCGATCCGGAGCGGGCCTGCCTCCACGATCGCGGACTTGGCCGGCTGCGGTTTGAGCCTGCGGTACTGCGACAGATTTGCTTTGACCCGCGCGACCAGTACACTGGGGGAAAACGGCTTTTCGATGTAATCATCCGCACCGAAGCCAAGACCGCGGATCTTGTCCACGTCGTCCGCGCGCGCCGTCACCATTTGGAGCGGCTCAGCCGCTGTTTGACGGTCATATTACTCACCTCGCATTGAGTATATCAAGAAGCCGGAAGGGATATTTAAACGGATGTTAAAGCAAGGCCAGTATACACAGTGCGGTTTTTCCTGTCAAACAGGCAGAAAAAAATCCGCCCTGTATTCCAGTGCGGATCTTTCAGCATAGTACGAGCAGCGCCCCGGCCGTTTCGGCCAGGGCGCTTGTGCATTGCTGCGCGTTACTCGATCGCGATGATGGTGTGCTTCGGAAGCTCCTTCTTCGCAGCCTTCGGGACGCTGATCTTTAGGATGCCATCCTCGAACTTCGCGGAGACATCTTCAGATCTCACATCGTCACCGACGTAGAAGCTGCGGCTCATGGAACCGGCGTAACGCTCCTGGCGCAGGAACTTGCCCTTCTTATCGGACGCGTCCTTGTCCAGGCCCTTGGCAGCGCTGATCGTCAGGTAACCGTCCTGCAGATCAACCGTCACTTCATCCTTCTTGAAGCCCGGCAGGTCCACGTCCAGCTCATACGAGCCGTCCAGTTCGCGGACATCGGTCTTCATCAGATTTCTGGCATGCTTGCCATACAGCTCACTGCTGACCTGCGGCATCATGCGGCCGAAATCAAAGAAATCGGACAGCGAATCATCAAACAGGTTTTCACCAAAAATGCTCGGCAACATAAGTCATTCCTCCATTCATACCTTTCGTAGGCGCTGGGGAAAAACTCCACGCGTTGGCGAACTCTGTTACCGTTTGTACAACAATGCCTGATCTCCGGAGGCCCTCTGGAGGCCCTCCCTCATCGATCGTCTTCATCATAGCACGCTTTTTAGCACTGTCAAGCGCGGAGTGCTAATGTTCATAAAAGGCGCTATGTTTGTTCACAAAATATGCAATAAGATACCTCCACTAAATTTCCGACGCCGCTTGGTGCTCCAGCAGCCAGTCGATTTTCCGGTCAATGCAGTGAATGCCCTCCGGGATCAACTCCAGCGGGCAGCCGACATAGCTCAGGCGCAGAAAATGCTGCGCGCTGCCGGTCAGACTGAACACCGTGCCCGGCATGAGCTTGACGCCCTGCAGGCGCAGCCGCTTCCAGAGCAGGACGGCATCCACGGTGTCCGGGATCTGCACCCAGAAAAACACGCCACCCGCCTGCTCCGGATAGGGCAGGGACAGATGCTTTGACGCCCGGATCGCCTGCGACATGCAGCGGCTATCCGCGAGATGACGCGGTTCGGCGGTGTTGTCTCCTTCGAGATGGGCAGCTTTGAGGAAGCCAAAAAAGTGCTCAACCACGTGCATCTGTGCGCGCTGGCCGTCAGCCTCGGCGACTGCGAGACGCTTATCCAGCATCCGGCTTCCATGACGCACTCCATGTGCACGAAAGAAGAGATCGAGGCCGCCGGCTTCTCGGATCGTCTGATTCGTCTGGCAGTCGGTCTGAAAGACCCCGACGACATCATCGCCGATCTGCAGCAGGCATTTGAAGCTACGCAAAACTGAACAGAGGCAGCAAAAAACAGGCCCGCGATCGCGGGCCTGTTTTTTATTTCTTCACTCAGCGCTGCCGGCATCGAGGCCATCGGCGATAAACATGGCGTCGCCGAACGAAAAGAACCGGTAGCGGTTTTCAACGGCGATCTTGTACGCGTTGAGGATATGCTCCCGCCCGGCCAGCGCCGACACGAGCATGATGAGCGTGCTCTCCGGCAGGTGAAAGTTCGTAACGAGCGCATCCATGCACTTAAATTTGTAGCCAGGATAGATGAAGATGTCCGTCCAGCCGGACTGCGCACGGAGCGTTCCGTCCACATCCGCAAAGCTCTCGACTGTGCGACAGGACGTCGTGCCGATGCAGATAACGCGGCCGCCGTTGGCCTTCGTCTCGTTGACCATGCGCGCCGTTTCCTCCGGGATGATGCAAAATTCCGAGTGCATCGGATGATCCTCGATCTCGTCCTCCTTGACGGGCCGGAACGTACCGAGGCCGACGTGCAGTGTGACGTAGCCGATCTTCACGCCCATGTCCGCGATCTGCTGCAGCAGTTCCTTCGTAAAGTGCAGGCCCGCCGTCGGCGCAGCGGCGCTGCCGAGCTCGCGGGAATAAACCGTCTGATAGCGCTCCTGATCCTGCAGCTCCGCCTTGATATACGGCGGCAGCGGCATTTTGCCCAGCCGCTCGAGCACCTCCAGAAAGATGCCGTCATAGTGAAACTGCACGATCTTGTTGCCGTCGGCGACCGCGTCGACGACCGTGGCGGTCAGCTCCCCGTCACCAAACGAGAGCGCAGTGCCGGGCTGGGTCTTGCGGCCCGGGCGGGTCAGGCACTCCCACTTGCCGTCGCCGAGGTCGCGCAGCAGCAGCACTTCGACTGCACCGCCGGTGCTGCGGTGGCCGAGCAGGCGCGCCGGGAGCACACGCGAATCGTTGAGCACAAGGCAGTCGTTCGGGCGCAGAAACTGCGGCAGGTCGTAAAAGTGGTGGTGGGCAACGGCGCCGGTCGTTTTATCCAGCGTCAGCAGCCGGGAAGCATCGCGGCGCTCGAGCGGCGTCTGCGCGATGAGCTCCTCCGGCAGGTCGAAATAAAAATCCGATTTTTTCATGCTACATAAGCTCCGGTATAATAAAAGCTGATGATCTCCTCATAGGTTTTGCCGTGTTCCTGTGCCATGGCCTTGGCGCCCCACTGACTCATGCCGCAGTTGTGGCCATAGCCGCCGCCGACGACAGAATAAGCATCCGTAGCAGCGTCATACTCCACGGTAAAGTGGCGGCTGTTATAGCGCAGACCGCAGACGCTTGTCAGGAACGTGCGCACGGCATCTTTGCTGTAGGTCTTGCCGCCGACCGTCACGGTCATAGCGTTGCCGATGGGCGTATAGGTGATGGAGACATCCCCGACGGCGGCGCGGGAGATGGTCGTGCTCCAGCTCTTGCAGTAGAAGCCGGGATCTGTCGAGGCAGTCTCATATAGATCGACAACGGCGCGCAGATACGGCACCGCAGTCACCCAGACATTTTCGGAGTCCTCGGTCGCGCCGCCGTCCGCCGCGAAATAGAACGTCTCGCAGAGCTTGCCCTCATAGCGGACAAATTTCCCTGCCGTCTCATCCACAGCGCGGTCGCTGTTGGCCGAGGCATCGAGCGTGCCGTAATAGACCTGGCTGGTCGTCGTCCCCGTGACGTCAAAACCGTAGGCCGGCGAGCCGTTCATGTGCGAGGCAATATAGGTGCGCGCGCAGACCGCCTGTGCCTTGAGCGCCTCGAGCGGCCAGCCGCTGCTCATTTCATACGGCGTGACACCCTTGACATAGGGCTCCAGGCCGACGAAATTCACCAGTGTAAGCTTTTGCGGGTCCTGCGTACTGAGGCGGGTAAACTGAAAATCGCCGTAATATGTGCACGAGCGGGTACCGCTGCGATCCTTGCACTCGGCCACTTGTGTAATGGCAGCGCCGCTGCCGCTCTGCGGTGCCAGCGAGAGTGAATACGTCGAGCCGCAGTCGAAACCGAAGAGGATCTGATCCGTGCCGGCCTTCACGACCAGTACGCTGCGTGCGCCGCCGGAGACAACGGAGCCATAGGCCGTTGCCGCAGAATTCGACGCCGCTTCCATGGTCGTATAGCTGCCGACGCGGACATAGTACGTTCCGTTATAGAACACCGGATAGCCGCTGCGGTCACGGGCAGCCGCCTCCGCCGCATCAAAGCTTGCATAGGCGGTGCCGAGCTGGACATGATAAGCGCCGAAGGTGCTGTCCCCAGCCGTGACGTTCGTATCCGCGACGACGGTGACAGCGCTCTCCGCCGTGGAGCCGACGGAGCGGAACACACGGTCAGAGTCATAATATCCGAAGGCGAAACCAGAGCCGGTCTTGATCTGCAGATGGACCGCATCCAGCGCCGTCGAGCCGAACGCCAGGCCGACGCGGACGATGCCGTTCGGAATGTTCGGCTGCTCATTTTCATATTCACTGCCGCCGAGCAGC
>PPYF01221366.1_pt1 | contig 13083 bp, 9 predicted proteins | sample 1559871 | NCBI WGS metagenome assembly PPYF01 (sample SAMN08240021, study PRJNA423297) | Human gut metagenome, whole genome shotgun sequencing project. | reverse complement strand
TAATCAAGATACTCTGGTTTCTCCAGATTCATAGCCTTATCTGGTCTCCATGCCGGAAGTACCTTTACATCAAATGTATCGTCTTTTGCAAGTTTCTCATGATATTCAAGAGTGTCAATCGGATCATCTGTTGTACAGATTAATTTTACATTTGACTTTTTAATGATATTTCTTACTGTCATATCATCCTGTGCAAGCTTCTCATTGCAAAGATTCCATACTTCCTCTGCTGTCTCACCGTTTAAGTATCCTTCATATCCGAAGTATCTCTTTAACTCCAGATGACTCCAGTGATACAGTGGATTACCGATCAGTTTTTCAAGAGTCTCAGCCCATTTCTGGAATTTTTCACGATCTGTAGCATCACCTGTGATATATTTCTCATCTACACCATTGGAACGCATCTGACGCCACTTGTAGTGATCTCCTCCGAGCCATACCTGTGTGATATTTTCAAACTTTCTATCTTCACAGATCTCCTGTGGGTTAATATGGCAATGATAATCTACAATCGGCATGTTCTCTGCATAATCATGATAAAGTTTTTTTGCCGCATCACTTGTTAATAGAAAATCCTCGTCCATAAATTTCTTCATTTTTCTTTCCTCCTGTGTTCTATGCTTGCATCGTCTATATTGTAAACGCTTACATTTATTACATTTTACCCCAACTGCACATATGAAATCAATGGTTTTTAAGCAATCTTTTCGACAAATTTGTTATCTTGTTTTTGTGCATTTTTCCAAAAATGCTTTTTGGGCAAAATTGATTTGTCATTTTTATTGACCTAAACATCAAAATGATGTATGTTTAGTGTAAGCGCTTACACGTTTATTTTATAACAAATTCAGATGTCGAAGACATTTCTTTCATCGTGAGTTCATGATGATTAGAATTTTTAATGTCTCCTTCATCATTTACTAGTACTAACATCATTTTTTAAGAGAAAGGATTTTATCATGAAAGAATTTATCAAAATTCACCAGAATGATAACGTTGCAGTTGCACTTACTCCTTTATCTGCAAATCGTACATTAGATGTGGACGGTACAGAGGTTACTCTCCGTGAGGACATTCCCCAGGGACACAAGTTTGCTCTGACTGATATTCCTGCTGATGCTCAGGTTATCAAGTATGGCTGTCCAATCGGTATTGCAAAGGAGAACATCAGCTGCGGAAGCTGGATTCACACACATAATATTCGGACTGGACTTGGAGATCTGCTTACTTACACCTATGATCGTTCTGTTACAGAACTTACCCCGACAGCTCCTCGCACTTTCAGAGGATACCGCAGATCGAACGGAAAAGTCGGCATCCGTAATGAAATCTGGATTATTCCGACTGTAGGCTGTGTAAATAACGTTGCTACTGCGATCGAACGCAAGGCTCAGAAGTATGTACAGGGATCTGTAGAAGGAATTTTTGCATTCCCACATCCTTATGGATGCTCCCAGATGGGAGATGATCAGGAGAATACCCGTAAGATTCTGTCTGATCTGATCAATCATCCGAATGCCGGCGGTGTCCTTGTTCTTGGACTCGGCTGCGAGAACAGTAATATTGATGTACTGAAGAATTACATCGGCGACTATGATCCGAAACGTGTCCGTTTCCTTGTTGCTCAGGAAAGTGAAGATGAGATTGCTGATGCACTTAACATTCTCGAAGATCTGTCCGCTTATGTTGGAAGCTTTGAACGTGAAGACATTGACTGCAGCGAACTGGTCATTGGTATGAAATGCGGTGGCTCTGACGGACTTTCCGGTATCACAGCCAACCCGGTCGTAGGAGCATTTTCCGATCTTCTTATCTCCAAAGGCGGAAGTACTGTTCTTACAGAAGTACCTGAGATGTTCGGTGCTGAGACTCAGCTAATGAACCGTTGTGAAGACGAAGTATTATTTGAAAAGACAGTTGATCTGATTAATAACTTTAAACAATATTTTCAGAGTCACAATCAGACAATTTATGAAAACCCGTCTCCTGGAAATAAAAAAGGTGGTATCTCCACTCTTGAGGACAAGTCTCTTGGCTGTACTCAGAAATCCGGAAGCGCTCCGGTCATGGACGTACTGTCTTATGCAGAACAGGTTAAGACAAAAGGTCTGAATCTCTTAAGTGCTCCTGGAAATGACTTGGTTGCTTCTACTGCACTGGCTGCTTCCGGTGCACACATTGTACTGTTTACTACAGGTCGTGGAACACCGTTCGCATGTCCTGTACCAACTATGAAGATTTCTACCAATTCTTCATTAAATAACAGAAAACAGAATTGGATCGACTTTAACTGTGGAACCCTGGTAGAAGGGGATACTCTTCCTGAACTGGCAGAAAAACTGTTCGATGAAGTTATCGCAGTTGCTTCCGGTAAAGAAGTAAAATCCGAAATCGCCGGATTCCACGATATGGCAATCTTTAAACAGGGTGTAACATTGTAAAAATCATATCTCATTAATTTAAGAAAGGAAGAAACTCAATCATGGAAACATTAAATTACGAAGTTCTTAAGAAATCAGGTTATAACGGATATATCAAAGAATCCGCACCAGAGAAAGTTATGCAGTTCGGAGAAGGAAACTTCCTTCGTGCATTTGTAGATTATTTCTTTGACTGTGCAAATGAAAAAGCTGACTGGAACGGAAAAGTTGTATTAGTTCAGCCAATCGCACAGGGACTTACAAAACTCATCAACGACCAGGAAGGACTTTACACACTGTACCTTCGCGGAAGTGAAAAAGGGGAGAAAGTTGACTTAAAACGTGTCATCTCTTCTGTAAGCAGATGTATCAATCCATATGATGATTTCGACGCAGTTCTTGAGCTTGCCAAGAGTGACGACCTTGAGTATATCGTATCCAACACAACAGAAGCCGGTATCGTACACGAGTCAGAAAGCAAATTTGACCAGTGTCCTCCAATCAGCTTCCCTGCCAAACTGACACGTGTACTTTATGAGCGTTACAAAGCAGGTAAAGATGGAGTTGTAGTTTTAAGCTGTGAGCTGATCGACAACAATGGTAAAGAACTCCAGAAATGTGTCAACGAGTACATTGATGACTGGGGACTTGAAGAAGAATTCAAAACATGGATCAATGAGAAGAACACATTCTGTTCTACACTGGTAGACCGTATCGTTCCAGGACGTGTACGTGATGCAGAAGAAGTTAAGAAAATGGAAGAATCAAAGGCTTCATGAACAAAATGCTTTACGATGAGATTATCCCTACGCTTCCACTGGACAAACAGGATCTGCTTGACTTTGCAGCAGCTGTATCAGACAGATTTAACAACCCATTTGTAAATCATGAGCTTATGAGCATTTCTCTGAACTCAACATCTAAGTGGAAAGCTCGTAACATGCCTTCATTCCTTGAGTATATCAACGAAAAAGGTGAGATTCCTACTTGCCTGGCAATGAGCCTTGCAGCTTACATTGCATTCTACTCAAATGATATTCAGAGACGTGAAGATGCAGCTTTGGTATGCAAGAGACCAAAAGGAAATGAGTACAAAGTACAGGACGATGCATGGGCACTTGACTTCTACTATGCACACAAAGATGACAGTGCAGAAGAACTCGTAAAAGCTGTACTTTCCAACAAAGATATGTGGGATCAGGATCTGACAGAAATCAAAGGACTGGAAGAACTGATCGTTGCTGATCTTAAGAAGATCCGTGAAGAAGGTGCAGAAGCAGCTTACGCTTCCTGCCTGTAAAATAAATATAGCTGTAACTAATAATTTTAGGCGATAACTTTATATAGTTATTCCCCCTGAAGAAATGGACTGTCGGGAAATAGATAGTTCCAAAGCAGGGAGGGTATGACTCACAACGAGTCATACCCTCCCTGAAATGTATCTAAAAAAAGAAAAAAGATGGCTAACGACAACCATCTTTCTCTCCGTTACATGTTATAATGTAACTATGCTAACAAGTAATCATTATAAGGATTTTTTTGAGTTTGGGCAACAGAAAATTAACTTTAGTTTCTTCGAATTGAGTTTACCCGACGACGATCCCGTCTATACCCTAAAAAAAGTGAGGATTTAGATTTTTCTGGCCTGTTGGCCTGTTGGCCAATTGTTCAGATAAGGGATTTTTGCGGTCAAAAATAAATTTCATCTTTCATAGAAAAAAGGATGGGGCTGTCGGTTAATACCGATTTTTAGCCCCTGACATGCAGGGAAGAGACAATCCCAGAAAATTCGGACTTTTTTAAGACCTGAATTCTCCAACGGCTTGTCTCTTCCCTTTTGTAATCCTTATTTCAGGGGGCAAAATCCCCTTGGCCGGATTTTTTGAAGCATTCCATCAGCTAAGCTGTTTTCTGCCCTTTTTTCCCTTCGTATTTCTCAATTTCATGATGTAAAAAACGATGGTATTTCATGAGATTTCTGCCTATCGCATACAGCATGAATTCTTTATACACTTTTTCCGCTGAACGGTAATTAAATCGCCGGAATTTTTCGTTCTCTTTGATATCTCCAAAATGCCCTTCTGTCTGGATCGACCGTGTCTGACGTTTCAGGATTCCTTCTTCACTCTGGATATTCGCATTAGATTCTTCCTTTAGTTCTTCCCACCGTTCATTGATCTTCATGACTTTATTCCGGTCTGGGTTCTTTTCCTCATTGTATTTATAAAGACATTTGGATTTATGCTCGCAGCCGCTACAGTCCGCACACCCGTACACCTCCACTGTCTGGGTGTAGCCATCCTGCTCTTTGCTTTCCGTCCGGATATAGCGAAGTTCCCTTCCATCACGGCAGATGTAATAATGCTCATTCTCAAAAACCTCGTATGTCATGTTGTAATACTTCCCAATGTCCTCTTTGTAGGCCCGTGTCTTCCGCTTTTCATGATCCTGAAGCTTGATGAAGCTTTTGATTTCATTCTCTTTCAGATACAGCAGGTTCTTCTCACTGCAGTAGCCGCTGTCGGCAGTCACTGCCTCCAGTGTATCGCCAAACGCATTCCGGTGCTTTTCTAAAACCGGAATCAGCGTATTATAGTCTGTCCGGTCATTGCTCACATATCCGTGGATAATGAAGTAGTTCTCTACTGCGATCTGGACATTGTACGCCGGTTTTAACTGACCGTTCAGCATATGGTCCTCTTTCATCCGCATGAACGTTGCTTCCAGGTCTGTTTTGGAATAGCTGTTGCGGTCTTTCCCCATGATCTCAAAACATTCCTTATATTCCATCAGGCGGCTTCCGCATTCTTCCAGTTCCTCGTAAAGCTTCTGGATTTCCGGCTTATGCTTTCCTTTCCCATAAACGAACCCAATCCCTTCTCCTTCGGCTATCCGTATCAGGTTCTTCTGCAGCTTCAGGATCTCAAGCGGGGAGCAATGATCAATCTCAATGACGGTGTTATTGGAGATCTTCTTATGTTTTGTAAGTTTCCGGTTCCTGTTTTCTTCGATGACCTTCCTGACTTTATCCATTCCTTCAATCACAAACATCCGGGCATCCCCCAGGTCGTATTTAGGCCCATACCCGTTCTCGTGCAGAAACGTATTATACTTTTCATAAAGGGCATCTATAGTGTCCAGCAGGCCGGCAAGATGATAGTTGAGGCTGCCCCGCCAGACGAACGTATATCTGTTTGCGTTTGCTTCGATCTTTGTCCCATCGATGTAGAGTTCTTTCGGTGTGATAAGCCCTTCCTTCTCCAGGCGACGCATGAACTGGTAATTCAGTTCATCCAGGACTTCTCCCGTCAGCTTTTTCCCTTTAAAATCGTAAAAAGTATCCCTTTGGGGTTTCTGCCCTTTGGTCAGCCAGATAAAAGCAAGATCTCTCTGGCATAAATCTACAATACGGTCAACAGCCCTGACTCCTCGCATGTTAGCGTAGGTAACAACAGCATACAGCATGATTGGGTTATACCCGGTTCTTCCCTTATTCGAATAACAGGCCAGCAGGCCCGAAAAATCTAATTCCTCCATCACTTTTTTCAGGGTATAGACAGGATCGTCGTCGGGTAAACTCAATTCGAAGAAACTGAAGTTAATTTTCTGTTGCCCAATTTCAAAAAAGTCGTTATAATAATCTTGTTTTTGCATAGTTCCATTATAACATGGAACGGAGAGAAAGATGGTTGTCGTTAGCCATCTTTTTCTCTTTTTGAGAAATAAATTCAGGGGCAGACAAGACTCATACGAGTCATGTCTGCCCCTGTTTAGAACTGTCTATTTACCGACAGCCCCATCCTTTTAATTACTACTGCGGATGCCGAAATGTGGTATTACCGACATCCCCTTTTTTCTTTTCATCCTTGATTTTTCTTTCTCCTTGGTATAATATCTATATATACTACATATAGTTTTTAATACTACATATTAAAATATCAATATTCCAAGAAGGTATTCGTATGTCAGACACAATCAAAAAACATGTAAAAGATCCAGGAAGCGCAATCACACATTTTATAGGAATGCTCATGGCGGTATTTGCTGCCGTTCCACTAATTATCAAAGCCACACATGAGCCAAGTCCTATTTACGTTGTCTCTATTGCAATCTAAACAGCCGGAGGTATTATCTACGCATTAAAGCTTCCAATTTTCAACATGAAACATAAAGATTTCGGAAGTCATGAAATCTTCCATCTCTTCGTTATGGGCGGAAGCATATGTCATTTCGTGGTAATGTATGCATTTGTTTTATAATCCGATTAATTTAATCATTTTAATGAAAACGCAAGTGTCAAATGATACACATATTTTTATTCTCTATCAGCTTCTCTTTCTGTTTCCTTGTAAGCTGTTTTATTGAATACTCCCTTTTCATGGCTTCGGCTTTGGTTGCGTATTCTTCGTAATATACTAGTTCCACTGGACGACGGCTGCGGGTATACTTCGCACCCTCACCGTCATTATGTGCTTTCACACGATGCTCAAGATCCGTTGTCCAGCCAGTGTATAATGTTCCGTCACTGCATTTTACCATATAGGTATAATTCCGCTTCATGTTATCTCTCCGCTTTCTTCCCATTTGCCGGTCGTAAGCCATCTACATAGAATCCCCAATCTGATATGACTGATTGTTTTCTATCTTCTCTTTCTTCTGATAATCACCATGCTGACTGCTGCCGCTGCTGCGATCATAAGAACCAGATAAAGTACCATATGACTGTTGTCTCCGGTAGCCACTCTTCTGAGTGCTTTATTCGGCTTCTTTGGAGTATCGGTTGTTTTACCATCTTTTGGTACTTTGTAACTGTTAGTAAATACAATATCGTCACTGCCTGTTTCTGCCGAAAGGGTACCCTCGCCGTTATCACTCACCTTAACTGTAACTTTGAATTCTCTCTCGTCATATGTAATGTCTGTCTGCTTATCGTTTACTTCCGACACGGTATATTCATATGTACCTTCATCCTCAAATTTCAGATTTTCGAACTTGATTTTTCCAGATACATCATTTTTTGCTTCAGCAATAACTTTACCGTTGACATCTTTTAACTGGAATGTAAACTCACCGTCTTTCAACTCTTTGCCGGTCAGCTTCTTGACCGCTTCAATCGTCACGGTAGCCGGTTCTGCCTTGTAAATGTTATTGAAAGTCACAGTATTTCCTTCTGCAGGAATCAGTTCATCATTTTCCTCAGACGATACCGCCTGATGTGTTACTCCGAGAGTTCCATCACCATTATCGGTTATCTGTGTATATACCAGATAGCTATGATCATCATATGTAACACCCGTTTCGCTGCCTTTCACTTCGCGAACTGTATAAACATGGCTGCCCGGCTGTGTATATGTAATACTGCTGAATACTACATTGCCGTCTGCGTCATTACTTCCTGTTGCCACAACATTACCATCTTCCACCAGTTCGAAGTTAAATTCGCCTTCTTTCAGCGTTCTGCCTTCCAGTGTCTTATTGACTTTTACCTGATCGGTAATGCTGGATGGAAGCTCACCGACACGATATGTATTGGTAAAGCTAAACAGAGGTCCATCTGCCGGATTTCTTGTTACAGTAAGATTACCGTTACCATCATCCGTCAGAGTGAGTTTGAATGTTTTGCCCGTTGATGCATTTGCATCATTGGTCACGCCTGCTGCACTGCCAGATTCTGTAACCTTATATTCAAACTCTTTGGTTCTCACTCCATTGTCAGTTGTTATTACATCCTGAAGAAGATCTGTTGTAAATGTGATTGTTCCAAAGTCCACATTTCCAGCCGCATCATTAACTGCTGTAGTCTGCGCCGGCATCGGTGCCCCCTCTGTCAACGCTTCCAGCGTAAATGTAAATTTGCCTGTAATATCAGCTGGTGTCAGACTGGTATCATGTGCCAGAGTCTTGCTTCCTGTAATTTCCACCGGCACAGGTTCTGTACCGTACTGATTTACAAATTCAATTTGATTCTGTCCATTTGGATAATTGGTAACCGCTGTCAGGACACCATTACCATGATCTGTCACTGTTACGGTAAAATCATAAGTTCCTGTTACTACACTTATCCCATTTGAATTTGTCCCGTTTTCGGTATCCTCATATATCCGATAGCTAAGTGTATATACCGTATTACCGTCAGCATCTGTGGATTTCACAGCATAACCTGCCTCAACTGCTTTATCAAGTACTACTGCACTTGCTCCGGCCGCTGTATCCGAGGTCTTATAGCTGATGGAGTCAAATGCAATGCTTCCATCCACTCCATTCTGCTTTTCCTGCAATACTGTACCGTTGCTTCCATCTGCCGGTCTGGTCGTAAGTTTAAACTGAAATTCTCCAGCTCTCAGATTACGTCCATGCAATGTTTTCTTTGCAGAAATATCTGCTTTTGTTCCACCCGTGACTTCTGTGGAGGCATCATAGCGGTTGGCAAATACCGCCCTGTCTGTTACATCAGAAGCAGCTCCATTATTATAAGTAACCTCTGCTTTAAGTTTTCCGATATTCTCAGTATCACGTGTCACAACTATCGTCACCTGTGCAGTATGACTATCGTATGTCATTCCACCTGCCTGTGTCTGAGGAACTGTTTCATTGATATTAAATGTATAGGTTCCCTCTTTTGTAAATGTCACATCACCAAACTGGAATGCCTTTGTAGCTCCGTCTTTTGCTCCCGCTACGATGGCTTTATCGCCATTTGCTGCTATCTTAACTTTCTCATTCTGTATCGCTGTTTTGGTATCGTCATCTGCCGCTGTCAGAGTGAATTCAAATGCTTCATTTGCCTTCATATCTCTTCCGATAAATGTTTTACTTCCCTTAAGAGCTGTATCTCCAGTCAATGTCACTGGCTCATCCGGAAGTCCTATTGTCAGACGGCCATTATTGCCAAGATATGTGGTAATATGTGCACCTTTAAAATTCTCATTCCATACAGGATTGACGGACTTTGAAGCTGTATTGGTCTTATTAGCACCTTCCGCTTTGTCCTCTGCAAAATATGTCAGACTTGTAGTTCTCGGTGTTCCTGCCGGAATATAATACTCTCCGCCAGTATTCTTTGTTGCATAATTTCCAAGCATCAGATTGCTGTTACCAGGAATGGTTACAGTATTTGTTTTGCTGACTGCTTTCCCATCATCACCCAATACGTAATAATTCCTCTGATAATAATATGTCGTTGCTCCGGTAGTATCAATACTGTCTTTCGCCGGAGTCGTACATGCTTCATCCGTATAGAGCACCGTATCATTCTGAAAATAGTAAAAATCATTCGTCTCTGCAGGTTCAAACTTCGCATATGCACCTACGCCACCGGATTCTGCACCTGCCTGATTCTGATCATATTTATTGCTGTAGAAATGTACCTGATGATTCTCATCTTTATTCGCATCAATATATGCTTTTAACTGCGCATCCGGATTTGCAAACTTCTCTTCTACACCTGCCTTAAGGCTCACATCATAGAACAGACGCATCGGATACGTCTCATCTATAGTCATGCTTCCATCACTCTTAACTTCATAATATCTGAGTGGGATCAGATTGGCCGGAATTTTAACCGTAACAAGATCTCCTGTCTGAAGCTGGTCTTCACCGGCTGCCTTTTCTACCGTAATCTTAATATCTCCCAGATTGCCTTCCGGATATACATGGTTGGTATCCGGAATCTCCTGATTAAAGGTATATGTCACAACAGTTTTACCGTCTTTAGTAGTTTCCGTCTTACCCGGATTTTTATACAATTGATTTGCGTACACCAGGGTATTGATGTCATCCACCTGCATATAATCGCCAAGCTGATCGGTAAGAGTAATGAATCCAGCATCACTTGGATCCTCACCCTGATCGACCTGAGTAGGTGACTGCGCAGAAGATATAATTTCATCTTCAATCTGAGTAAAGATATTTTTCAGTTCATCTGCTTTTGTTGCTACTTTGTAATATGTCGCATCCTGACCTTTACTATCCTTCGCACGGGTTCCCAGCTTCTTATATCTCTCCGCATCCGGATAATTGCTGGACAGACCATGCATAAATGCATTAAATTTTTCTTTAGCACTCCATGATCCACTTCCGGAATGCCCGGTAATGCTGACATCCGCACCGCTAAATATACCAATGGTGTAAATATCTGCATCTGTTTTTATCGTTTTTGCAGATGTGATTGCATCGTTAGCCACATCATCATCAAAACCAGACTGGTGATTCGGCTCTCCATCTGTAAAAAATATAACAACTCTTTTGACATTCTTTCTATCGGCGTTATTATTCGCATCGGTTTTACTCTGATCCACAAGCGTCTTTGTCAGATCCATCGCATAATCCGCTGCTGTACATCCTGCCGGCTTCAGGGCATTGACTGTTGTCTCCCATTCTGATTTATTTCCACTTGTGTAAGCCTTATATCCACTGACAACCTGTGTATAATTATACCAATATCTGTTTTGACTGTACTGGTCATTTCCAATTTTGTCCGTCTTATTACCGGCAAACTTCACAACTGCGATACGATTCTGCTTATTCACATCCGCCCTTTGATCATTGACTTTTGCTGAACCGTCAATAAAACTGTTCACTGCAGCTTTAAGTGCATCTATTCTTTTGGTATTATCACCACTGCCCATCGGATCATCCATACTTCCCGATACATCAAGAACCAGTACGATATCCAGCGGCACTGTAGTCTGCCCTGTAATCTTGGCAGTCGAAGATAATGCAGACAACCCTACCAGAAAATCTGAATCAGCACCTTTCTTGATCGTTGCTGTGCCGGACTCTTTTTCCCGGCTGGTAAGAGTCACATCACCTGCCGATACAGACTTGTCCGTCCATATACGCCCCACATTCTTTGTACTGTCATCCAATGCATTTGCATCGTGCCAGTTATTTATAGTTACATTGTCTGCCGTTGTAGTCCTGGCAGCATTCTCTGCGGCATTCACCTGCTGTGGCCATAGACTAAATACCATGACAGCAGCAATGATAAATACCAATAACGACGTCTTCTTCATCTTCAGCTCTCCTTTCGTTTTCATGTTTTTATTGTATCATACTTTCTATTTTTAGACACATCTGTTTTGAAGAAAATTGTACAATTACATAAGAAATAACGGGACTGTCGGGAAATAGATAGTTCCAAAGCAGGGGACTATCGGGAAATAGATATTTTCAAACAGGGACAGGTGTGACTCGCATAAGTCACACCTGTCCCTGAAATTTTTCCATAAAAAGAGAAAAAGATGGCTAACGACAACCACCTTTCTCTCCGTTCCATGTTATAATGGAACTATGCAAAAACAAGATTCTTATAACGAATTTTTTGAAATAAGGCAACAGAAAATTAACTTTAGTTTCTTCGAATTGAGTTTACCCGACGACGATCCAGTCTATACCCTAAAAAAAGTGAGGATTTAGATTTTTCTGGCCTGTTGGCCAATTGTTCAGATAAGGGATTTTTGCGGTCAAAAATAAATTTCATCTTTCATAGAAAAAAGGATCCCAGCAAGGTAGAAGGCTAACAAGCCTCTTCCTTGCTGGAATCCTTTTAATTACTACTGCGGATGCCGAAATGTGGTATTAACCGACATCCCCTTTCACTTTATGATTATACAGTTTTCCCAACAGTTCTTCCTCATTGGGAAACCTTGCGGATATTAATTATCCAAGATACTTAGAGAATCATTTACACACACTTTTCTAAACCAGCTCAGCCTTAATCTTTTCAATCATCTCAGCATATTCTTCATCACTTAAGAATTTCTTTCCCGGATTCATTTCGAATGTGCCACCCCACTCATACTCATCTGTGTATTTTGGTACAAGATGGAAATGCAGATGATGTCCTGTATCTCCATATGCACCATAGTTCACTTTTGCAGGTTTGAAGATTTTGTGGATTGCCTCAGATACCTTTGCAATCTCCTCTAAGTATGCTGCTCTCTCCTGCGGTGTCAGCTCAAGAATCTCACTGACATGTTTCTTATGAGCAACTACAACTCTTCCTGGATGGCTCTGCTCTTTAAAAAGATATACTTTAGAATTCTCAAGTTCGCAAATCTTAATTCCAAACTTTGCCAATAATTCTCCCTCTACACAATATGCACAATTCTGATCTACCATTTTAATTTCTCCTTTCATGTCGTATTAGAAATATTTTTGTTTCTAATACAATCAAATCATTGCTCTTTTTATTTAATATTTTTAAGCTCTCCTATATACATAAAAGCTTTCACCTTATGTATTCTAAATGCCTGATCTCATTACTTACATGCAAAGCATCACCACAAGCGGTATTGTTACCAGACTTGCCAGTGTAATAATAAATACACCCTGTGCCGCATAATCAGCTTCTGTTGAACCGAAGCTTTCTGCCATAATCGGAATACTCGCCATACTCGGAAGTGCAATAATCAGCGTCCAAATATTTCTCGCAAGATCATTCACGCCAAGCCACGTCATCACACGAAATATGACAACCGGCATAACTATCAGCTTAATGATTATGACAAATACAACTGGCCATGCTTTCTTTAATGATCCTGATTCCATCAGTGCAATCGTTCCTCCGATATACAAAAGTGCCAGTGGCTTTGCACAGCTTCCTATTGTATCAAAGCTTCGAAGAATCAGTAAATCTGATGGCACTTTCAAAATCATCAAC
>PPYF01220659.1_pt1 | contig 13085 bp, 8 predicted proteins | sample 1559871 | NCBI WGS metagenome assembly PPYF01 (sample SAMN08240021, study PRJNA423297) | Human gut metagenome, whole genome shotgun sequencing project. | reverse complement strand
ATTTGGTCTTTTCGATACCCCGCAAAGCCTTTATTTATGGGCTTTTCCGCGATTTTTCAAGCTACTCAAACTCAATCGTTCCCGGTGGCTTACTCGTCAGATCATAGAATATTCTATTCACCCCACGAACTTCATTTATAACTCTGCTCATCACTTTATTCAGAACTTCATACGGAATCTCCGCCGCCTCTGCAGTCATGAAATCAACCGTATTAACAGCTCTAAGAGCTACAGCATAATCATAAGTTCTCTCATCACCCATAACACCAACGCTTCTCATATTCGTAAGTGCTGCAAAATACTGACCAATTGTCTTATCAAGTCCGGCATTTTCAATCTCTTCACGATAAATAGCATCTGCATCCTGAACGATACGAACTTTCTCAGCTGTTACTTCGCCGATGATACGTACTCCAAGTCCCGGTCCTGGGAATGGCTGACGGAATACAAGTCTTTCAGGAAGTCCGAGCTCAAGTCCTGCTTTACGAACTTCATCTTTGAAAAGATCACGAAGCGGCTCAATGATTTCTTTGAAATCTACAAAATCCGGAAGTCCTCCTACATTGTGGTGAGATTTGATCACAGCGGATTCTCCGCCAAGACCACTTTCTACCACATCCGGATAAATTGTTCCCTGTGCAAGGAATTCAACAGTACCGATCTTTTTTGCTTCTTCTTCGAAGATACGGATGAATTCTTCACCGATAATCTTACGTTTTGCTTCTGGCTCTGTAACGCCTGCAAGTTTGTTATAATATCTTTCCTGCGCATTTACGCGGATAAAGTTCAGATCAAACTGTCCTTCTGGTCCGAAGATTGCCTCAACTTCATCTCCTTCATTTTTACGAAGAAGTCCGTGATCTACGAATACACAAGTAAGCTGTTTTCCAATGGCTTTGGAAAGAAGTCCTGCTGCCACTGAAGAGTCAACCCCACCTGACAGTGCGAGCAATACTCTTCCGTTTCCAACCTTCTCGCGGATCTCTGCAATTGTATTCTCAACAAAAGCATCCATCTTCCAGTCGCCCGCACATTCACATACATTTTTTACAAAGTTGTTGATCATCTTTGTTCCTTCTACTGTATGAAGTACTTCTGGATGGAACTGGATTGCATACAATTTCTCAGCTGCGTTCTCAGCTGCTGCAACCGGACAGTCAGCAGTGTGTGCTGTAATTTCAAATCCCGGAGCAATCTTTGAAATATAATCAAAATGGCTCATCCAACATGTTGTTGTCTCTGAAACACCCTCAAATACTTTGGAGTCTTTTTTATCAATAATAACTTCTGTCTTACCGTATTCTCTTACATCTGCACGCTCAACTTTTCCACCAAGTACATGAGACATCAGCTGTGCGCCATAGCAAAGTCCGAGAACCGGAATTCCAAGCTTGAACAGTTCTTCTGAATAAGTCGGTGAATCCGGCTCATAACAGCTGTTCGGTCCGCCTGTGAGAATGATTCCTTTCGGATTCATTGCTTTGATCTTTTCAATATCTGTCTTATAAGAATAAATCTCGCAATATACATTACATTCCCTGACACGTCTGGCAACCAGCTGGTTATACTGTCCACCAAAGTCAAGGACAATCACTAATTCTTTCTTCAAATCTTTCCTCCTGTAAAATCCAATCAAAATTATTTACTTTATTTATATATCTTTTTCTGTTTTTCATTATAGTAGAGGAAGCATTGATTTACAAGTATTTGTTTATGTAAAATAAAATCTTATCCATAATTTCTATTACTATACACGGTAATTATTCCCCTTCTGATCTATCCAGAACAAAGAATGTGCCTCAGCACCCTCTTACGCCTACGGTGGTCGCTTGCGACACTTACATCGTACACCACCGCAGTGCGCATTCTATGTATCCACTGTTATGGGTATAATATATCAAAAAAGATGCCGAACAAATGCCCGACATCCCATTTTTATATTCCATTTTATGCTGCAAATCTTTCTAGCTGTCTTTCAAGTTCTGTGCAATCGTCTGCATACATCTGCAGTTCAATCACGTTATTCAATCCCAGATTCATGATTCCAAGTAATGACTTCGCATCTACTACTGCCCGTCCTCTTCTCATGTCCATGTTAAAGTCAAATTTACATACTGTTTTCAAGAAATCAATGATCTCATCCGGGTGTTTGAAAGTAATGTTCATTGTGCTCATTCTTTTCACCTCTTTCTGCCTTAACGGCTATGAAATCCTTTTCACTTTTCACATATATCATAGCACATTTTTTATATTTAAAAGGGCGAAATTTTTTATAAAAGTGTATTTTTTTAATTAAATATGCCTCTTATTCTCTACTTTTTTCTATAAACAATATGAAATTACTCCTGATTATGAAATCCCATTGGAGTTACGTCTGTATTCCGTCGGTAAAATTCCTTCCTCCTCTTTAAACACCTTACTCATATATTTTGGATCAGAGTAACCGACAAGCCCCGCAATCTGATTCATCTTATATTTTGTTGTCCTGAGAAGCTCCTTTATTTTTTCTATCCTGTATTTCCTCACAGTTTCTGTAAAATTATATCCTGTCTCCTTTTTAAACTGAGAACTCAGGTATTCTTCCGATACATAAAGCTGGCTCGCTGCTTCTTCCAATGTAATACCACTGTCATATTCTTTTCTTATAATTTCCATTGCTTTTTGGATAAGCGTACTGTACTGCTCAAATTTATGCTCATATGATATCATCCGTTCCAAGCCTTGAATCGCTTTCTCTATCTGTTTCCAGCTGATGGCATAGGTAATCTGCTGCATAAGACTCAGGATTTTTGTTTCGTCAATCTCCCCGCCATAATTTCTATAATTCAATCCAGCTGCCATGCAAAAACGAATGATACTGTATTTTATTTCTTTTGGAAAATATTTTTCTCTTTTCATTTCCTCACAAACAAGTTGAAATTGTCTGGCAATTCCTTTCTTGTTTTCATCGAAAATCATTTCTCGCATTCGTTGTTCTAATTCTACCGGATAACGCACCGGAACAGCTTCAAATTTCTCAACTGTCTGCTGACAGATTAAAACTCCTCGCGGCTGAAGAAGATTCCATTCCATGAGACTTCCTGCCTGAATCATTGCATCTGCCAGCTTTATCAGCTGTTTTGTCTCTATCCATACACAAATAATTGTCCCCGGAAAATTCCTACATAACCCAGTAACCACATTTTTTTGAAAATATTCTTTCCAGTTCCTTGCTTCACGTACCCGGTAAATGATCAGATACACCTGTTTCCATCGATCCGAACATATAACAGATGCCGAAAATCCACACTCACGTCTACAGATTTCTTCGAGAAATCCACGTATATTTTCCTTCTGCTCCTCGTATTCGTCTGCCATTGAAACCGTAAATAAATATCCCGGATCATCCACTGTAAAACCAAATTTCCGGATAGTCATTTCATTTAACTTTTGATTCGATATAATTTCTCCATATCTGCAGCTTAACAGAATATTTTCAACAGTAAAAGAAGCCTGCATCCAATATTCATTCCTAATTTTTTCATGAATACGGCTTAATGCCCTCTTAAGCTCCATCGGCCGGAACGGCTGTACTAAATATCCGTCCACCCCCAGATCGATTGCCTGCTTTGCCTGTTGAAAATCTTCATCCTTTGTTATAATAATCAAACGGAACTCACGTCCTTCCGTGCGTAATTTTCTCAAAAGATTTAACCCATTCATCCGCGGAAGCCCAATGTCCATAATAACAAGATTTGGCTGCATAACTGTTATCATCTCATATGCAGACTGTCCGTTCCCTGCAATCCCCGCCAACTCGTAATTCGGATCTACGCGTTTTAAACCTTTTTTCAGTTCTTCTAATACTTTTTCATCCCTTTCAACGATTGCCACCCGCATTTGAACAGTCTCCTCTCAATGTCCGTGTTTCTGATTGAATATCCTCTTTTATTGTAACATTAACTTCAATAATTGGAAGCATGCAAGTGTAAATATTTTTCTCTGGTAGCAAGCCCTCCCCGAATGTGACGTTCTGATTTGTTGGTGTCTAAAACCTTACGCGTTTCATGAGCCAATGATGGATTGATCTGAAGCAGACGTTCTGTAACATCCTTATGCACCGTACTCTTACTAATCCGAAACTGTTTTGCTGTCTGTCTCACTGTCGCATTATTTTCTATAATATAATTTGCAATTTCTACTGCACGCTCCTCAATATATTCTCTCATAGAAAAGCCCCTGCATAGTTTGTTTTTTTACAATCTATGCAGGGGCAAATTAATGTATGTCTAATTCCTGTTCCATCTATTCGTGGAAAACATTATACTATACAACTTAATACTCAAATACTGCCACACCATATCCCGGAAGAGGATATGCAAAGGAATATTTCTGACCATCACATTCCTGTTTCTCTGGCTTGTAAACCAATGGGCGTTCTTCTCCCGATCCACCGTATTTTGTCTCATCACTGTTAAGAACAAGCTTAAACTGCTTTCTTCTCGGAACACCAACACGGTAATCCGGTCTGTCTACCGGTGTAAAATTGCATACAAAGAGCAGATTTTTCTTACCATCTTTTGAATGTCTTGTGAAACTGAAAATACTCCGGAAGATATCATCCTTATTGATCCAGTCAAATCCCTTCGGATCATTATCCAACTCATACAATGCCTTATTCTTCTTATAAAGATGAAGCAAGTCTTTATACCAGTTCTGAATCTGCTGATGCGGTTCTTCTGCAAGAAGGAACCAATCCAGTTCTCTCTCTTCACTCCACTCACGAAGCTGTGCGAACTCCTGTCCCATAAAGAGAAGTTTCTTTCCAGGATGTCCCATCATAAATGCATATGCCACTTTCAGGTTACGGAACTTATCCCATCCTTCTCCCGGCATCTTATTCAACATAGAGCATTTCAAATGAACAACCTCATCATGAGAAAGTACAAGAATATAGTTCTCTGAATATGCATACTCCATGGAAAATGTCATCATGTGATGTGCATTCTTTCTGAAATAAGGATCCAGTTTCATGTATTCTGTAAAGTCATGCATCCAACCCATATTCCACTTCAAAGTAAATCCAAGTCCATCATCCTCAGGAGATCCTGTCACCTTCGGCCATGCTGTGGACTCTTCTGCGATCATCATAACGCCTTTATTTCTTCCGCAAACTACAGAATTCAGATGTTTAAAGAATGCAATCGCCTCAAGATTCTCATTTCCGCCAAATTTATTCGGAATCCACTGTCCATCTTCTCTTCCGTAGTCCAGATACAGCATAGATGCCACTGCATCTACACGAAGTCCGTCTACATGATAATGTTCAACCCAGAACAATGCATTCGCCAGAAGGAAGTTAGAAACTTCCGGTTTTTCATAATTGAAAACCTTCGTTCCCCAATCAGGATGCTCACCTTTTCTCGGATCTGGATATTCGAATGTCGGTGTTCCATCAAAATCTGCCAGACCATGTGCATCTTTCGGGAAATGCGCCGGTACCCAGTCAAGAATAACACCGATATTATTCTTATGAAGATAATTTACCATATATGCAAAATCTTCCGGTGTTCCATAGCGTGAAGTTGGTGCATAATATCCAGTCACCTGATATCCCCAGGAACCGTCAAACGGATGCTCTGCGATTCCCATCAACTCAACATGAGTATATCCCATCTCTTTTATATACTTTGTAATTGCTTCTGCAAACTCACGATATGTATAAAATCCTTCATCTTCTCTTCCGGGATGTCTCATCCAGGAACCCATATGCACTTCGTAAATAGACACTGGTTCTTCTTTGTTATCCCACTTCTCACGAGCTGTCATCCACTTACTGTCTGACCAGTTCAGATTAGAAATGTCTGTAATTCTGGATGCTGTTCCCGGTCGGAGCTCTGCATAATTAGCAAATGGATCTGCTTTATAGATCTTCTCACCCGCCTGTGTCTCTATACAGAACTTATACAAATCCCCTTTCTTCGCCTCCGGAACGAAGCATGTGTATATTCCGAGAGGCTCCCCTCTCTTCATCTTATCTTTCGTCTCATCCCAGTCATTAAACTCTCCGATTACAGAAACGTTTACTGCATGAGGAGCCCATACCGCAAAATATACTCCTCTTTTTCCGTTCTTTGTCACCTCATGGGCACCCATCTTTTTATAAATCTCATAATGATTTCCCTGCCCAAAAAGATAATGGTCAAGTTCTCCGATCTCATAAGGCTGCACTTTCGTCTTCGTGCTGTTTTTCTTAACCATAAAGCCACCTCACTGCTCAAATATATTCCTGATTGTAATGATTTAAAAACCATACAATTTCTTATAGATCAAGGCACATTACCGAATCTTTCAATTGGTAACAAAGTTTCATTCTCCCCTTGAACACTATAGTTTTATTATACTTGATACTGTATAAAAAAGAAAGAGAAAATGTATTATTGCACAAAAATAGACAGTCGTTTTACTGACTGTCTATTAATTCTTAACAAATATATGTCATTAAATGTTGAAATCTTTCTCTGAAAGCAGAATTCTGTCGGAAGAATCTGTATTCTTTCCAAATACTCTCTTCACAAGTTTCTTTGCGGAAGCTTTCTGTGAATGAGCAATCGCATCATCCATCACTTCTTTCACTTCTGCTACTGTTACTGCATGATCTTCTCTCTGTAAAGAATCAATCTTACTGTACAGTGCAAGAATTCCCATCTCATCGATTCTGTAACCATTCTCCTGAGCATAAGTCTGTCCAAATGTTACAAGCTCATCATTAATAAAGATCGGCACTTCAAGTCTGGAAGTAAATTTTCTTCTGAATTCTCTGTTGGAAGAAAGAAGTCTGTCCAATGGTTTTCTCTGCTCTTCAAGAACTACTAAAAGTTCTCCTGTATCCTGCTCCATTGCTTTGTTCAGCTTGGCGAGTGTTTTTTCGTTCATCTGTCCGGCTTTTTCAATGATCAGTGCACCGCCGTACAGTTTACGGAAAATGTCTCCGATTCTCTTCTTATTCAGTGACTCTCCTGTTACAATCGCAACCTTGCCCTGACGGATGTCACGCTGCTTCTGAATTGCCTTTACAACATCAACAGCAAGGACTGTCTTTCCATTTCCTTTATTTCCAATAATCAGAAGGTTTCCTGTTCTGGAAGTTCCTTTGCGGTTTGTACAGTTCTTATCCTGCTCAAGTACATCTACCAGCTGCTCACTCATACCACGCACAGGTACAAAATAAGAGAAGAGTTTTTTCTGTTCCTCTGTAAGTCCTGCTCTTGTACCGATTCCACTCTGTGTTTCAAGATCATAACGACCATGTACAATAAATCCTGTATCAGACATTGCATCTGCAATCTCATCTAACGGTAATGGTGATGTCTTACCTGTTGCGATCAATTTTGCAGTCTCTTTACGGCTCAATGGTGTCGTCGCAGACATGATATCAATTCCGTCATCTTCATCCGGAATCTCTCTGTCATCCGGTTCCTCACTATGCGCTGGATTCACGCTGAATTCATCTTCAAAATTTGGCACTTCTTCATAAGAATTCAGACCAAGAAGATCATCATCTGAAATCTTATCTTCTGCTGTGAAAAGATCTCTTGGATTAATTACTTCATCATCCTCATCGTCTTCTTCATAACCATAGGCATCCAGATCATCATATCCGTCTTCCTCACCGAACAGATCATCATCAGCGTCTTCATAATCATCCAACAAATCGTCATCAGACTCTTCATAATCATCTAAAATATCGTCTTCGTCAAACTCTTCTGCATCATCCCAGTCATACGCATCATAATCTTCGTACTCATCCTCACCGAGTCTGAGATCATCCGCAAGCTCTCCCATATTTTCATGTGGTTCTTCTTCTACCTCAAGAACTTCTTCTGAACTTACTGTTGCATCTACTTCTTCCTCTTCCGGAATAACACCTTCAATCTCATCAATCAGTTTCTGTATCTCTGGTGATAAAATTGGTTCTTCATTATTTTTATTGTCCATAATCTCTCTTACTGCTGCTCCTTCTGAATCATCTTCATCATTGACAACTTCAGTTTCTGAGATCAGTTCCTCCACCTCAGACAAATCTTCTGATTCATCTGTCAGATCTTCTGACTCAGCTGCATCTATTTCAAGAATTTCTTCCTCTTCCGGTTCTGCTTCTTCTACTTCAAAGATTTCTTCCTCTTCCGGTTCTGCTTCCCCTGCTTCAAGGATTTCTTCCTCTTCCGGTTCTGCTTCTCCTGCTTCAAGGATTTCTTCCTCTTCTGGTTCTGCTTCTTCTACTTCAAGGATTTCTTCCTCTTCCGGTTCTGCCTCTTCTACTTCAAGAATTTCTTCCTCTTCCGGTTCTGCCTCTTCTACTTCAAGAACTTCTTCCGGTTCTGCTTCTCCTGCTTCTATAGTAACTGCATCTTCTGGGACATCTTCTGAAGTCTCCTCCACTGCCTGTTCTATAAGCTCTTCTTCTGTCTCCGGTTCCGGTATCAGTTCTTTCATCCCTGATGGAACTACTCGTTCTTTACTGGCTTCCTCAGCTTTCTTCTCTTCTGTCAGTTGATTCACGATCTCAAGATCTTCTACATCCTCAATTGCTGCAATATCCTCTTCCAGATCTGTCATATCCGGTTCGACTTCTTCTCCCGGTTCTGCCTGAACTTCCGGTTTCGGGTTGAGTAATTGCTGCAGAGCTTCATCTAACCGCATCGTATCTCCGAGTTTCTTCTTGACTGGTTTTACCGGATTCTTACCGACAACCGGTATGGAAGCAGTATCTTTGCTAAGTGTTCTCTTATCTCCACTTGTCTCTACCGTTGCCGGCTGAACTTCTGACTCATCCTCGGAAGCTTCTATAACTTCTGCTGTTTCTACTCCTGCTTCTTCCGGATTTTCTACTTCGGCATCCGGCTCTTCTGCCGCTTCCAAAGTAACCGCATCCGTGTCAATCACATCGGAAGTACTGTCGTTCTCCATCACCGGCTGCTCTGTCAACCCGATTGATCTTGTATCTCCAAGTGCTTCGGCTCCTTCTAACGCAGAATCTTTTTCCTCGTCTTCTCCTAAATAGGAAGTCAGATCCGGTATTTCTTCTGTCTCTGAAGAAAGCTTCTCATATCTGTGATCATATTTCTGCTGCTGCGATGGTGACAATGGCTTATACTGCATCTTCAGTTCCATTGCCTTATAAACATACTTACCCTCGCTGAACCAAAGGATCAAATCATCACACTCTTCCAGACATTCTGTCATCATACCTGCTTCGCGATAAAGCTTCGCCAGTTCATAAGCCCACTCTTCAATATATTCTGCCTTCTTAAATTCCTCCAGAGCCTCAATCTGCTGTTCGATCGGCGCTCTCTGCGCTCTTAAGATCTGATATCTAAGGATATGCCTGTTCGGATCTTTCGGTGCAATCTGGATAAATTCGTCATAATAGTCGATTGCTTCATCTATATTCTTTGTCTTAATTGCAAGAGAACATAACTTATAGATCACCTTGCGGCTTCCTTCAGAACGGCGATATGCAAGATTCATCACATCATAGCTCTTCTGATACTCTTTTGTTTTTTCATAAATATCACTGACATTCATCAGCATCCCTGCGTTACGGACACGCTTCCAGTCAATCAGATCTGCTGCTGCCGCTGCTTTTCTGTATTCTCCATCTTCCATAAGTTCCAGCATCTCTTCTGTCTTTAACTTATATTCATACTTATCCACTGTACTCACCTCATTGTCATTGAAATATTAGTTTTGGTCTGAATGTGTCCATTAGGCACTAGCCGATACTCTTTCATTATTCTACCATATGAGGTCTGTAATGTCAAAAAAATGCACCTTCAATTCCTTTTGAAAGTGCATTTTTAGTGTTATTTAATTGTATTATTATTATAATTTTATATTTTGTATCGGAGATTATTCGCGATTCTACGTTCCTGTGAGACCTTTGTCGTCTGTTATTTTATCACCTGAATGATTTTCATATCCATTCAATACTTTATGTATTAAATCTTCTGTCAAGTCATTCCTGCTTTTATAACAAATCTGAGATTATAACATGTCCTTTCAATGTTTCTTTACACATTTTTCATTCTATGTTATATGCGGTATTTTTATTCAATACATCTATGAGTGATTCATCTTTTTCTCTTTGCTTCCAGTTTCCGTACTCTCCGATCTTTGATCTTCTTTTCTTTCTACTGGACTTTTACGCTTGGCAAAGGTCTCTTTCTTCACAGGAACCTTCACTCATCATACCACTGACATATTGATAAAAATCTGAAACTATACTGTCCATGGGACTGACCTCCTGTTGAACTTGTATTTTTAATCTAATCAGGCATCTGTTACTTTTGCCTTCTTAGTTAAATATCTTTGGGAGATTTCTTTCTCTCTTTGATGGTTATATAATAACATTCGGCGTCTAATTTGTCAATATATTCATTTGATTTTTTTATATTTTTTATTTATTATCTACTTCGGTTGTAATTATCTGAATTTTCAAACATTTTGATTAACAGATTTCTGCTCCAGCCGGCATTTCTTTTTCCGGTGTCATCAGTGCAAGGTTACCTTCTGCATCTTCTGCACAAAGCAGCATTCCCTCTGAAAGTACGCCTGCCAGCTTCGCAGGTTTCAGGTTTACAAGAACCATAACTTTCTTACCAACCATTTCTTCCGGTGTGTAATGTGCTTTGATTCCGGATACGATCTGTTTTACCTGGCTTCCAACTTTTACCTGAGAGCAGAGAAGCTTTTTAGATTTCTTTACAGCCTCACATGCAATGATCTCTCCAACCTGGAACTGCATTGCTCCGAACTGCTCAAATGTGATCTCATCTTTCGGCTCAATGTCGATAACAGCTTCTTCCTCTTTCTTTTCTTCTACCTTCGGATGAAGTTCTTCAACTTTCTTCATAACCTCTTCGAGATCCATTCGCTGGAACAGGATCTCCGGTTTCTCTGTTACATGTCCGTTACCAAGCTGCTCAAGGATCTTCTTACTTGTAGAAGGCATAAAAGATTCAAGAAGTCTTGCACCTTCAGAAATGCTCTGGATCAGATTCCAAAGTACTGTAGAAAGGCGATCCTTCTTGGATTCATCTTTTCCGAGTACCCAAGGAGTTGTCTCATCAATATATTTATTGCAGCGTTTGAACAGATTGAAGATTTCTGTAATCGCATCGGCAACGCGGAGGTCTGCCATCTTAGCATCAACTGCTTTAGAAGCATTCTCTACAACTGCTTTCAGTTCTGCATCTACATCTTCTACAACACCCTTATCTTCTACTGTTCCGCCGAAGTATTTGTTTGTCATAGAAACAGTTCTGTTTACAAGGTTTCCAAGTGTATTTGCAAGATCAGAGTTCAGACGCTCTACCATCAGCTCCCAGGAAATAACACCGTCATTCTCGAATGGCATTTCATGCAGTACAAAGTAACGAACTGCATCTACGCCAAAGAAATCAACGAGTTCATCTGCATAGAGAACATTTCCTTTAGACTTACTCATCTTACCGTCTCCCTGAAGCAACCACGGATGTCCAAACACCTGTTTCGGAAGTGGAAGATCAAGTGCCATAAGGAAGATTGGCCAGTAAATTGTATGGAAACGGATGATATCTTTTCCGATCAGATGAAGGTCTGCCGGCCACAGCTTGTTGAACTGCTCTGTACTGTTTCCGTCTGCATCATATCCGATTCCTGTGATATAGTTTGTAAGAGCATCAAGCCATACATATACAACGTGCTTTGGATCGAAATCTACCGGAATTCCCCACTTGAAGGATGTTCTGGATACACACAGGTCCTGAAGTCCCGGAAGAAGGAAGTTGTTCATCATCTCGTTCTTACGGGCAACCGGCTGGATGAACTCCGGATGTGTATTGATATACTCGATCAGGCGGTCAGCATACTTGCTCATTTTGAAGAAATATGCCTCTTCCTTTGCCGGCTGAACCGGGCGACCGCAGTCCGGACATTTTCCATCTACAAGCTGAGACTCTGTGAAGAAAGACTCACACGGTGTACAGTACATTCCTTCATAATGTCCCTTGTAAATATCTCCCTTGTCGTAAAGTTTCTTGAAAATCTTCTTAACCTGTTTCTCATGATCTTCATCTGTTGTACGGATGAATTTGTCATAAGATGTATCCATCAGATCCCAGATTCTTTTGATTTCTGTTGATACATTATCTACGAATTCCTTTGGTGTGATTCCAGCCTCCTCGGCTTTGAGCTCGATCTTCTGTCCGTGCTCATCTGTTCCTGTCTGGAAGAATACATCATATCCCTGGCTTCTCTTGTAACGTGCGATTGCATCTGCAAGCACAATCTCGTATGTGTTTCCGATATGCGGTTTACCTGATGTATAGGCAATCGCTGTTGTTATATAATATTTTGGTTTTTCTGACATTTTTGTGCCTCCTTTTCCCACAATGTGGGATTCTTTTCTCAACTTTCAGTGATTACTAATACGATTTTTTCTGGATTTTCCGGAACATCCCTAGCGGAGCGTTTTTAATATGTTAGGAAAGAACCTAATATATTAAAAAACGCCCTCCCAGGGACTTGCATCCCTGAGAAGACGAATCCTACTTTCGTGTTACCACTTCTCTTCGTTCCTTCCTCACGGAAAGAAACCTCTATGAGTATCTGCATTTTCGTTAGTAAAAACTGCTTTGTTAATCAAAACCACTTTGAACACTACGGCATTTCTCACTGTTGATACTCTTCGCTATAAAGGGCGAATCCCTTCACAGACTAACCTGAATCTCTTCAGCAATTCAATTTCCCGCTGAAACAGCTTCCTTGAATTAAACTATCCCGGCTCATCTGCGCTGCTCAGAAGCCATCTTCATCTGTCTTCCATCCATCCCTCTCAGCATCCGGCCTGACAGCCTTCAGGACTTTTCTGTAGAATCTGTTACAGACTACTCTCTTCCTCATCGCGTTTCGCTTATCACTGCTTTTCATTCCTTAAAAAGGTTAGCATAACGCGAATAGAATGTCAAGATACACCGCTTGATGATCAGGGTTGTTTCATGAACTATCCATGGGCAGATCTAACTTATTGCATCCTTGCTATCACATCTCTCATATTGTTTCTG
>PPYF01000425.1_pt1 | contig 13085 bp, 8 predicted proteins | sample 1559871 | NCBI WGS metagenome assembly PPYF01 (sample SAMN08240021, study PRJNA423297) | Human gut metagenome, whole genome shotgun sequencing project. | reverse complement strand
CGAATCGTCTGGTTTTTATTTAAAGAATAGCTTCCAAATTCTTTATTATTCACACGAACCTTTACCAACGCTCCACTCTTACCATGTAGCTGCATAAAAGAAAATGTTCCCAGCCCGATGATTAGAAAGAATAATATCAGAAAAATATCATTCTTATAAGACTTTTTAGTTAAATCCGATCCATTTCTGAGCAATCTTATATCCTCCCATCGTGAGTTTATGACTCAGCTTATTGTGGGACTTAGAAATCTTTCCAAGAACCGAACTTTTCAATGCCTTATAGCCTTCTGGAGATTTTTCTTCCAGATAATGCCACAAATCATCTCTCATCTTCTCTGATTCCGGTGTATTCATCTTCATCAAAAGTACAGATGTCACCATCTGAATCGTTTCAAGATAATGGAGCATATACTCTTTAAGCTGCGGGCAGGAAAATGTACTTTCATGCTTCGCATAAAGATCAATCATAATCTCATTCACCCGAATCTGCTGATCGATTCTTGAAATCATGACCGTTTCATTAACAGACTGGTCATCGCGTCCAATAAAATATCGATAAAAATCCACATCAAGATAATACATCTTCTTTACGTATGGCAATGGCCAGTACACAAAAATATTATCTACATAAAATGTATGTTTTGGTAATTCAAAATGAAAACTTCTCAGCAGCTCTGTACGGTAAATTACCGAATGCATCAAAATATTCTGACTGGCATGGAAATGTCCAATCTCATCCCATCCAAAATAACGATTCTCCGGCAGGATAGAATGATACTGGATCACTTTTTTATGCTTCGCTCCTACCTTTTCATATACATAATTAGAAAGAAGCATATCTAGCGGTTCTTCTTCCTTTATCGCCTCTTTTAAAAAGGCAAGTATCTTCTGATAAGATTCCGCATCTACCCAGTCATCACTATCTACTACTTTATAAAAGAAACCGGTCGCGTTACGGAGCCCAGCATTCACTGCCTCTCCATGACCACCGTTTTCCTGATGGATCGCACGTACAATACCAGGATATTTCTCCTGGTATTCATCCGCGATCGCAGGAGTATCATCTTTTGAACCATCATCAACAATCAATATTTCCACATCTTCTCCACCAGGAAGAAGACTTTCAATACAGTTTCGCATATAATCCATAGAATTGTAACTCGGAATTGCAATTGTCAGGATCTTCATGAATTACCTCCTTTGGTATCCGTATTATTTCTCAAATCCACGATAGATGATATCATCTCTTCCAGGACCGTTAGAAACCATAGTGATTGGATATCCAATATGTTCTTCTACGAATTCTATATATTTACGGCAATTCTCCGGTAAATCTTCGTATTTCTTAATTCCGCGGATATCACACTTCCATCCCGGAAGTACTTCTAACACAGGTTTTGCCTTCTCTAACTGGTTTGTTACAGGGAATTCTGTTGTTACTTTTCCGTCAATTTCATAACCTGTACATACAGGAATCTCATCAAGATATCCAAGTACATCAACTACTGTAAATGCAACATCTGTTGTTCCCTGAAGGCGGCATCCGTACTTAGAAGCAACGCAGTCAAACCAACCCATTCTTCTTGGTCTTCCGGTTGTAGCTCCAAATTCTCCGCCGTCACCACCGCGAACACGAAGTTCCTGTGCTTCATCACCAAAGATTTCACTTACAAACGCACCTGCTCCTACAGCACTGCTGTATGCCTTACAAACAGTGACAACCTTCTTGATCTCATATGGAGGGATACCTGCTCCGATTGCTCCATATGCAGCTAAGGTAGAAGAAGATGTTACCATTGGATAAATTCCATGATCAGGATCTTTTAATGTTCCTAACTGTCCTTCTAATAAAATATTCTTGCCTTCTTTGATTGCCTTATCTAAGTAAGCAGATACATTGCATACATAAGGAGCGATCATCTCTTTATATTCCATTAATGTATTATACAATTCATCTGTATCAATTAACGGTTTATGATAAAGGTGCTCTAATAAAATATTCTTCTGTACGATCACACGCTCAATCTTCTCTTTCAGTTCTGCCTCTTCTTCAAATAATTCACTTACCTGAAAACCTACTTTAGCATACTTATCAGAATAAAATGGTGCGATTCCGGACTTTGTAGAACCAAATGACTTACCAGCTAAACGCTCTTCCTCATATTCATCAAAAAGAATATGATACGGCATTACGATCTGTGCACGATCAGAAATTAAAATCTTAGGTTCAGGTACTCCCTTAGAAGTTATTTCCTTTAACTCGTTAAAAAGCACAGGTATGTTCAATGCTACTCCATTACCGATGATACTTGTTGTATGATCGTAGAAAATACCTGATGGTAATGTGTGGAGTGCAAACTTTCCATAATCATTTATAATTGTATGGCCTGCATTGGCACCACCCTGAAAACGGATAATAATATCAGAATCCTGTGCGAGCATATCAGTAATCTTACCTTTACCTTCGTCTCCCCAGTTTGCGCCTACAATTGCTTTTACCATGAGCTCATTCCTCCCAGCTTTAAAAACTTAGTATTTTATGGGCATGGCCTGACCCAGTGCCCAAACACATTTCATTATAACTTACTTTCTTTTATAAGTAAAGAATAATTCTAATTACAATAAATTACTTTTCTTTGCCATTCTGACAAGCAGATGTCCTTTTGGAAACTTTCGAAGCTCTGCTTCTGTAATTCCCTTTAACTTTAATTCCAGAACAAAATATACGATAACTGCAAATACCACAGAAATCATAAGACAGATAAATACCAATATCCTTAAATGAATAAAACTTCCCAGTACTCCTGATAAGATCAGATAAATACCCTGGTAGAAAATATAACATAGAATACCCATTATCGCAGAGCAGATTACTGGAATAATAAATGTCTTTTTCATTTCCTGACGATATCCCAGATACTTACGCACACTTAAATTATTCAGTAAACACATAAGGAATGCATAGAACATCGTAGCAAGCACAAGGGCATATAAATCCAAATCTGTAAAGTATAACAGTGGAGCAAGCACCACCACATGCAGGAAAAGGGCAATGGCTGCATTCCGCAGAGGAATGTTTACTTTTCCGATTCCCTGCAAAACACCATTGCTTACTGTAGATAGTGCATAAAAAATAATACTGATACATCCCACACGTAAAATACTTACCGCCAAATCAATTGTTGCCTTTTGAGGAAATAAAACTTCCATGATTGGATAAGCAAGCGCTCCCATCCCGATTGCTGCCGGAATGCTGATAATCATTGTAAAATGAATAGCTTCCTTTACATGTATATTACATTTTTTATAATTCTCCAGTGCATAGCTTGAAGAAATCGCCGGAATCATTGCCGTAGACATAGAATTGGCGATAGCGACAGGCATATTAATAAGAACTGTATATTTTGTCTGAAATACACCATATAAAGATGCTGCAATTCGGGAATTCATCTTTTTAAATCCCATAACATCCATAAATAATGTCTGATCAACAACCGTACTGATATTATATACAAATGTACTTAAGATCACCGGAGTGACCATTAAAAAGATAATTTTAAAAATATCTCTGTAAGAACTATCTACGCCAGAACTATCCTTCTGTATCTCTTTTCTAAAATACTTTTTATTACAGGAATAAATAAACAGCATAAATAACAGTCCGGTAATTACTCCCGCACCGATACCCGCTGCACTTCCCATCGCACCAAATACTGGAACTTTATCTGCGTCTCCTCCTGCAAATATATGGATGAATAAAAGAGCTGCTCCAATACTGATGACGGCATTCGCTACCTGTTCAATAATCTGAGAAAGAGAGGTCGGAACCATTGTTCCATGTGCCTGAAAATATCCTCGAAATACCCCTAAAAATCCAGAGAAAAAAATGGTTGGCGCTAAAATTCTAAGAACAGGAATTGCTTTGGGCTGATTCGAAGGAATTAATATGGAAGCGCCAAAGAATGTAATGAGACTGGCAATCCCTCCTACAACCAAAACATACATAAGGGCACATTTAAATACTTTATGTGCATTACGATACTGGTGTACTGCTAATTTAGATGAGACAACCTTAGAAACTGCCATCGGAATACTATAAGAAGATACTAATAATATCATCGTATAAATATTCACTGCAATACCATAATATCCGTTTCCTTCATCTCCAATAACACTTGTTAACGGACTTCGGTATAATACCCCTATAATTCTTGTTATAATGCCTGCAACCATCAATATCGATGCTTGTGCAAGTACATTTGTTTCTTTTGTATCTTTGTTATTCAACTGACAACCACCTTTCCAACTTTAAGGGTTCCTTCTCCTGTTACTTCATTCTCACATAATTTAAGGGTTATCGTTACCGATAACCCTTAGTATTATACGTATTTCTTTATAGCATGTCAATGCGAAGTTTACACATTAATCTCTGCTTTCATTCCAAGAATATCTTTATTCTCATCAAGCACAGGCTTAACATATTCGCTGATAAACTCCTCTGTTTGTTCCGGAGCTCTTCCTACAAAGTTCTCTGGTTTCATAATTGCCTGAAGCTGATCCATTGTCATTCCAAAAGCTGGGTCTGCTGCAATTCTTTCAAGAAGATCATTATCTTTTCCTTCTTCTTTAGCAACACGTCCTGCTGCCATGGAATGCTGACGAATTCTTTCATGAAGTTCCTGACGGTCTCCGCCGGCCTTTACTGCATCCATCATGATATTCTCTGTTGCCATAAATGGAAGTTCTCTCATAAGATGCGCTTCGATCACCTTTGGATATACTACAAGACCATCTACAACATTAAGATAAAGGTCAAGAATACCATCGATTGCAAGGAATCCTTCCGGTACAGAAAGACGTTTGTTTGCAGAATCATCCAGTGTCCGTTCAAACCACTGTGTGGATGCCACAAGCGCAGGATTCATTGTATCAGACATTACATAATTCGCCAGAGAAGCAATTCGTTCACTTCTCATTGGATTTCTCTTGTATGCCATAGCGGAAGAACCAATCTGATGCTTCTCAAATGGCTCTTCGATTTCTTTTAAATGCTGTAAAAGACGAATATCATTAGAGAATTTATGTGCAGACTGAGCGATTCCGGAAAGTACGTTCAATACACGACTGTCAACCTTACGGGAATATGTCTGTCCGGAAACAGGATAACAAGCATCAAATCCCATCTTCTCTGCAATCTTTCCATCAATTTTACGGATTGTCTCATGATCACCGTTAAATAATTCTAAGAAACTTGCCTGTGTTCCCGTTGTTCCTTTAGAACCTAAAAGCTTCATTGTACTGATAACATAATCTAAATCTTCTAAGTCAAGCATAAGATCATGTAACCATAACGTTGCTCTCTTACCAACAGTTGTTGGCTGTGCCGGCTGAAAATGTGTAAATGCGAGTGTAGGAAGATCTTTATACTTCATAGCAAAGCTGGAAAGCTCTGCGATTACGTTAACCAGCTTACTTCTTACTAACTTAAGAGCCTCTGTCATAACGATAATATCTGTATTATCACCTACATAGCAGGATGTTGCTCCAAGATGAATGATTCCCTTTGCATTTGGACACTGCACACCATATGCATATACATGGGACATAACATCGTGGCGCACTTCTTTTTCTCTTGCTTTTGCAACATCAAAGTTAATATCATCGGCATGTGCCTTCAGTTCCTCGATCTGCTCCTTTGTCACACTGGAAAGACCTAATTCATATTCTGTTTCTGCCAACGCAATCCAAAGCTTTCTCCATGTTTTAAACTTTTTGTCTGGAGAGAAAATATACTGCATTTCTTTGCTGGCATATCTTTCTGAAAGAGGGCTCTGATATTTGTCGTACATTGTTTTTACCTCCTGTGGTAACTTAATTGTTATCGCTTTTCTTCTCTTTATATTCTAAATTATAAAATAGAATCTATATTTTCATTCACTACTTCTATGATGATTTTGGAACTCTTTAACCCTGTTCTCCTCTGATGTCCTGTGTCGGTGGATCGATTGGATAATTTCCACTGAAGCAGGCATCACAGTATGGTAAGCCCTCGTTTAACTCTTTTAAACGATCCATATGAAGGTAAGCTAATGTATCTGCTTCAATACTTTCACAAATTTCATCCAGAGTCTTGCCATATGCAACAAGCTGATCTTCTGACGGGATATCTGTTCCAAAATAACAAGGATGTAAAAATGGAGGAGAACTGATTCTTACATGAACTTCTTTAGCTCCTGCATCCTTTAACATACGAACAATACGTCGGCAAGTTGTTCCACGTACGATAGAATCATCGATCATGACAATTCTCTTTCCTTTTACGGCATCCTTCAATACGTTTAACTTTACCTGTACACTACTCTCACGCATGCTCTGTTTCGGCTTGATAAAGGTTCTTCCTACATAAGAGTTCTTAATGAAAGCTGTTCCGTAAGGAATCCCTGATTCCATAGCATAACCCTGTGCTGCCGGATTACCTGATTCTGGAACACCAACAACCATATCTGCATCTACTGGCGAATCCATTGCAAGGAACTTTCCAGCTTTAATACGACTGGCATACACACCAACGCCATCAATTACTGCATCTGGTCTTGCAAAATAAATATATTCAAAAATACATCTTGCCTGCTTCGATGGATCTTTAAAACAAAGTTCTTTGTTAGACTCAATTCCCTTCGGAGTCAGAGTAACTACTTCTCCAGGTTCTACATCTCTTACAAATTCTGCACCAACTGTATCAAGGGCACAAGTTTCTGAAGTAAGGAAATATGTATTATCTCTTTTTCCGATACAAAGTGGGCGGAAACCAAATGGATCTCTTGCACCGATCAGCTTTCGCGGACTCATTACGATAAGAGAATAGGCACCCTTTAACTTGCGCATTGCTGCTAATACTGCTTCCTCTGCTGTTGCAGCAAAAATTCTTTCCTTTGCCACATGATACGCAATTACTTCAGAGTCAATTGTTGTCTGAAAAATAGCGCCTGTTCTTTCAAGCTCTTTACGAAGTTCGAGAGCATTCACCAGATTACCGTTATGCGCAAGCGCAAGCGTACCTTTATAATAATTCAGTACTAATGGCTGTGCATTCTCTCTGGTACTTGAACCTGCGGTTGAATATCTGACATGACCTACACTGATATTCCCCTTTAACTTTTCAAGGTTCTCACTGTTAAACACTTCGTTGACAAGGCCCATTCCTTTATGAACCTGAATGTTCTTCTTAGGACCGTTGGTATCCGAAACTGCAATACCACAGCTTTCCTGTCCTCTGTGCTGCAGAGCAAACAACCCATAATACACCGTTGAAGCGATATCATTGCCATCAAAATCATATGCTCCAAACACTCCGCACTCTTCGTGAATTCCAGAATCCACACATTCTTCAGAAAACTGTTCTTCCATATCAAACGCCATTTTCTTCCTCCATAATTTCATTAGTGAATTAATTTAATTAGCATATTAAAACGATTGTATACTAACATAAAATAAGGGTCTATACAAGCCATTTCTCATAATTCAGAACCATTCACAAATTTTTCGTATATTTTACATAGTATTTTTTATGAATCCTACAGATTACTTTCCTTCATTATGCCGAAACAACTTTGAACTTTCAGGAAGAATCCCTCTTTTAATCTTTACGGAAAGGACACTACCTGCCGCCTCATCAATCTGACTCTCTGATAAAGTTCCATCTTTAACTGCTTCTAAAACACCTTCAAATGCCTGCTCAAAATTATCTGGCATAAGAATCATATCGTTTCCTGCTTCGATTGCCATGACAGCAGCCTGGTCTGCATCATAAAACTTTGTAATAACTTTCATATTCATAGCATCGGTAATAATGACATTATCAAACTGCAGCTCTTCTCTTAATATATCAGTTACCATAAGCTTTGTCAGGGATGCCGGTGTTTCTTTTCCCGTAATCTGGCTTACCGCTACATGAGACATCATAACCATATCCGCACCAGCAGAAATTCCCGATTTAAACGGAACGAATTCCACATCACGCAATTGGTCAATGGTTGCATTCAGTTCTACATATCCTTTATGTGTATCTTCTCCGCACTGTCCCTGTCCCGGAAAATGCTTCAATGTAGCACTTACTCCCTGTGCCTGTAATCCTTTCACTTCCTGAGAGACCATATCAGCTACTGTTTTTGGCTCAGAACCAAAACTTCTATTTCCTATCTCGGTATTTTCAGCATTTGTATTAATATCTGCGACTGGTGCAAAATCCAGATTAAATCCCAGTTCATAAATTTCTTTTCCAATGGTTTCCCCTACGTGATATGCATTTTTGCTGTCTCCGGTCTTTCCGATTTCTGCCATAGCCGGAAACTTTGTCGTTTGCATATTTTTAGAGTTCGCAATTCTTGCGACGGAACCACCTTCCTCATCTACCGCTGTAAATAATGGGATTTCTGCGGTTTTCTGCATATCTGAAATCATTTCTTTTACCTGGGTACGATTTTTTAAATTATAAGAAAAAAAGATTACCCCACCCGGTTTATATTCCTCAAGATTCTTTCTCATCTTCTCTGTTACTTCTGTTTCTGCATTAAAATCAAGGGAGTCTGTACAGACAACAAATAACTGACCGATTTTTTCTTTTAATGTCATCTTGGAAAGAGCATCGGAAACCATTCCATCAAGAGTAATCTCATCCACAGCCTTATCTTCAGAAGATTTTGTACTATTTTCAGATTTGTCTTTCTCCTTTTTACTCCATCCACACCCTGCAAATGTCCCTGTTAAAAGCATGATACACAGCAACAACGCTACTCTTTTATAGTTCTTCATTCTGCCTCCTGCGGTGAAAATAGCGGGTCAAATGTACGCTTTTTGCGTACTTTTTCTTTTGATTCATTTGCAGCGGCTATCGCTTCTTCACAAAACGTTTTCTGTGCTTCCACTGCTTCTTTTCCACGTCGGTCTACTTTTCGGTACGTACCATCTTCTAAAAGACAATGTGCCTTTAATGTATCCCGAAGCTGTACATCCAGTATATGTTTTGCCTTTTCTTTTAAATCCGGTGCTTCAACCGGAAAGACAATTTCTACTCGTCTGTCAAGATTTCTAGGCATCCAGTCGGCACTTCCCATATACACTTCTTCATTTCCATCATTATAAAAATAGAAAATTCTTGCATGTTCGAGAAATGTACCTACGATAGAACGTACTCTGATATTTTCACTAACTCCCGGCTTTCCTGCAACAAGACAACAGATTCCACGTACAATTAAGTCAATCTGTACTCCGGCACAGGAAGCCTCGTATAATGCGAGAATAATTTTACGGTCACAAAGAGAATTGCATTTTGCAATAATCCTTGCCGGCTTTCCTTCCTTTGCATTCTGTGTTTCCCTGGCGATCATCTCAAGAAAACGTTTTTTCATCCAGATAGGCGCTACGATCAACTGATTCCAGTTTGCAGGTTCAGAATAGCCGCTTAACATATTAAATACTGCTGTAGCATCTTCACCTACAGCATTTCTGCATGTGAACATACCGGTATCTGTATAAAGCTTTGCCGTAGAATCGTTATAATTTCCTGTTCCAAGATGCACATAACGGCGAATTCCATCTGCTTCTCTTCGTACAACAAGCGCAATTTTACAATGTGTCTTTAATCCAACCAATCCATAAATAACATGACATCCCGCTTTTTCCAGTTTTCTCGCCCAGTTAATGTTATTCTCTTCATCAAATCGAGCCTTTAATTCTACTAATACTGTAACCTGCTTTCCATTCTCGGCAGCCTGTGCAAGTGCTGCTATAATAGGGGAATGTCCACTGACACGATAAAGTGTCTGTTTAATAGCAAGAACGTTTTCGTCTTCAGCGGCCTGTTTAATAAAAGCAACGATTGGATCAAAACTCTCATAGGGATGATGCAGCAATACATCGCCCTTTCGAATCTGATTAAATATATTTTTATCTGCCCGCAGCTTTTTATTTTTCTGTGGGATATAAGGAGCTTCTTTCAAGTCTTCAAACCCTTCAATCCTATAACATTTCATAAGAAAAGTAAGATCAAGCGGTCCATTAAATGCGTACATATCACAGGAATGAACTTTAAACTGCTTTTTTAAATATTTCACAAGACGTTTATCCATACGCTCTTCATATTCAAACTTAATAACTTCTCCCCACTGTCGCATTTTTAACGACTTCTCGATTTCTTTTAATAAATCTTCCGCATCATCTTCGTCAATTGATAAATCCGCATTTCTCATAATACGGTAAGGTGCTGAACAGATAATCTCGTGATTGAGGAACAGGACATCTAAATAATGTTCTATTACATTTTCCAATAAAATGACTCTGCATTTTCTCTTTGGTCCATCTTTCTGGGGAAGAAGAATTACTCTTGGAAGAACAGAAGGTACCTGCACGGTCGCGATATCATATTCTTTCTTTTCCTTTTTATCTTTATTGCGACTTTTTATCAATGCGGCAATATTCAATGTTTTATTCTGGATTAAAGGAAACGGTCTTGAAGAATCAATCGCCATCGGTGTAAGAACCGGATATATATTTTTGTGAAAATATTCTTCGAGAAAGTCCATTTCTTTTTCTGAGAGTTCCGAAAAAGAAATAATTTCCAGCCCTTCCTCCGAAAGTTTCGGTAACAATGCACGATTATAGGTTGTATATTGTTTCTCACAAAATGCCTGCATTTTTTCATTAAGTGCACGTAACTGTTCCTGCGCAGTCATTCCAGCAATATCTTTCTTCTGATATCCTGCATTCACCATATCTTTTAAAGATGCGATACGTACCATAAAAAATTCATCCAGGTTAGAGGCTGTGATACTTAAAAACTTCATTCGCTCAAACAAAGGATTTTTGCGGTCTCTTGCTTCTCCAAGAATACGCTGATTAAATTCCAGCCAGCTTAATTCTCTGTTTGTAAAGTTATCTGGTTGATCAAAAACACTTTTGTTCATATTTTACCTCCCCCTATAATGCTCTTCGCTGCTTCAATACTGGTGTGATACCTGTAAATTCGCTAAACAACTCCGCTTTTTTAGAAAATCGGGTAATCTCGAGTGTAATATCCTGATTCGTTTCTAATGTGATAATCAGTTCTTGTCCTTTTCTCATCATAGAACAATTTTCAAACTTTTGCTTATGTCCACGATCCAATGCATTTGCCAGCCTCAAAATAGAAGAAAGTTTGGCAATGCGAAGATATTCTTCTCTCCAAAAAGCGGTTTCAAGCTCATCCGTATCCGGTAGTTCCTGCGTATTATAGAGAACAATATTTGCAATTTCTTCCCTTTCCCGGTGGGAGAGTCCCATGATTTCTGTGGACATGATTAACTGATATCCATTCTTTCCCGGATCATTTAGATTTACATATTTTCCAATATCATGAAGAATTGCTGAGATTTCAAGAATCAGCCGGTCTCTTTGTGTAAGTCCATGAAACCTTTTTGTTTTATCAAATATTTCCAATGCAAGTTCCGCGATATACTGTGCATGAATCTTACTGTAACGATACCGCTTACCAATATATCTGGCTGAAGCGATAATATCCTGATAGAAATCATGCGAAACTTTTATCTTTTTCATTTTTTGCGCATAATCTACCACACTGCCGTCACACAAATTCGTAGAACAGATATAAATCGTGTCTGCCTTTGATCGTTCTAAAAATGTTTTATAAACGAGAACTGACGGAAGTACCATCCGCGCATCTTCCATAGAAAGTCCATACTTTATAGCAATATCCTGATAGGATGCCTTTTTAATCTTTTTATAAATATACTGAATCTGCTCGTAACTCATCGTATCCTCAAGATGGAGTTCCGGCACAAGACGATTAATATTCTTGATTTCATCCCCGATGGCAATGACATTCTTAATATCCTTATCTTTTAAGTAGCCACTCTTAAACATATCTACTTCATATTGAATATATTCTTCCAATACAGAAATGTAATCCAGTACATTATTTCCAACAGATTCTGAGAATTCCCGCACCTTCGCTGTACCAATATCAAGGTTCTGTGTCATGTAAAGCACCTGTTTATCAAACAAGGATATCTGTACACTACCTGATCCAATATCTAAAATTGCGGTATTCTTTTCAATAATCTTATTGAAATCCAGCTTTAACACCTGTATTCCCTTATACATAAGAAAACGGAGTTCTGAATTGCTGAGCATGATAACGTCAATTCCTGTACGAACCTTAATCTGATTCAGAACAGATACCTGATTTTTAGCATTTCGAATCGCACTTGTTGCATAACAATGAAATTCTGTAACGTCATACTCTTTCATTCTCTGTTGAAACTGTTCTAATACACTGCATATTTCTTCAATCTGAGCAAAAGTGATCTTTCTTGTAAAATACGCTTCTTTTCCAAGTTCATATTCATAACGAATCTCATCTATCGTACGAATTCCTTTTGCAGCAGAAATTTCATATACTTTCATAAGCATATTTTTAGAACCTATCACAATCGCTACATATGGACTCACTCTCATTTGCGCCTCCTTTTCCGTATCATAAAACGGATTCTGCCTTCAATTCTTTCCCTTTCTATTTTTTCTGTTTTTCATCCAGATAAAAGAAAGAATCCACTGTATGTTTTGTATCGATTAAATTATTATATTGTAATATCTGATACTCTTTTACCATATCGCTATAAGGCGATTCTAACGCAGACTCATAATATTTTCCATTCTTATCAAAGCATCCCATTGCCGTAAGAACAGGAAGTTTTTTACGAAGTTTTAATAAAAACTTCTGATAAGGGCTGGTCTCTAATCCCGCTTCTTTCATTACATAGGCGCTTAAATAATTGGCACTCATCTTATCAATTGTTGTTTCTTTTATATCATAGTTTGCCCAAATAATAAATGGTGTTCTGTACTTATTCATGAGTTCTTCATTTGTAAGGCTTCCGGCATTCTTTCCAAACAAGCTATCATAAAAACTACTCTGCACAGCCGGCTGATGATCGCCAAACATAACAATGATCGTAGGTTCTTTTACTTTTGAAAAATAGTTTGTCAACTGTTTAAAAGCGTTATCTGTTTTTTTCACAAGAGACAGATAC
>PPYF01548736.1_pt1 | contig 13086 bp, 13 predicted proteins | sample 1559871 | NCBI WGS metagenome assembly PPYF01 (sample SAMN08240021, study PRJNA423297) | Human gut metagenome, whole genome shotgun sequencing project. | reverse complement strand
TACCTTATTATTATATATTGTGGCTGAACAAGTCGCGGATGGGTAAGAAGTTCTCATTCTCCGTACGACCGATGAACTAACTAATAATAAAACAAATAATTAATAAACAACTAATTTATGAATGTAATTCTGATTGCAGTGATTTCATTGGGAGTTATAGCGCTGGTATCGGCCGCTATTCTTTACGTGGCTTCCAAGAAATTCGCCGTGTATGAAGATCCGCGGATTGCCCAGGTAGCAGAGGTGCTTCCCCAGGCAAATTGCGGTGGATGTGGTTACCCCGGTTGTAGCGGATTTGCAGATGCTTGCGTAAAGGCAGGTTCGCTGGATGGTAAACTTTGTCCGGTGGGTGGACAGCCCGTCATGACAAAGATTGCCGAGATTCTGGGCTTGGATGCCGCTGCTGCCGAACCTATGGTTGCGGTGGTGAGATGTAATGGAACTTGTGCCAACCGTCCTCGTGTGAACCAATACGATGGCGCTAAGAGTTGTGCCATTGCGGCTTCTCTCTATGGTGGTGAAACGGGTTGTAGTTATGGCTGTCTGGGATGCGGCGACTGTGTGGCTGCCTGCCAGTTCGATGCTATCCACATGAATCCGGAGACCGGACTTCCCGAAGTGGATGAGGAAAAGTGTACGGCTTGTGGAGCTTGTGCCAAGGCTTGTCCGAAATCTATTATTGAAATCCGTCCTCAAAGCAGAGGTTTAGACTTCCCAAGTTGAGGTATGAATTAATAAAGTAAATAAACGACTAAAAATACAGAATTGTATGTTGAAGACATTTTCAATTGGTGGAGTCCATCCACACGAAAATAAACTTTCAGCACATCAGCCTATCATCAAGGCAGAGATTCCGGCCAAGGCCGCTATCTTGCTGGGACAGCACATCGGTGCTCCTGCCAAGCCTATCGTTGCCAAAGGTGATGTTGTGAAAGTGGGTACAAAGATTGCCGAGCCCGGCGGTTTTGTATCAGCAGCCATTCATTCGTCTGTCAGCGGGAAAGTCGCTAAGATTGACACGATTGTCGATGCCAGCGGTTACGCCAAGCCTGCTATATTCATTGACGTAGAAGGGGATGAATGGGAAGAATCCATTGACCGTTCCGAAACGTTGGTGAAGGAATGCAGTCTGACTTCCGAGGAAATCGTGAAGAAAATTGCCGATGCCGGTATCGTAGGTCTGGGCGGTGCATGCTTTCCTACGCAGGTCAAGTTGTGTCCTCCTCCTGCATTCAAGGCAGAGTGTGTCATCATCAACGCCGTAGAGTGCGAGCCGTATCTGACTGCCGACCATCAGCTGATGCTGGAACATGCGGAAGAAATTATGGTAGGTGTATCCATTCTGATGAAAGCGGTAAAGGTGAACAAGGCATTCATTGGCATTGAGAACAACAAGCCCGATGCCATCCAGCTGATGACGAAGGTTGCTTCCAGCTATGCAGGTATCGAGGTGGTACCCTTGAAGGTACAATATCCGCAGGGTGGTGAAAAGCAGTTGATTGATGCTGTCATCAGTCGCCAGGTTGCAGCCGGTGCGCTGCCTATCTCCACGGGAGCTGTGGTGCAGAAGATTATCGGCGGTGGCCCGATGATGGGTAAAGCTCTGGTAAATACGGATGTACCGACAGCCAAAGGAAGCTCCGGTATTCTGATTATGAACGAGAAGGAAGCCAAGCGCGGCGAGGTACAGCCTTGTATCCGTTGTGCCAAGTGCGTGGGAGCCTGCCCGATGGGGTTGGAGCCGTATCTGCTGGCTACCGTTTCGGCCCACGGAGATTTTGAAAGAGTAGAGAAAGAAGACATTATGTCGTGTATAGAATGCGGTTCATGCCAGTTCACTTGTCCTTCCAACCGTCCGATGCTGGATTATATCCGCTTGGGTAAGGGTAAGGTAGGAGCGATGATCCGTGCACGTCAAGCTAAAAAATAACGAAGTATGAATAAATTAATCGTATCCCTTTCGCCCCACGTTCACGGCGGTGACAGCGTGAAGAAGAATATGTACGGTGTGCTTATCGCATTGATTCCGGCATTCCTCGTTTCGCTTTACTTTTTCGGACTGGGTGCGCTGATTGTTACGGCCACTTCCGTAGCAGCCTGCTTGTTCTTTGAATGGGCCATCGGCAAATTCCTCATGAAAAAAGAGACCACCACCATCACCGACGGCTCTGCCATCATTACCGGTGTGTTGCTGGCCTTTAACCTGCCTTCCAACCTGCCCATCTGGATTATCATCCTTGGTGCCTTGTTTGCCATCGGGGTAGGCAAGATGTCCTTCGGAGGTTTGGGTTGCAATCCCTTTAACCCTGCACTGGCAGGACGTGTGTTCCTGTTGCTTTCATTCCCCGTGCAGATGACGACATGGCCGGCTGTAGGCCAGTTGACAGCCTATACGGATGCCACGACGGCTGCTACGCCGCTGGCTATTATGAAAGGTGTCATCAATGGTGCTCCGGGCATGTCCCTGAGCGACCTTCCGGGAGCTTTCGACCTTCTGATAGGTAATAATGGAGGATGTCTCGGTGAGGTGAGTGCTTTGGCGCTGCTGCTTGGTTTGTTCTACATGTTGTGGAAGAAAATCATCACCTGGCACATTCCGGTATCTATTCTGGTGACGGTATTCGTGTTCTCCGGTATCATGTATCTGGTCAATCCGGAACTTTATGTATCCCCGGTCGTACAGTTGTTGTCCGGTGGTCTGATGCTGGGTGCTGTCTTTATGGCTACGGACTACGTGACTTCTCCGATGAGCCACAAAGGTATGCTGATTTATGGTGTTTGCATCGGCCTACTAAACCTAAACGCTTTGGGGAGGTAGCGAAGAAGAAATGAAAAAGTTAGAATCATCCTTGAAGAATATGTTGCTGGTACTTACGGGCGTTACCGCAATCTCCGTAGCGTTGCTGGCTTATGTAAACGAATTGACGAAGGAGCCCATTGCGCAGGCCAATGCAAAGACCTTGAGCGATGCCGTAAGTGCGGTGGTTCCGGGCTTCGACAATGACCCCATTGCCGAGAAGAAGATGCAGGAAGTAAACGGAGTACAGTATTCTGTATATCCTGCCACCAAAGGTGGAGAATATATCGGAGCTGCTGTGGAAGCTGTTGCCATGGGTTTTGGCGGTGAGCTGAAAGTGTTGGTCGGTTTCGATGCTGAAGGCAAAATCATCGACTACTCCTTGTTGTCGCATGTGGAAACTCCGGGGTTGGGTTCCAAGGCTGCCGACTGGTTCAAGAAAGGCAATAAAGGTGACATCACCGGCATGAATCCGGGTGAAGCTGCATTGACAGAAGGAGTAGAAGATATGAATAATTTTAAAGTTATGATGAACGGGATTATCAAAGAGAATCCTACGTTTGTACTCCTGCTGGGTATGTGTCCTACACTGGGTACCACTTCCTCTGCCATTAACGGTATGGGTATGGGACTGGCTACAATGTTCGTGCTGATATGTTCCAATGTGGTGATTTCTGCCATCAAGAATCTGATTCCCGATATGGTGCGTATCCCTTCATTCATTGTAGTCATAGCATCATTTGTGACACTGTTGCAGATGATAATGCAAGCTTACGTTCCTGCATTGTACGCCACACTGGGCCTGTTCATTCCGCTGATTGTTGTAAACTGTATCGTATTGGGACGTGCCGAGGCATTTGCTGCCAAAAACAATCCGGTGGCTTCCTTGTTCGACGGTCTGGGCATGGGCTTGGGCTTTACCATTGCACTGACATTACTGGGTGCCGTGCGTGAGTTCCTGGGAACCGGCAAGATATTCAACTTGAGTATCCTTCCCGAAGAATACGGCATGTTGGTATTTGTCCTTGCTCCGGGTGCATTCATTGCATTGGGCTATCTCATTGCTTTAATCAACAGTATGAAGAAGAATTAATAATGAAAAATTAAAAATGAAAAAATTGAGAACGTATCGGCGGTAAGCTGCCGGGCTTTTAATTTTTAGTTTTTAATTCTTAATTTAATGATTATGGAATATATATTGATATTTATCTCGGCAATCTTTGTAAACAACATCGTATTGTCGCAATTCTTGGGAATTTGCCCGTTCTTGGGAGTTTCCAAGAAAGTGGAGACTGCATTGGGCATGTCGGCAGCGGTGGCATTCGTGCTCACCATCGCCACTATCGTGACATTCCTTATTCAGAAGTATGTGCTCGACGCTTTTGATTTGGGCTATTTGCAGACTATTACCTTTATCCTGGTGATTGCCGCATTGGTGCAGATGGTAGAGATTATCCTGAAGAAAGTTTCTCCTTCTCTGTATCAGGCCTTGGGCGTGTTCCTGCCGTTGATTACTACCAACTGCTGTATTCTCGGTGTGGCTATCCTTGTTATCCAAAAAGATTATGATTTGCTGACGGGAGTGGTTTATGCATTCTCCACGGCACTTGGTTTCGGCTTGGCACTGACACTGTTTGCAGGCCTGCGCGAGCAAATGAGCCTGGTTAGTGTACCGAAAGGTATGCAGGGTACTCCGATAGCTTTGATTACTGCCGGACTGCTGGCAATGGCATTCATGGGCTTTTCGGGGGTTGTGAAGATTTAAAGAAGAAAAAACGGAAATAAAGTGGAAGGGGGATAAACTAAAATTTATCCCCCTTTTTCTGTTTTTATTAATTTATTTCCTTACATTTGTGGCGTATTGATAACCTAAAAGCTAAATTATCTATATTTAATATGAAAGGGAAAATCTTAGTTACGGGTGGAACCGGTTATATTGGTTCTCACACGGTGGTGGAACTTCAAAACGCAGGTTATGAAGTTGTTATTATTGATAATTTGTCAAACTCCAGCGCAGATGTTGTAGATAACATAGAGAAGGTATCGGGCATCCGCCCTGCATTCGAGGAATTGGATTGCTTGGATTATGCCGGTCTTGACGCTGTGTTTACCAAATATAAAGGCATTAAAGCCATCATTCACTTTGCGGCCAGCAAGGCTGTGGGTGAATCTGTCCAGAAACCATTGCTTTACTATCGTAATAACCTGGTTTCACTGATAAACCTGCTGGAATTGATGCCGAAGCATGGAGTGGAAGGTATCGTATTCTCTTCTTCCTGCACAGTTTACGGCCAGCCGGACGAACTTCCGGTAACGGAAAAGGCACCTATTAAGAAAGCTGAGTCTCCGTATGGAAACACGAAGCAAATCAATGAAGAGATTGTACGTGATACGGTTGCTTCCGGTGCTCCGATAAACGCCATCTTGTTGCGTTACTTCAACCCGATAGGTGCACACCCCACAGCATTGTTGGGAGAGTTGCCTAACGGTGTACCGCAGAACTTGATTCCTTATCTTACCCAGACCGCTATCGGCATCCGTGAGAAACTGAGCGTGTTTGGTGACGATTATGATACTCCCGACGGTTCTTGTATCCGCGACTTCATCAATGTAGTCGATTTGGCCAAAGCACACGTAGTGGCTATCCACCGTATCTTGGAGAACAAGCAGAAGGAAAAAGTGGAAGTATTCAATATCGGTACAGGTCGTGGACTTTCCGTATTGGAACTGATTAATGCTTTCGAAAAGGCTACCGGTGTAAAACTGAACTATCAGATAGTAGGTCGGCGTGCCGGTGATATTGAGAAGGTATGGGCAAACCCGGAATTGGCAAACAATGAACTGGGTTGGAAGGCAGAAACAAGTATTGAAGATACTTTACTTTCTGCACCCCGGCATAGACAGGTAAGATTGCATAGTAGTTTTGTCGTGTTTTATTTTGTGTTTGTGTTGTGAATAAGCCTTGTCGAGAGACAAGGCTTATTTTTTGTATATTATATACAGAATCTCTGTTGTCAATTCAGTGTTTTTTCATAAGATGGGTAGGCAATTCCTTTTTCTTACTAATTGTTAACTGACGTTATCATGTCTGTAACAATTTGTTCCAATTGTAGTATTAATCGTTCAAAATAGTCTTTTTTGTTCAAAAAATGCTATACACGGTAACAACTACATGCAAATTGTTTATACATTTGCGTTGTTGTTTATGTAACTATTGGGATGAACAAACCATAGCTGACAAACGTTAATAGGTACGAGTACATAGCTGATGAAAGACGCGACTTGGCTGACTTGTTAATGAGGATACACGCGACTTACAACTTAGTATTGGGAAAAATAATTAAGGAAATATAGAATAAAAAGATTGCTTATGTCACAGATTGTCGGACATATCTCACAGGTAATCGGGCCTGTAGTAGACGTCTATTTCGAAGGAACGGAGGCAGAAATGATGTTGCCGAGTATTCACGACGCACTGGAAATAAAAAGGTCGAACGGCAAAAGACTGATTGTAGAGGTACAGCAGCACATTGGTGAAAACACGGTGCGTACTGTTGCTATGGACAGTACGGACGGCCTGCAGAGAGGAATGACAGTGCATCCGCTGGGAGGCCCCATCACCATGCCGATAGGTACACAAATCAAAGGCCGCCTGATGAACGTAGTGGGCGACTCTATCGACGGCATGAAGGAGTTGGACCGTACCGGTGCTTATCCCATCCATCGCGACCCCCCTAAGTTTGAAGATTTGACTACCGTACAAGAGGTGCTTTATACAGGCATCAAGGTTATCGACTTGCTGGAACCATATAGCAAGGGCGGTAAAATCGGTCTGTTTGGTGGCGCCGGTGTAGGCAAGACGGTGCTTATCCAAGAGCTCATTAATAATATTGCGAAGAAGCAGCACGGCTTCTCTGTGTTTGCCGGTGTAGGAGAACGTACACGTGAAGGCAACGACCTGCTGAGAGAAATGATTGAATCCGGCGTTATCCGTTACGGAGAAGAATTCAAGAAAGGTATGGAGGAAGGCCATTGGGATTTGTCCAAAGTAGATTATGACGAAGTGGCCAAATCACAAGTGTCTTTGATATTCGGTCAGATGAACGAACCTCCCGGTGCGCGTCAGTCCGTGGCATTGTCTGGGTTGACGGTGGCCGAGTCCTTCCGTGACATGGGAGCGGAGACGGACGGTCCGCGTGACATTCTGTTCTTCATTGATAATATCTTCCGTTTCACCCAAGCCGGTTCCGAGGTTTCGGCCTTGCTGGGCCGTATGCCTTCTGCCGTAGGCTATCAGCCGACACTGGCAACGGAAATGGGTGCCATGCAGGAGCGTATTACCTCTACAAGAAACGGCTCCATCACTTCCGTGCAGGCTGTATATGTGCCTGCCGATGACTTGACGGACCCGGCACCTGCCACAACGTTTACCCACCTCGATGCCACCACGGTGTTGAGTCGTAAGATTACTGAACTTGGTATTTATCCTGCTGTGGACCCGTTGGAATCTACTTCACGCATTCTCGACCCACACATCGTGGGGGTAGAACACTACGAAGTGGCACAACGTGTAAAACAAATATTGCAGCGCAACAAGGAATTGCAAGACATTATCTCCATCCTTGGTATGGAGGAACTCTCTGATGCCGACCGTACGTTGGTGAACCGTGCACGTCGTGTGCAGCGTTTCCTTTCACAGCCGTTTGCCGTTGCCGAGCAGTTTACGGGTGTCCCAGGTACAATGGTTTCCATTGAGGACACTATCAAAGGCTTCAAGATGATTCTTGACGGAGAGGTGGACTACCTGCCCGAACCTGCTTTCTTGAATGTGGGAACCATTGAAGAAGCCATTGAGAAGGGTAAGAAACTACTGGAGCAGGCAGGGGGAAAAACGATTAAAAATTAAAAGTCTGGGAGCTTTGATGATGAAAAAGTTGCATTTGAATATTGTTTCACCGGAGAAGGAACTCTTCAACGGGGAAGTGGAAAGTGTTACATTGCCGGGCACTATGGGCTCTTTTTCTATCCTGCCGCAGCATGCACCGATTGTATCATCGTTGGGAACGGGGAAATTGATTTACGCAACGGACGGTGAGGAACATGAGTTGGATATTCAAAGCGGATTCGTGGAGATGAGTAACGGAAGGGTTGCCGTCTGTATAGAACAGCAATAGGCTATTAAAAAATTAAAAATTAAAAAATAGAGGTTGTTGGCGTGACTATTACTAAGAGAAACTACTTATTGCATACAGCGCTCTTGACGGTATTGATAGGAATTGTAGGCGGTTGGGCGTATTTTTCGATAAATCCGCATCACTATTTCGGCGGTTATCCGCTGATTCCGCTTTTCTTCTTTGTTTTCGGAGTATTCATGATTAATATGACCGAAAGCTGCCGTCACCGGATGCCAGGACGAATGTTGCAGATTTATCTGCTGATGCGTGTGATGAGAATGCTGGTCTCCATGATTGTGATGCTGGTTTATTGCGTTGCAGTACGTGAGGAAGCCAGGGCGTTTTTGTTGACGTTTATAGCCAACTATCTGATATATTTGATTTATGATTCCTGGTTCTTCTTCACTTTTGAGGCGAATCGGAAACTGAAAAAGAAAAGTAACAATGAAAAGATTGCGTAACATACTGACTGTAATTCTGCTGGCACTGGGCATGTTGCTACCCGCCACGGTGCGGGCCGAGAATACGGTGGACGTGAAGGAGATTGTCTTCGGGCATATCGGCGATTCTTACGAATGGCACATCACGACGTGGGGCGAAACTCACGTTACGATTCCTTTGCCGGTAATAGTGCATAGCTCTACCACCGGATGGCATGCCTTTCTATCCTCACGTCTGGAGGAGAACGGTGGAAGTTATGAAGGCTTTTCCATCGCTCCCGCAGGAAGCAAGTACGAAGGCAAGCTGGTGGAGTATGATGCCACCGGAAACGAAATACGCCCGTTGGACATCTCCATCACGAAGGTGACACTGGCTTTGCTCATCAACAGCGCATTGCTGCTTCTCATCATTTTGAGTGTGGCGCACTGGTATCGCAAGCACCCGCAGGGAAGTGCCGCTCCCGGTGGTTTCATCGGGTTTATGGAGATGTTTATCATGATGGTGAACGATGATATTATAAAGAGCTGTGTCGGTCCGAAGTACCGTAAATTCGCACCTTACTTGCTGACGGCCTTCTTCTTTATTTTCATCAACAACATTATGGGGCTGATTCCTTTCTTTCCCGGAGGGGCCAACGTGACGGGAAATATAGCCATTACGATGGTATTGGCCATCTGTACTTTCTTGGCCGTGAATATCTTTGGAACCAAGACTTATTGGAAAGATATCTTTTGGCCGGATGTGCCCTGGTGGCTGAAGGTACCGGTCCCCATGATGCCGTTTATCGAGTTCTTCGGTATTTTCACCAAACCGTTTGCTTTGATGATACGTCTTTTTGCCAATATGCTGGCAGGGCACATGGCAATGCTGGTGCTTACCTGCCTGATATTCATCTCGGCCAGTATGGGACCTGCTTTGAACGGAACGCTGACCGTGGCATCGGTGTTGTTCAATATCTTTATGAATGCACTTGAGTTGTTGGTTGCCTTTATCCAGGCATATGTGTTCACCATGCTGTCAGCCGTGTTCATCGGTCTGGCGCAGGAAGAGCATAAGGAGAAGGCGGTGAAGTGATACGATTATTGGGAATATAAATATTAATAAAAATAACCATTTAAAAACTGAAAGTTATGTTACTATCTGTATTATTGCAAGCTGCTGCGGCAGGTGTGGGAGTTAGTAAACTGGGTGCAGCCATTGGTGCTGGTTTGGCTGTTATTGGTGCTGGTGTAGGTATTGGTAAAATCGGCGGTTCTGCTATGGAGGCCATTGCCCGCCAGCCGGAAGCATCCGGAGATATCCGTATGAACATGATTATTGCCGCTGCCTTGATTGAAGGTGTTGCTTTGTTGGCAGTAGTTGTGTGTTTATTGGTATTCTTTTTATAATGTACAATCTACCATTTACCATTTACAATTTGTCCGTGCAGCATCACCGCGCAGCCAAATTGTAAATCGTAAATTGTCAAATAGTAAATAAAATTATGTCATTGTTATTACCCGATAGTGGTCTGCTGTTCTGGATGCTCCTTTCATTCGGTGTGGTGTTTGTGGTGCTTGCCAAGTACGGTTTTCCCGTTATCACCAAGATGGTGGAAGGTCGCAAGACCTACATCGACCAGTCTTTGGAAGTGGCACGCGAAGCAAATGCCCAGCTCTCCAAACTGAAAGAGGAGAGTGAAGCGTTGATTGCTGCTGCCAACAAAGAACAAGGACGTATTCTGCGGGAGGCGATGCATGAGCGTGACAAGATTATCGTCGAAGCACGCAAGCAGGCGGAAGCCGCCGCGCAGAAGGAGCTGGACGAAGTTAAAAAGCAGATACAGCAAGAGAAGGAAGAGGCCATCCGCGATATTCGCCGCCAGGTGGCAGTCTTGTCCGTAGATATAGCCGAGAAAATTATCCGCAAGAATCTGGACGAGAAACATGAGCAGATGGAGATGATAGACCGGATGTTGGATGAAGTGCTGGCCGCAAGTAAAAACAATTAATTCTCAAAGAAATGGATATAGGAATCGTTTCGATGCGTTATGCGAAAGCATTGATGGAATATGCCAAGAGCATGGGGGCAGAAGATACTCTGTACAAGGAGTTTTGTATGCTCGACCGTAGCTTCAGGAAACATCCCGATTTGCGCATGGCATTGGAAAACCCCATCCTGACGATACGTGAGAAGTTAACACTTATCTGTACCGCTGCTGTGGGGGATGCTCCTGCGGGCCGTGAGTTTGCGCGTTTCATGACCCTGGTGTTGAAGAACCGGCGGGAAAACTTTCTCCAGTACATCTGCCTGAGTTTTCTGGATTTGTACCGGAAAGACAAGCATATCGGTGTAGGAAAGCTGATAACAGCCGTTCCCGTCAGCCAGGAAGTGCGGGAGCGTATTCATGACAGTGCTTCCTCCCTGCTGCATGCCAGCATGGAGCTGCAGACTGAAGTGGATCCCTCCATTGAAGGTGGTTTTATCTTCGACATCAACGACTTCCGTCTGGATGCCAGTATTGCTACGCAGCTTAAGAAAGTGAAACAGCAGTTCATTGATAAGAATAGAAGAATCGTGTGATTTACGATTTGACAATTTACAATTTACTTATTTAATAGTCTTGTGATGCGTAAGTTGTAGAGGTCAAACAGTATATGATTCGGGTTCTTTCAAATAGTAAATAGTAAATTGTAAAATAGTAAATACTAAGATGTTGTCTGAAAATATAAAAGTAAGCGAAGTCTCCGATATTCTCCGCAAGCAACTGGAAGGGATTGACACCCGCGTACAGTTGGACGAGATTGGCACGGTACTGCAAGTCAGTGACGGTGTAGCCCGTATCTATGGGTTGCGCAATGCCGAAGCCAACGAGTTGTTGGAGTTCGACAACGGCATCAAGGCCATTGTGATGAACCTCGAAGAGGATAATGTGGGTGCTGTGTTGCTTGGCCCTACGGATAAAATCAAGGAAGGCTTCATTGTAAAGCGTACCAAGCGTATTGCTTCCATCATGGTGGGAGAGGGTATGCTGGGCCGTGTAATAGACCCTCTGGGTGCGCCGCTCGATGGCAAAGGACTGATAGGCGGAGAACTTTATGACAGAAAGGTTCTACCGTAGCTTCTATTGTGAATACCCTGCACCAGTACGGTGCGATGGACTATACCATTGTGGTGGCTGCTACGGCGGGAGACCCGGCTGCATTGCAGTATTACGCTCCCTTTGCAGGGGCTGCCATCGGAGAGTATTTCCGTGATACCGGCCGTCATGCGCTGGTGGTCTATGACGACTTGTCCAAGCAGGCGGTGGCCTATCGTGAAGTGTCTCTGATTCTGCGCCGTCCGTCAGGACGTGAGGCCTATCCGGGTGATATCTTCTATCTGCACTCCCGTTTGTTGGAACGTGCGGCGAAGATTATCAGCCAGGAGGAAGTGGCACGCGAGATGAACGACCTGCCGGACAGTCTGAAAGGCAAGGTGAAAGGTGGCGGTTCGCTGACTGCATTGCCCATTATCGAAACTCAGGCAGGAGACGTGTCTGCCTATATCCCAACGAATGTGATTTCAATCACTGACGGGCAGATATTCCTTGATACGAACCTCTTCAACCAGGGTAACCGTCCGGCCATTGACGTGGGTATCTCTGTGAGCCGTGTGGGTGGTAATGCCCAAGTCAAGGCTATGAAAAAGGTGGCAGGTACATTAAAGATTGACCAGGCACAGTACCGGGAGCTGGAAGCGTTTACCAAGTTCAGTGGCGATATGGACCCCGTGACGGCATTGACCATCGACAAGGGACAGAAGAATACACGCCTGCTGGTACAGCCCCAATACAGCCCGATGCCGGTAGAAAAGCAGATTGCCATTCTTTATTGCGGCACGCACGGCTTGTTGAGGAATGTTCCTTTGGACAAGGTCAGCGAGTTTGAACGCAACTTCCTTGAGTCTCTTGAGATGAACTATCGCATGGAGGTACTCGACGTTTTAAAGACGGGTGCCATCAATGACGATGTCTGCAAGAAGATTGAGGAGACGGCAGAGGCGGTTGCAAGGCAATTCATGTGATTTACGATTGGACGATTTACGATTTACGATTGGAGTTACTCTATATGGTAAGTTGTAAATCGGACGCAGGCAGAAGTTACCTCAATCGTAAATCGTAAATAATTAAATCGTAAATAGATATATGTCTTCACTGAAAGAGGTAAAAAATAGAATAAGCTCCGTCAAGAGTACACGCCAGATAACATCGGCTATGAAGATGGTGGCATCTGCCAAACTGCATAAGGCGCAGGGGCGGATTGAGAATATGCTGCCTTATCAACGGAAGCTGAGTGAGATTCTGACGAACTTTCTGCGTACGGATGCTTCCTTCGAGTCGCCCTATACCGAGAAAAGACCCGTGACGAGGGTAGCGGTCGTGGCGTTTTCGTCCAATAGTTCCTTGTGCGGTGCATTCAACTCGAATGTGGCGAAGATGCTGGAACGGGCTTTGGAAGATTACCAGTCGCTGGGCAAGGAGAATATTCTGATATATCCCGTTGGGAGAAAGGTGGAGGAAGCCGTCAAGAAAATGGGATATGTGCCGCAAGGCAGCTACCAGGTGATGGCAGACAAGCCTTCGTACGTTGAAGCGTATGAGCTGGCAGAGAAGTTGATGCATGAGTTTGTGGAAAAGCAGATTGACCATGTGGA
>PPYF01422118.1_pt1 | contig 13086 bp, 9 predicted proteins | sample 1559871 | NCBI WGS metagenome assembly PPYF01 (sample SAMN08240021, study PRJNA423297) | Human gut metagenome, whole genome shotgun sequencing project. | reverse complement strand
CAATGCAGCAATCAGTGCATTTTCATCAACCACCGGGCCACGTCCGGCATTAATGAAAATGGCGGAGGATTTCATTTTGGCGAATTGTTCTGCGCCAAACAGATGATGCGTCTCATCCGTTAACGGCAGGATCAGGCAAACGAAATCTGACTCTTGTAACAGAGTATCCAAATCGCAGTAGCGGGCGTTGAAGCGTTCTTCTGCTTCTTTATGGTGGCGGCGCGCGTTATAGAGGATGGGCATGTTGAAACCAAAGTGCGCACGTTGTGCCAGCGCCATACCGATCCGTCCCATCCCGACAATGCCCAGTGTTTTATGGTGAACGTCAGTGCCGTACCAGTCCGGGCCTATGCTCGCGGTCCATTCGCCTGCTTTTACCCGTTCTGCTACCTCCACAACCCGACGAGCGGTAGACAACACCAGCGCCATCAGCGTATCGGCGACGGTTTCTGTTAATACGGTTGGTGTGTGCATCAGCAGAATTTTTCGGGCGGTAAGCGCATCGACATCAAAATTGTCATAGCCGACGGAGATCGTTGATGTGGCACGCAGTTTCGGCATTTTTTCCAGCAATGCGGCATCAACATTCTCATTTGAACCCAGCAAGCCTTCAGCTTCGGCAAAAATTGCTGCATTTTGTTCGACGGTTTGTGGGCTGAGGTTTGCCACCTGGTGAACGGTGAAATGTTCTTGCAGGCGTTGCAGTAAATCATCAGGTAAGGCTTTGTAGAGGATAACGGACGGCTTCATGCTTCTCTCCATTCACTGATAAGGCGATCACCTTAGCCTGAAATATGATGAAGGAAAACTGAAGAATGCCAGGTGATTTCTGCATCACCTGACATGAAAGGGATTACAGTGGGCTTAAGGTAATTTCTACACGGCGGTTTTGCGCTTTACCTTCTGCGGTGCTGTTGCTGGCGATTGGGTTAGCCGGGCCAAGGCCTTGAGTACGGATGCGGCTGGCGTCCACGCCCTGGGTGATCAACGCGCTGGCAACGGAATCCGCACGCTGCTGGGAGAGACGCATGTTCAGGTCGTGACTCCCCGTGCTGTCGGTATAACCAATCACGTTAACCGCCGTTTTCGGATACTCTTTCAGTACCATTGCCACGCCGGTCAGGGTGTTAGCGCCCGCCGGTTTCAGGGTTGCGCTGCTGCTGTCGAAGGTCACATTGTTCGGCATATTGAGGATAATGTTATCCCCGCTGCGGGTTACGCTAACACCAGTGCCGCGCATTTTGTCACGCAGCTTCGCTTCCTGCACATCCATGTAATAACCAACGCCGCCGCCCAGAGCTGTGCCTGCTGCTGCGCCAATGAGCGCGCCTTTACCGCGATCTTTCTTCGAAGAAGAGAGCGCACCAATACCCGCGCCAACGAGAGAGCCCAGACCTGCGCCGATAGCAGATTTACCTGCTTCGCGTTCGCCGGTGTAAGGGTTAGTTGTACAGCCAGATACCGCCAGAGCGCCACTCACTACGGCGGCAATAAGATAAACACGTTTCTTCATTGTTAATCCTTAATAACCTTTTTATTCTTTGCCACGGGTTCCGTGGCGGGAGATTATGCCGCGTGAGCATGAAGATTATTCCTGGGAATACTCGGAAATTTGTAAGTAATATTTAACTGCTCAATACATCTAACCTTTCAGGAGTCTTCGGTTTGGCCAACTCATCCTCACGATATTCCGTTCTGACTGCCGCCCACTGGGGGCCTATGCTGGTTGAAACCGACGGCGAAACCGTGTTTAGCTCGCGTGGCGCGTTAGCCACAGGAATGGAAAACTCCTTGCAGAGCGCGGTTCGCGACCAGGTTCACAGCAATACGCGGGTGCGATTTCCAATGGTGCGCAAAGGCTTTCTTGCGTCACCGGAAAATCCGCAAGGCATTCGTGGGCAGGATGAATTTGTTCGCGTGAGTTGGGATGAGGCGCTGGAGCTTATTCACCATCAACATAAACGCATTCGTGAGGCTTATGGTCCGGCATCGATTTTTGCTGGTTCCTACGGCTGGCGTTCAAACGGCGTGCTGCATAAGGCCTCGACATTATTACAACGCTATATGGCGTTGGCAGGCGGTTATACCGGGCATCTGGGGGATTATTCGACCGGCGCGGCACAGGCGATCATGCCGTATGTCGTGGGTGGCAGCGAAGTTTATCAACAGCAAACCAGTTGGCCGCTGGTGCTGGAACATAGCGATGTCGTGGTGCTGTGGAGTGCTAACCCACTCAATACGCTGAAAATTGCGTGGAATGCATCCGATGAGCAGGGGCTTTCTTACTTTTCCGCACTGCGTGACAGCGGGAAAAAGCTGATCTGCATTGATCCAATGCGATCGGAAACCATCGATTTCTTTGGCGATAAAATGGAGTGGGTGGCACCACACATGGGCACCGATGTTGCGTTGATGCTGGGGATCGCCCATACGCTGGTGGAAAATGGTTGGCACGACGAAGCGTTTCTGGCGCGTTGCACCACAGGTTATGCCGTCTTCGCCTCTTATTTGCTGGGCGAGAGTGACGGTATAGCGAAAAACGCCGAATGGGCGGCAGAGATTTGTGGTGTTGGCGCAGCGAAAATCCGCGAGCTGGCGGCTATTTTCCACCAAAATACAACCATGCTGATGGCAGGCTGGGGAATGCAGCGCCAACAGTTTGGTGAGCAAAAACACTGGATGCTCGTCACGCTGGCGGCAATGTTGGGGCAAATCGGCACACCCGGCGGCGGTTTTGGTCTTTCTTACCATTTTGCCAATGGTGGTAACCCCACGCGCCGCGCTGCGGTGCTCTCTTCCATGCAGGGCAGCTTGCCGGGTGGCACCGATGCGGTAGATAAAATCCCTGTCGCCCGCATTGTTGAAGCACTGGAAAACCCTGGTGGCGCATATCAACATAACGGTATGGACCGACATTTCCCGGATATTCGTTTTATCTGGTGGGCGGGTGGTGCCAACTTTACTCATCATCAGGATACCAATCGCCTGATCCGTGCCTGGCAAAAACCGGAGCTGGTGGTGATCTCCGAATGCTTCTGGACGGCTGCGGCGAAACACGCGGATATCGTTCTGCCTGCGACAACCTCTTTTGAGCGTAATGATCTCACCATGACCGGTGATTACAGTAATCAGCATCTGGTGCCGATGAAGCAAGTGGTGCCGCCACGCTATGAAGCGCGTAATGATTTTGATGTTTTTGCCGACTTGAGTGAACGTTGGCAGAAGGGCGGTTATGCACGTTTTACGGAAGGAAAAAGTGAGCTGCAATGGCTGGAAACGTTTTATAACGTTGCCCGGCAGCGCGGGGCAAGCCAGCAGGTTGAATTGCCGCCATTTGCTGAGTTCTGGCAAGCCAACCAGTTAATTGAGATGCCGGAAAACCCGGACAGTGAGCGGTTTATTCGCTTCGCCGATTTTCGCCGCGATCCGCAGGCGCATCCATTAAAAACCGCCAGCGGTAAGATTGAAATCTTCTCGCAGCGTATTGCCGATTACGCTTATCCGGATTGCCCGGGGCATCCAATGTGGCTGGCGCCGGACGAATGGCAGGGCAGTGCCGAACCGGAACAGTTGCAGGTACTTTCTGCTCATCCGGCGCATCGTCTGCACAGCCAGCTGAATTACAGTTCTCTGCGCGAATTGTACGCGGTGGCAAATCGTGAGCCTGTCACCATTCATCCTGACGATGCCCAGACGCGCGGCATACAAGATGGCGATACTGTTCGGCTGTGGAACTCACGCGGGCAAATTCTTGCCGGCGCGGTCATTAGCGAGGGAATTAAACCTGGCGTGATTTGTATTCACGAAGGCGCATGGCCGGATTTGGATTTAACCGCTGGCGGCATTTGTAAAAACGGCGCAGTGAACGTGCTGACCAAAGATCTCCCCAGCTCGCGGCTGGGGAATGGCTGTGCGGGTAATACGGCGCTGGCATGGCTGGAAAAATACACCGGTTCGGAACTGACACTTACAGCGTTTGAACCACCGGCCAGCTCATAATCCAGGTGGGTAGTTGGGTTTCATCCTGCCATGCGCAATCGACAATGTGAAAACCCTGCGCATGGTAGAAATCTATCGCCGGTTGATTTTTTTGATAAACCTCCAGCATCAGATGGGGATGGCGCTGCTGCACATACTGCATTAGCGCCTTACCAATACCGCGTCTGACGGCCTTCGGTGCGACAAACATTGCTGCGAGGAATCGGCCTTCCATAATGCTGACAAAACCGAGAAGCTTACCGTCTTCTTCCCAGACCCAGTTTTGCGCGTTGGCAAGATACGCATCCCGCACCAGCGGAATGCAGTCACGCCAGTAACTCGATTTTATAAAGGGATGCCCCCAGGTTGTACTTTCCAGCCACAGTTGGAGGATCGCGGGGAGTTCTGAACGTTGCACTTCCCGAATCATGGTTTATTTCCCGGATGGCAACAGCAGCCAACCACATGATCATTCACCAGCCCACATGCCTGCATAAAGGAGTAACAGATTGTGGTACCGACAAACTTAAAACCACGTTTTTTTAGTGCCTTAGATAGGGCGTCGGAGGCGGGTGTAGATGTGGGGATTTCGCTCAACGTTGTGGCTTGTGTCACCTGTGGTTGATGATTGACAAACGACCAGACAAAGTCGGCAAACGGTTCGCCGTTCTGTTCCATTTGCAGGTACGCCCGCGCATTACCAATAATTGCCTGAATTTTCCCACGATGGCGGATAATCCCGGCGTCCTGTACCAGTCTTTCGATATCCTCTTCCTGCATTGCGGCAACTTTCACCGGATCGAACTGATGAAAGCATGCGCGATAGTTTTCGCGTTTTTTGAGGACGGTGATCCACGATAACCCAGCCTGCTGCCCTTCAAGGCAGATCATTTCGAACAGTTTTTTACTGTCAGTTTCAGGCACGCCCCATTCATTATCATGGTAGGCAATATAAAGCGGGTCCTGACTCACCCAGCCGCAACGTTCCATACTTTCCCTCGCTATGTACCCGATCGTAAAAATTTCAGCCGCTTTTCTTGACGCATCGGTGAAAAAGTCAATATTTAATACAGGGCTACTATGCCCGATATCCTTCATACAATGACAATAATATTGCCGAATTCGGCTCTTCCCTGGAGTCGTGTTAATGATCATAAAAAAAAGCGGTGGTCGCTGGCAGCTAAGCCTGCTTGCGAGCGTGGTAATCAGTGCCTTTTTTCTCAACACAGCTTACGCCTGGCAACAAGAATATATCGTTGATACGCAACCCGGACATTCCACAGAGCGTTACACCTGGGATAGCGATCATCAACCTGATTACAACGATATTTTGTCGCAACGTATTCAAAGTAGCCAAAGGGCGCTGGGACTGGAAGTCAATCTGGCGGAAGAAACCCCTGTGGATGTGACCAGCAGTATGAGTATGGGCTGGAATTTTCCTTTATATGAGCAGGTTACAACCGGCCCGGTCGCGGCATTTCATTACGATGGCACAACCACCTCGATGTATAACGAGTTTGGCGACAGTACTACCACGCTGGCCGATCCGTTATGGCATGCCAGCGTGAGTACCTTAGGCTGGCGTGTTGACTCCCGGCTTGGCGATCTCCGACCCTGGGCGCAAATCAGCTATAACCAGCAATTTGGCGAGAATATCTGGAAGGCGCAATCAGGCCTGAGCCGGATGACGGCGACAAACCAGAACGGCAACTGGCTGGATGTCACCGTAGGCGCTGATATGTTGCTCAATCAAAATATTGCTGCCTATGCTGCGCTATCTCAGGCAGAAAATACCACTAACAATAGCGACTATCTGTATACGATGGGGGTTAGCGCCAGATTTTAACGTTATAGATACAATTGAAACCCATAAATAACAACTAATGTGGCGATAGTGGGGACTAACTTACTAAATAATAAATTTGGCGAATAATTGTCGAGTCATTCATTCCTGAACTAATGCATTTCATTCCGTTCTGATGGCATTTCATGCCGTTTTTCCCCAGGCATAAAGCGCACTTCGTTATGGTTGTCAGCAGAGATTTTTCCTTTTTATTACTGCAGGAATACTGCCATGACACCTTCAAATTATCAGCGTACTCGCTGGCTGACACTCATCGGTACTATCATTACCCAGTTTGCTCTGGGGTCGGTTTATACCTGGAGTCTGTTTAACGGTGCGCTTTCTGCCAAGCTGGGGGCTCCTGTAAGCCAGGTTGCTTTCTCTTTCGGCTTGTTAAGTCTGGGGCTGGCAATTTCGTCTTCTGTTGCGGGCAAATTGCAGGAACGTTTTGGTGTTAAACGCGTCACTATGGCTTCCGGCATTTTGCTGGGATTAGGTTTCTTCCTGACAGCACATTCCAACAACCTGATGATGCTGTGGTTAAGCGCCGGTGTGCTGGTCGGTCTGGCGGATGGCGCGGGTTACCTGTTGACGCTCTCTAACTGCGTGAAGTGGTTTCCGGAGCGTAAGGGACTTATCTCTGCTTTTGCTATCGGTTCTTATGGTCTGGGCAGCCTGGGTTTTAAATTTATCGACACGCACCTGCTCGAAACGGTGGGTCTGGAAAAAACCTTTGTTATTTGGGGCGCGATTGTACTGGTGATGATTGTCTTTGGCGCAACGTTAATGAAAGATGCGCCGAAGCAGGAAGTGAAAACCAGCAATGGTGTGGTGGAGAAGGACTACACCCTGGCAGAGTCGATGCGTAAACCGCAGTACTGGATGTTAGCGGTTATGTTCCTGACTGCGTGCATGAGTGGTCTGTATGTGATTGGTGTAGCGAAAGATATCGCTCAAAGTCTGGCGCATCTTGATGCAATTTCCGCAGCCAATGCTGTGACGGTTATTTCCATCGCCAACCTTTCTGGTCGTCTGGTGCTGGGCATTCTGTCTGACAAAATCGCCCGTATCCGTGTTATCACCATTGGTCAGGTGATTGCGCTGGTGGGGATGGCGGCCCTGCTGTTTGCACCATTGAATGCAGTGACGTTCTTTGCAGCGATTGCCTGTGTGGCATTTAACTTTGGTGGCACGATTACTGTGTTCCCGTCGCTGGTTAGTGAGTTCTTCGGCCTCAATAACCTGGCGAAAAACTACGGCGTCATTTACCTCGGTTTCGGTATCGGCAGCATTTGTGGTTCGATTATCGCTTCACTGTTTGGCGGATTCTATGTGACTTTCTACGTGATTTTCGCCCTGCTGATTCTGTCACTGGCGCTTTCTACGACCATTCGCCAGCCAGAGCAGAAAATGTTGCGTGAGGCGCATGGCTCCCTTTAATCATCTGCCGCGAGCTACTGGGCTTCAGCTTCAGTGTGCATCAAACGCATCAACGAAATGTATAAACAATAACGCATAAAATTTGGGCCAGTTAGCTGGCCCTTTTTACTGCTTTTTGTAACGCTAAAGTCTCTTTTCAAACTTGCATTTTTGTAAATTTGTGCTTCGTGCACACTCTTTCCCCACACTTTTTCCCTTTGCTGTGGTCTACTTATTCGCGCGTGTAGATTTTACTTATCTGACTACCTCCGCACTTTTCCCCTGCCAGGCCTGAAAAGCCACTAAGCAGGGTGTTATCACCTGTTTGTCCAGGGTTTGTTTGCATGAGATACATCAAATCGATTACACAGCAGAAGCTGAGCTTTTTGCTTGCAATCTATATTGGCCTTTTTATGAATGGCGCGGTTTTTTACCGCCGTTTCGGCAGCTATGCGCACGATTTTACCGTCTGGAAAGGCATTTCTGCTGTTGTTGAACTGGCCGCCACCGTACTGGTGACCTTCTTTTTACTGCGTCTTCTTTCGCTGTTTGGCCGCCGCAGCTGGCGTATTCTGGCATCGCTGGTGGTGCTCTTTTCCGCAGGTGCCAGCTATTACATGACCTTCCTTAATGTAGTCATTGGTTATGGCATCATCGCATCCGTCATGACCACCGATATCGACCTGTCAAAAGAAGTTGTTGGTCTGAACTTTATTCTCTGGTTAATCGCCGTAAGCGCGTTGCCTCTTATCCTTATCTGGAATAACCGCTGTCGTTACACCTTGCTCCGACAACTGCGAACCCCAGGGCAACGTATTCGCAGCCTGGCGGTCGTCGTACTGGCAGGTATTATGGTTTGGGCACCGATTCGTTTGCTGGATATCCAGCAGAAGAAAGTGGAGAGGGCGACAGGTGTTGATTTGCCGAGTTATGGCGGCGTCGTCGCGAACTCTTATCTGCCATCAAACTGGCTTTCGGCATTAGGTCTTTATGCCTGGGCGCGGGTCGATGAATCTTCCGATAACAATTCTCTCCTTAACCCTGCGAAGAAGTTTACGTACCAGGCTCCACAAAACGTTGATGATACATATGTCGTTTTCATTATTGGTGAAACCACGCGCTGGGATCATATGGGCATTTTCGGCTATGAACGCAATACCACACCGAAGCTGGCTCAGGAGAAAAATCTGGCGGCGTTCCGTGGTTACTCCTGTGATACTGCAACCAAACTCTCACTGCGTTGCATGTTTGTACGTCAGGGTGGAGCAGAAGATAATCCGCAGCGCACATTAAAAGAACAGAACATTTTCGCGGTATTGAAGCAGTTAGGATTCAGTTCTGATCTCTACGCTATGCAAAGCGAAATGTGGTTCTACAGCAATACGATGGCGGACAACATTGCTTATCGTGAGCAGATTGGTGCGGAGCCACGTAACCGTGGCAAACCGGTAGATGATATGTTACTGGTAGACGAAATGCAGCAATCGCTGGGGCGCAACCCGGATGGTAAACATCTGATCATTCTGCATACCAAAGGCTCACACTTTAACTACACCCAGCGTTACCCGCGCAGCTTTGCGCAGTGGAAGCCGGAATGTATTGGTGTTGATAGCGGCTGTACCAAAGCGCAGATGATCAACTCATACGACAACTCGGTGACCTATGTGGATCACTTTATTTCCAGCGTGATTGATCAGGTTCGCGATAAGAAAGCGATTGTGTTCTATGCAGCTGACCACGGTGAGTCAATTAATGAACGCGAGCACCTGCACGGCACGCCGCGTGAACTGGCACCGCCGGAACAGTTCCGTGTGCCGATGATGGTCTGGATGTCGGATAAATATCTGGAAAATCCGGTCAATGCGCAGGCATTTGCGCAGCTGAAAAAAGAAGCCGACATGAAAGTGCCACGCCGTCATGTAGAGCTGTACGACGGTAGCGCACTTCGTTCGGGACGAAGGGGTCGGAGGTTCGAATCCTCTATCACCGACCAAATTCGAAAAGCCTGCTCAACGAGCAGGCTTTTTTGCATCTGTAACTCATGAGGAAGAGAACCTCCGGGGGCGGGGAGGTTCGACTCGACGTAGGCCTGATAAGACGCGCCAGCGTCGCATCAGGCAAATGTACCGGCCCATTGTCGGATTCGGCGCGACCGCCTTATCCGATCTACACACCACACATTTCCCTGCCAAATTTGCGCCCCATATCTCACTATCCATTAACGGATTTGTGACAGAAACCATTGTCTTTTTTTATATTTGCTTAAATCTTTTTTTGCGTTACTTATGGCTGGCGCTGGCATTTTCCGCTGTGCGTTTTAGCGTTCATGGTATTAATCGCTCAGATATCCACCTTTACCTCAGATTTTTTTCATTAAATGCATAAAACTTAATCACCAAATGTTGCTAAATATTAAGCTGATTGTTCTGGTTGTGTTGGCGTAGCACAAATTTCTCTGCTGCAAATAGCTGTTTGAAGTTTTTTTAATCTTTGTTTGTGGATTCTCACCGTTGGTGTAAATCCCGGTTGGCTGTATTGACGTTTTCACATTCTGTTGACAGATTGTAGGTCACGAGGGGCATTTTATGGAGGATCCGCACTGTTACACTGATGTTAATTAGTACGGCATCCCCACCTCATAACGTTGACCCGACCGGGCAAAAAACAAAAAAGGTCAGGCAGCGACAACCCACTGCAAAGGGTTAAAACAACAAACATCACAATTGGAGCAGAATAATGCGTATTTCCTTGAAAAAGTCAGGGATGCTGAAGCTTGGTCTCAGCCTGGTGGCTATGACCGTCGCAGCAAGTGTTCAGGCTAAAACTCTGGTTTATTGCTCAGAAGGATCTCCGGAAGGGTTTAACCCGCAGCTGTTTACCTCCGGCACCACCTATGACGCCTCTTCCGTACCGCTTTATAACCGTCTGGTTGAATTTAAAATCGGCACCACTGAAGTGATCCCGGGCCTCGCTGAAAAGTGGGAAGTCAGCGAAGACGGTAAAACCTATACCTTCCATCTGCGTAAAGGTGTGAAGTGGCACGACAATAAAGAATTCAAACCGACGCGCGAACTGAATGCCGATGACGTAGTGTTCTCGTTCGATCGTCAGAAAAACGCGCAAAACCCGTACCATAAAGTCTCTGGCGGCAGCTACGAATACTTCGAAGGCATGGGCTTACCAGAGCTGATCAGCGAAGTGAAAAAGGTGGACGATAACACCGTTCAGTTTGTGCTGACTCGCCCGGAAGCGCCGTTCCTCGCTGACCTGGCAATGGACTTCGCCTCTATTCTGTCAAAAGAATATGCTGACGCGATGATGAAAGCCGGTACACCGGAAAAACTGGACCTCAACCCAATCGGTACCGGCCCGTTCCAGTTACAGCAGTACCAGAAAGATTCCCGTATTCGCTATAAAGCGTTTGATGGCTACTGGGGCACCAAACCGAAGATCGATACGCTGGTCTTCTCTATTACTCCTGACGCTTCCGTGCGTTACGCGAAATTGCAGAAGAACGAATGCCAGGTGATGCCGTACCCGAACCCGGCAGATATCGCCCGCATGAAGCAGGATAAATCCATCAACCTGATGGAAATGCCGGGGCTGAACGTCGGTTATCTCTCGTATAACGTGCAGAAAAAACCACTGGATGACGTGAAAGTTCGCCAGGCTCTGACCTACGCGGTGAACAAAGACGCTATCATCAAAGCGGTTTATCAGGGCGCGGGCGTATCAGCGAAAAACCTGATCCCGCCAACCATGTGGGGCTATAACGACGACGTTCAGGACTACACTTACGATCCTGAAAAAGCGAAAGCCTTGCTGAAAGAAGCGGGTCTGGAAAAAGGTTTCTCCATCGACCTGTGGGCAATGCCGGTACAACGTCCGTATAACCCGAATGCTCGCCGCATGGCGGAGATGATTCAGGCAGACTGGGCGAAAGTGGGCGTGCAGGCCAAAATCGTCACCTACGAATGGGGTGAGTACCTCAAGCGTGCGAAAGATGGCGAGCATCAGACGGTAATGATGGGCTGGACTGGCGATAACGGGGATCCGGATAACTTCTTCGCCACCCTGTTCAGCTGCGCCGCCTCTGAACAAGGCTCCAACTACTCAAAATGGTGCTACAAACCGTTTGAAGATCTGATTCAACCGGCGCGTGCTACCGACATACCCGGTGGCGCTGTGCCTCTGCGTGCAGCGCCATCCGGCAGCAATACTTCATTCCCTGTTCCACAAGGGCGGGAATTGATTTGTGAGCAATACAGACACGCAGTTCCAGGCTGCGGGTCATTATAGAGAATCCGGGTTATGTTGCAGTTTATTCTCCGACGTTTGGGACTCGTCATCCCCACGTTTATCGGTATTACCCTTCTCACATTTGCCTTTGTCCACATGATCCCGGGCGATCCGGTGATGATCATGGCGGGCGAACGTGGGATCTCCCCAGAGCGTCACGCGCAATTGCTGGCTGAACTCGGCTTAGATAAACCGATGTGGCAGCAGTATCTCCATTACATTTGGGGCGTAATGCACGGTGATTTAGGCATTTCGATGAAAAGCCGAATTCCGGTATGGGAAGAGTTCGTGCCGCGCTTTCAGGCCACGCTGGAACTTGGCGTCTGCGCGATGATTTTTGCGACCGCAGTCGGGATTCCGGTTGGTGTGCTGGCTGCGGTTAAACGTGGTTCCATTTTCGATCACACAGCGGTTGGCCTGGCGCTGACCGGCTACTCGATGCCAATTTTCTGGTGGGGCATGATGCTGATCATGCTGGTTTCGGTGCACTGGAACCTGACGCCTGTCTCCGGTCGTGTGAGCGACATGGTGTTCCTCGATGATTCCAATCCGTTAACCGGTTTTATGCTGATCGACACCGCCATCTGGGGTGAAGACGGTAACTTTATCGATGCCGTCGCCCATATGATCCTGCCCGCCATTGTGCTGGGTACCATCCCGCTGGCGGTCATTGTGCGTATGACGCGCTCCTCGATGCTGGAAGTGCTGGGCGAAGATTATATCCGCACCGCGCGTGCCAAAGGTCTTACCCGGATGCGGGTGATTATCGTCCATGCGCTGCGTAACGCGATGCTGCCGGTGGTGACCGTTATCGGCCTGCAGGTGGGAACATTGCTGGCGGGGGCGATTCTGACTGAAACCATCTTCTCGTGGCCCGGTCTGGGGCGCTGGTTGATTGACGCACTGCAACGCCGCGACTATCCGGTAGTGCAGGGCGGCGTATTGCTGGTGCGCGGTCGTCGGGCTGGTTTACGTCGTCATCGTGCTGTTTATCGCGATCTTTGCCAACTGGATTGCACCCTATAACCCGGCGGAACAGTTCCGCGATGCACTGCTCGCCCCGCCAGCCTGGCAGGAAGGCGGCAGCATGGCGCACTTGCTGGGCACCGATGACGTAGGCCGTGATGTGCTGTCGCGTCTGATGTACGGTGCGCGATTGTCACTGCTGGTTGGCTGTCTGGTAGTTGTGTTATCGCTGATTATGGGCGTTATTCTCGGCCTGATCGCCGGTTACTTCGGCGGCCTGGTCGATAACATCATCATGCGCGTGGTCGATATCATGCTGGCGCTGCCAAGTCTGCTGTTGGCACTGGTGCTGGTGGCGATTTTCGGCCCGTCGATTGGTAACGCAGCGCTGGCGCTGACCTTTGTTGCCTTGCCGCACTATGTGCGCTTAACCCGCGCCGCCGTGCTGGTGGAAGTGAACCGCGATTACGTTACCGCGTCTCGCGTGGCAGGTGCCGGGGCGATGCGCCAGATGTTTATTAACATCTTCCCGAACTGCCTTGCGCCGCTGATTGTTCAGGCGTCGCTCGGTTTCTCTAACG
>PPYF01196825.1_pt1 | contig 13086 bp, 8 predicted proteins | sample 1559871 | NCBI WGS metagenome assembly PPYF01 (sample SAMN08240021, study PRJNA423297) | Human gut metagenome, whole genome shotgun sequencing project. | reverse complement strand
TATGAACGTGAAAATACAACATCGCAACAGTCAGTCATATTTAATGAAGTAAAGCAGATAATTACAGATTTTGCAGAAAGCAATGAAATACTGCAAGAATTGGAAAAAATCGTAAACACTTGTCATGACAATGCCATGTACAAGCTCAAGGAAGATTTTCCGACCATGAAAACTTCTGACACCAGGCTGTTATGCTATATTTTTGTAGGATTCTCACCACAAGTAATTAGCTTATTCATGAAGGATACGGTGGCTAACGTATATGCTCGAAAATCACGGCTCAAATCACGTATCAAATCTGCAAAAATAGTAAATAAAGAACTGTTTTTAAATCTTTTGGGATAAAACGGTACATTATTTACGGTAATATATTTTTGACAGGTAAAGGCGCATTTCAGTAATTATATGGATAAAACAAGGAATATGCTTGGCGAGATGAAATAACTATACACAATCCATCTTATAAGTTGTGATCAAGAAAAACAATATCAAAACAGATTTGAACAGTCTTCTTAAAAAGGCAAACAATCTACTTTTGCTTATATATTTGGAGAAGTAGCTAATTTGAAACATAATGCTTTAAATATATCTGACGGATACAATTCAGGAACAGATAACAGTTTATTTTTTTATTATATAAGAACATGCAAAAAAAGAATTTATTCGGAATACTTATTTTAATTGCTTATTTCGCTTCCTGTAATCAAATACATAAAACCCACTATGAGAATGGATGGTATCACATCCTATCACAGCAAAAAGACAGTATTGCTAAAGAGTCTATTGTAACAGTAAAAGATTTTGTTTCGTTACGAATGGATTCTGATGAAAATGGGACATGCGTAATTGTGGGGCAAATAAGCAAGCATAAACTAAAAAAATGGGCAAAAGAAACAGAAAAGGCAATTGGCAAACATATAGCTTTTGTACTTGACGATACGGTAATCACAAATCCAAAGGTGAATGCAAGAATTGAAAACGGTGTTTTTCAAATATCGTTACCTCATGGCTACGATTTAAAAAACATATATAATAAAATTAGGAAAGAGAAAATAGATTCTATTGAAAGTATATTCAAAGGTTGGGAGAAAGATTCCATCTATTACTCATCCAAAGAGAAAGCCGATTCAATTGTGTTTGCGATAGACTACTGGGAGGCTTCTGAATGGGTGGATATGTCGGTCAATCCCGAAGATCATTATTGGTGGGGAGATTTAGATACTGCCACCTACAGCAAATTAGAATCTGCCTTATGCGAAGAAATTGCCAAGCCAAATTTCAGCAGCCGTGCAGAAGATTATATGAAGTTGGATACATATAAGAGGTACAAGGCGTATCTTTGCGAAAATGCAGACTATATTAATCTCATGTTTCAAGGTTTCTTGTTTACAGAACCGGCTACCGGACTATGCGGGTTTCTAGTGGATGATATAGTGAGAAGCCGATATCCCACTGCCCCAAGTATTCGGGTAATGACCTTAAAGATAGATAACCAAGATGACGAGATGTTCGCCAAGTTGAAATATCAGAAAGCTATTTGGCGGTTGATGAATAAAGAAAGAGATGCGAAGAGTAACAAGCAATGAGAATGGTAGCTATGAGTAATTTGAAAAACAAAGTATTAACAGCAATGGGTATCATAAAATACTCATTTGGTTTCTGACGATTATTCCTGTCGGTATTCCTTTATGTGCTATTATTGGGCTTATGTATGGTATTAAAAATAAAGATACAATATTTACCAAATGCTCTGCCGTAGCTTTATTTGTTGGAATAGCTTGTATTGTTTATACTCTATTAGTTATAAAATCTACGTAGATTGAAATATTTACCAAATATGTGAATAAAAGATTATCAATAAATATAGGGAAACAAACCAAAGGTGTATGGATATAAATAAGGTTATTAATGATGTCTTCAAAATTGTACTAAATATTTTATTTGTATTTACAAAGAGTTATTTGACAACATAGCACCGCAAATCGCTGAAATTTGCACGGTTGCTAATTCGTTACCTCTATTTCTCAAATACTCTGCTAAAAGTGGGGGGGGTAAAAGTTATTTTTTTCTCCTGAAAATAAAATGGCCTTGGTAGTCTTGAAGTCCTATATCAACTTTTCATATTCATAACTGATTAAATATTTAACTAGTAATATTCGTTACCAGTTATTTAGTGGTGTTCAGATTGCCCCTCTTCATTCACTAACCAATCCTAAATCGTTAATGTGATTCGTCAGTAATTAGCAAATTTCCTTAATATTTAGTCCCTCCAGACTATTATTAAGGCAAGAAAAAACAAATCCGTTTAATTCGGAGGCAAAGTCAACAGTATACAGATAGATGAAATCTCCTTTATAGAACATATCTCCTTTACGGCTTTTAACGAAGTAATACATTTGAAAGACTGTATTCATTTACAACAACTGATCAAAGTTAGGATTAAGGTACTTGCTGCGGATTCAAGCTACACTAATAATATCAATTTAAAAAGTTTTACAAAATACTTCTTTAAGTACAAGGTCTGAGCTATCTAAATTGCTCCATTTCGTAAGATTTGATGGTCAGAACTCAGCCATGAAAGTGCTACCAGATTGAAAGGAAGTTTTAAAATGTAGAAATAATATTATTTACAGACCAGAATAAAAAGCCAGAAACAGGGAAGTGGAAATATTTTGGATTTTCTTTGGAGTACATACGTTCAATGCGGTATGTATGATTGAAAAGGTCACGAAGAAAAAAAAAGAACGGCAGCATAATCTGACTAAAATAAGAGGAGAGAGTGGGTGAACTTCACCTAAAAATGAGGTATATAATGCATGGATGGAAAAAATAGGAATATGTAAATGATATTCTATAAAAAATGGAAGACTGGGGCTTTTCGAAAAAATGAAGAGAAAAAAAATTATATAAAGTGTTTTTTTTATTAACTTATAGGAAAGAACATCTTATGAAAGAGAATCAATTTATTTTTCAAATCATTCGTATTTGTTTGTGTCATAAAAAGTCTTAAAACAAAGTTTATTTGAATATTAGATACTCATTATATCTTTGTGCCTTCAAACAAAGAGTACATTAAATCAGAACAAACAGCCGTTTGCACGAGCATTGAATTTAACTTTATAATAAATCTAGCTGTGTGGTGAGAGATGAGACTGCTAGCGAGATAATCTATTTATTAGAACTTAAGTGCCCCTATTGCATGAGTGAATGTTCAAGAGTATGGCCTGAATGATATCAAATGAGTACAGAAAGCGACTCGAAACGATATGGAAGATAGCTATATGATACCCTCTAAAAGTAAATCTATCAAGAGACGTCAGACGTTTATGACAATGTTTTTTTAACAATACGATGTCACAACACATAGCTTTTGTAGATGAGTTATTTTAAGATAATATTGGTGACAACAACCGACTTTTGTATGGTACCTCATTTCAATATCCTTAAGTTCGTCAGTATCCCCTCGGAAAACGTTTTGTCGTGGACTTGCGAGTACCTATCTCTTGCTGTTCAAGAAATCTTGTGCTATAGAAGATTTATTGTGTATGGTTTGAACACACGTTTTTGATCATCCACAATTATAGTTGAGTGATACCACCTTCAACTTGTAAAAAGAATGTTCCGTTTGTTGGATAAAATACTTTTTGAATTGGCCATCCTTTCTTGATTTTTATAGAATATGCTAAAAATACATTCAATTTTTACTTTGAATGGCTCATTCACTAATTAAGAATAATATTATAGGGAATATATGGTATTTGTGAAATATCATAAAAAGGGTCTTTTTCAAACACTGTTAGGGATACTGTAACAGTCGGTGTTATAATAGTGTATCACTCTATTATGAAGATTGACCATATAATCAGAATTAGCAATGTGAAACATATTTTTTTAAGTTTGATATTGGAATAATATTGTTTTTTTATGCTTTTCGAACAGATGTTAGTTCAATGTGAGATAAAATAATGTTTCATAACACTAAGGTGTTGATTGTTAGATGTATATGAATTGAGGTGTTAGATTTTTAAAATCATTTTATAATTCAAATACAATTTCGCTTTATTATTTTTGCTGGCAAAGAAAAAGTAAGAAAAATCTGACTTTTTTATTTATGAGTACTCATTAGCATTTTATCTATTAATTTAAATTTATCAAAAATGAAAACTAAACCTTTTTTAAAATCGATGGCATTAGTGATTTGTTGCTTAACTTCTTTTGTATTGGTATCATGTGATAAGGATGATGATAAGCCCAATTTAAAAATCAGTCCTAATAAAGTAGAAGTTGCAGTTGGTAAAACGGTTACTGTGTCTGTTAGTAATGGTACTGCACCATATACGACGAAATCAAGTGATGCAAAAATCGCAGTTGCGAAATCAGATAAAAATGCGATTGTAATTACCGGTGTAAAAGATGGTTCAGCAATGATAACTATTACGGACCGGAAGGGAGTTACAGGAAAAGTTGCTGTAACTGTAAGAACTGTAAAAGAGACCCCAAAAACTCCAAAAGGACTGGATTTTGATAAACAATCTATTACTGTGAGTGTTGGAAAAGATGGTATAGTAACAGTAAAAGGTGGTGCACAGCCATATTCTGCCGTTGCGAAAGATGTCAATATTGCTACGGTATCAGTCAAGGAAAATAAAGTCAACATAAGAGGAGTTAAGGCAGGAAAAACTACTATTACAGTTACAGATAAGGATAAGAAAACGGGAACTATCAATGTGACGGTTAAATAGTTTTCTTTTTTTTCTAATTTTATTGTAATGCATAGCGAGTGAGACGAAGATAATTTCGTTATATACTGCTATGCATTTACAATAAGTCTTTGTATATAATGATCTTGCGAGTTATAATTAACCTCAAATTATATGTTAAATATTTTAAATTATGAAATTGATTAAATTGCATTTATTGGTAGCAGCCATGATAATAGTAACATCAGGCTGTGTTGGATCTGGGAAGAAATATAAACAACAAGAAAATAGTGCTGCCGGAGTAGTGGATAGCAAAAACAAAGATTGTTATGGCACCTACAAAACATATTATAAAGTTCTCGACGACGCAGTGGTCTTGTCTGACAGTACGGAAATCTTCAACAATAGCGGGCGGCTCGCAGCACAATATATATTGAAAAGACAGTAATGTTTATGTGTGATAGGACATGTGATTTGTTTAAGGTAGGAAATTTTAACATAAAAAGGTGCCTATTATTTCTTGTCTGTATAATGTTATTAGTTGCTTGTGGTGAGAATGATCCGATTGAATCCCGGAATCGACATCCCAGGCAACAGGAAGAATCTCATAGTGAACAATCCGGATCAGTTCCCGCTGTGGCTAAAGAGGATGTTGCAGCTTATTTTAGATTTGATATGTCTAGAGATATAAATGTTGCGTTAGGACTTGTTGAAGCACAGAAAGAGACGCTGCAGATAAACGGGAAAATGATAAAAATAACTGAGGCTGTAGTGAAAAGGAAAGATTATCAAAAAGGCTCATTTGTGCTATATGTTACAGGCACGGTAAATGGTTCACCTTTTAAGAATGAATTCACTTTTACCGGCTTTGTGAGCAAACCTGACGATTATCAAATGGTTAATGGTGCACAAGCTGAGTGGAAAGCAAATGCTGATTATTATGCAAAGCTTGATTTTGATAGCTTTTACAGATTACATAAAGTGAACATGTTTACAATTGAGAATTTAGGCCGGTTAGTGGACTTTTATTCTATAAATGTAGGGGGAGAAAAATATCTTTTTACTCTGGAAGATCTTGAGAAGACGGTTCTTGAAGATATAAAATATGAGCAAAATCAGCTTTCTTTCTATCTTAGGTACAATAATAGTAGGTCTAAAAAAAGAATATCACTTCTGTTTGACAAGAATAAATATTATGAAGGAAAGGTTACTGTAAATACAGATTTTATAAAACAGAAGTATATGAGAGGGATATATGAAAATCCATCTCTATTTAATGGTCACATTTTTTCATATGATGAAAGTGCGTATGCTGTGGAAATCAGTACAACTCTGAAAGAAAAAAGCGACACAGGCAACATGCTTACACTACATTTAAGCATGTATGCAAAGGGTAATGGTGGCTTGTTGCTTGCAGAATTTGATAAAATATTCACCGGTTTTAAACCCTTAAGTGAATTGAAGAATGAGTTGATAGCCTACTCAACACCGGATTTGCATGAGTTTGTGAAAAATAAACTTAAGAATAGTAATTATGGTGATGTGAAAAATAAGTTTTCCAATTCTATAGATAGATGGATACAGTATGTGGAATTTGTAATTAAGGATCATGATTCATTGCAATGGGAAAAGAATAAATGGAGCAAGAACGTCTTGAATGGTCTCTTTTCTTCTGTAAAGGATATATATTTGGATAATGTAAGATTTGAACTTAACTCCGCCCAATTAAAGGAGATTGGCGGAAAGCGTTTTTTGTATATTGTTTTTCAAATGATTGGTGCTAATGATTTGGTATTGACGAGTGACGCTATTCTTTTTAATATGTCCATACACATACCTTCTTCGTTATAAAATGATTTGTGACAAATTGATCCGGTCCAATATTGTGTTTATATTTAAATTGAAATTCACAATGATATCTAAGACAAAAATATTCCTTTTTTTTCTTGCAAGAGCTTTATTTATTAATGCACAACAATAAGAAAAAAAGAGGAAGTAAAAAATGATTCCGTTTACTAACTTCAGGAGGGTAGTAGTAGCCTCTCTCGACCAATAAATATAAAAAAATCTTTCTATTGGAATGAAGACAAGATAAAAGCTGGCATATCTGTACAAGGAAATTGGCGTAACCAAAACTTTCCAGGTACACTTCCGCAAAGAAAGAATATGGTAACCGGAACATTTGAACGCGATTTCGACATCAATCCTTTCTCTTATGCTTTGGGAATGAGCCGTACTTTGCGTCCTCGAAATATCAACGTGAACTGAAGTATTATCGTAACAATTGGACACCGTTCAATTTTAAACGAATTTAAAAACAATTATATGAGAATCGAAGTACTTGATTTTAAAATAATAATGCTCATCGGTCAAAACTTATCAAGAGATCATTACTGAATATTTTCTGGGAGAAGAATCATTTTGGTTTTAGGGGGCATCTTACACAGGCCCTCCAATATGAACAGGAATAAAAATAGGAAGATTTATTATAGCCTGTTATCATACAGCCGGTAACGATGTGTCGATTTATTTGATTCCCATATCAAAATAATCGGGACAATATATTTAATCGTACTTGATCGTAAAATCATCATTTATAGGTATTGCGTACAATTATGCAATCTGCTATCTTTACAACCTAATGGATAATGCAAGAAAAAAGCGGAAATACAGAGCCATAGTGGCATGCTTATTGTTGCTGACTATGATGCCTTTCTTCTTTGTGAAAGCCTTTCATGTTCACAAAGAAGATTTATGTATATCTCATGATGAGCAACAATCTTCCCATCATGATTCTGCCGATAAATGTGCTATCTGCCTGTTCACTTTATCTTCATTTACCGAAGCCGAGAGCTTTGAGTACAATTGCGTTCAGACAGAGACCCCCGTTGAATATCTTATCCAAAAGGAGAAGGACATTACTGTTACTTTTCCCCTATTGTCTCTCCGCGCTCCTCCTGTCCAACTATTACAATCCCTCTCATGGGTTGCATGCATTATAAGATGACATGTGAAAGAGGGATGCTGTGCCCTTTGGTTATCTTAAACAATTTATAACTTCATTACAATTTTCGTAAAGTATGACATTTCATGCATATTTCCAATATGTGTGTCTATTCATTGTCTGGCTGTGTGCAATATCTCCTACAAGGATGTATGCACAGAAATACCGACAGCAATCAGATACACATAGGACACTGTTGGTTGTAGATAAGGAAACCGGACGTCCGATTGAAGGAGCTTACATCTTATTGGAGAATCAACCCCTTGCCAGTTCAACCGGAGGAAGAATCATTATCCCTTGGAAGACAAATTCCAAGGATACAGTTCTTGTACAGAGTTTGGGCTACAAATCTCAATATATATATTTGAGTGAGGCATTCAAAAAGGTGAATATTCAAACAGTATATCTTTATCCGGAGATAAAAATTCTGGAAGAAGTCATTATTACCGGTGAGTGCTCCGGAGTGACTCGGAATACGGTAAGCAACAACCTTACTTCCTTCGCAATCAATCGCGCATTGGGAACTTCTCTCACCTCTCTGCTTGAACAGGTCAGTGGCGTAAGTTCCATCAGTACGGGGACGACAGTTGCCAAACCTGTCATCCAAGGAATGTATGGCAACCGGATATTAATCATAAACAATGGTTCCCGCCAGACAGGCCAACAATGGGGAGTTGATCATGCTCCTGAAGTGGATATGAACGGAAACGCTTCCATTCGGGTGATAAAAGGTTCTGACGCGGTACGATATGGTTCAGAAGCTTTGGGAGGAATTATTGTCATGGAACAGGCTCCCTTACCCTTCCGGAAGAAGGCCTTGAAAGGAAAGACTTCCATACTTTATGGAAGTAATGGTCACCGTTATGTGCTGACCGGACAGTTGGAAGGCACTTTCCCTTTTCTCCGTGACCTTGCCTGGCGAGTACAGGGGACATATTCAAATTCCGGAGACCGTTCCACCGCAAACTATCTTCTAAATAACACTGGAGCCAGAGAACATCATACCTCCGCTTTACTCGGCTATGACCGTGGACGTTTAAGAATAGAAGGATTCTACAGTCACTTTTACAACCGGACGGGAGTAATGTTCAGTGCCCAGATGGGAAGTGAAGATCTGCTGGCAGAACGTATCCGATTGGGACGTCCCCTGTACACAGATCCTTTCACGCGAAGTATCGCATACCCATATCAAAAAGTTACCCATCAGACAGCCATTGGTAAAATGAAGTTCAGTATGCGGAACGCAGGAAATCTTTACTGGCAAAGTTCCTGGCAGAAGGACGACCGACAGGAAAACCGCATCCGGCGTCTGGGTTCCGACATTCCAGCTGTTTCCCTGCACTTAAACTCATTACAAAACTCTCTCTGCTGGAAATTGAATTATAATTCATGGCAAACAGAGGTTGGGGGACAAATTATGTTCATTGATAATCACAGTCAGGCAGGAACAGGTATTGTTCCCGTTATTCCCAACTATACGGAGACACAGATGGGAATATATGGTATCGGGAAGTATAATTACAGTAAAGGAGGAATTGAAGCAGGTATTCGTTTTGACGGACAGGAAACCCGTGCCAGTGGTTATGACTGGACAGGAAGTCTCTATGGAGGAACAAGAAAGTTCAATAACGTATCATACAGTCTGGGAGGTCATCATCATTTCTCTGACCAATGGAAGCTCACCACTAATTTCGGGCTGGCCTGGAGAGCTCCTCACGTGTATGAATTATATAGCAACGGAAATGAACTCGGATCCGGAATGTTTGTCAAAGGAGATTCTACCATGCACTCCGAAAGGAGCTATAAATGGATATCTTCCATCAGTTACAGCAATAAGGTATTCAGTGCCCGAATGGACGGTTACCTGCAATGGATAAGCGGCTATATCTATGATGAACCGAAGAAAGAAACCATCACTGTTATTTCGGGGGTATACCCTGTATTCCAATACAAACAGACCCCGGCTTTCTTTCGCGGAATGGATTTTGACTTTCACTTCATGCCCATAAATTCATGGGATTATCACCTGATTGCTTCTTTTATACGGGCAAATGAACAGACGACAGGAAATTACCTTCCTTATATCCCCTCTTCCCGTTTCAGCCATGACCTCTCATGGCTTCACGAAACCAAATCGCATTCCAAATTACGTTTGAGTATCAGACATCGATTCGTGGCAAAACAGACCCGGTTTGACTCGAATACGGATCTTATTCCCTATACCCCTCCGGCATACCACCTCTTGGGGTTCGCTGCTAGCTTTGAGTGTCCTGTAAAATACGGATACAAACTACAATTCATGATAGCGGCAGACAATATCTTGAACAAAGAATATAAAGAATACACTAACCGTTCACGCTACTATGCACATGACATGGGATCTGATGTACGTTGTGTAGTGAACTGGAGTTTTTGATTTATAACAATTATTATTAACCAAATAAATAAAAAATGAAAACAAATGTATGTAAAATCGCATTGATGTTCCTGATAGGAACAGCTCTTTCGTTGTTGTTCAATTCATGCAGTAAAGATCCTGTAATTCCTGAAAATGAGACAGATAATAAATTGCATGAAGATCCTTCCAAAATGACTATCCGTCTTGTGGAATGTCACCTGCATGCAGACTGGAATGAAATACAGAAAGTCGGTGGACCTCACCAGAATCCGGAATCTCCGGCCAAGCACATGAAACGTATTCAGGAAATAACTTATGAGCTGAAAGCCGGCAAGGGTTGGAGGCTTGCCGAAGGCAGTCAAAGCAAGTTCTACGTGCAGAAAAATGGAGACTACTATACTTATGGGAAATACACCCCGGCTCCCGTTTATTTGATGTTCATCTATTACTATAACGCCAAAGGAGATTTGATGAACAGCCAGTTTATAGAAAACGGGCAGGATAATATTCATCAACATTTCTTCACGCCTGAAAATGTAAAACCCACATTTGACGGTCAGCCGGAAGCCGATGACAATGAACCGCAGAAATTGGTGGATTATCTTTATGTGGACACTACCCCCTGGGACAAGACCAAACATAGCAAGGAAGCTGAAATAACAGGAGACAGTAACCCGATAGGTTTGAAAGGAGTTATCCGTTTTTTGAAAGACCGTAAGGAATTCGACCTGAAAATTCGTCTTTATCACGGCTACAAATCCAAGGGCAATCCGGAAACAGGTACTTTTGATCCGTTCTATAAACCTTCCGGAATATTGATCCAGCGTGGTACATGGGATATCAACCTAAACATTCCGGTAGTGGTGTTCTGGAGCCGTGAAGAGACTGTGGGGGTAGACGAAGACACGAACCCCGAAGGGGTGGAAGAAGACGGGCTTGATGAAAAAAGTAATCGTGCCATACATTCAATTATGGGAACCTTCAATCTTACATGGAAAGAAGCGCTTGAAGAGTTTATAATTTACACTTATAAGTCAGGGGATGTGGAAGCCGGAGCGATTTGGCTTTGAAAATCGGTTTGGACTGCCATAAGTAACCATAAAACTGCCTGTTGTGACATTGGTGCCGGTATTGTTTCAACAGGCAGTTGTTCCTGTTAAACCGTTTCATCTTTTTTTGCAAGAATGAAACGGAAACAAGTGCCATTCGGCAGTGTCTCCAATGAGAACTGCCATAGGGCATTGAAAAGAAAATCATCTCGTGTTATAAACGATTAAATTCATGCTGTTTATTAGAATATTCAATATATTGTGAGATAATGAGTCATAATATTGTAAGATTATAAGAGGATTTGATTCTATGAATATCAGGAAATGGTTATTTACAATTCACATTTAAGATAAAATAGAGATTTTACAATGGAAGGCTATAATAAAAAAGTAATAATGAGTTATTGGACAATTTGCAGGATGAAAACAACGAAAAAAATCTACGTAAAGGTTAGCATTATCTTTTTATTGGGAGGAATTTTACTTTTTTCTTCATGCGAGAAGGAGGAAAATCAAAAGATAGAAGCCAACCGGAAAACATTATTCATGTATTTGCCATGGTCCTCAAATTTGACGAACTATTTTTATAATAACATATCTGACCTGGAAAAATGTATAACGAAAATAGGGCTGAACAATGAGAAAGTAATTGTTTTTATTTCTACCGGTAGTACGGAGGCCATGATGTTTGAAATTGTGTCTTCTCACGGGAGATGTAAACGTGAAATACTTAAAAAATATAAGTCTCCGCCTTTTACGACAATCGATGGGATAACAGCAATTTTAAATGATGTAAAGGCATTTGCTCCGGCTTCTGTTTATACCATGATTATAGGATGTCACGGTATGGGATGGCTTCCTGTTTATGAGATGAAAGTGCGTTCCGCACCTCACATGAAAATGCATTGGGAATATCAGGGTGTTCCATTGACACGTTATTTTGGAGGACTGACCGCCGAATACCAAACAGATATAAAATCTCTAGCCTCCGGTATTGCTAATGCAGGCATGAAAATGGAATATATTCTATTTGATGACTGTTATATGTCATCTATAGAGGTTGCCTATGAATTAAAGGATGTTACAAAATATTTGATTGGTTCTACCAGTGAGATGATGGCATACGGAATGCCTTATGCCGCTATTGGGGAATATTTACTGGGGAATCCCGATTATCAATCGGGATGTGAAGAATTTTACAATTTTTATTCAACCTATGAAATAATGCCTTGTGGGACATTAGCAGTAACGGACTGTTCAGAACTGGAGAATATGGCAGCCATCATAAAAAGTATCAATAGTAAATATTCTTTTGACAAATCCCTGAGGGGAACAATCCAACGTTTAGATGGTTATACTCCTGTAATATTTTATGATTTTGCAGATTATATAACCTCACTCTGTAACGATCCTATATTATTAAACCAATTTAGAGAGCAGCTAAATCATCTTGTTCCATATAAAACCCATACAAAAAATTTCTACACTATGGCCAAAGGTATTATTCCTATCAATACATTTTCCGGTATAACAACATCCGATCCGAGTGACAATCCTATGACTGTGCTGAAAGAAAATACATTATGGTATAAAGCAGCGCATAATTAAAGTTGATAATAAGATGAAGAATACTAAACTCCCAAGCCTGCATATTTTATAACTTTTTGGTTATTGTCTGTTTTTGGAAATGGTATATATAGGAATTGAGAACTATCATGCAGGGAATCATGCAAAAAAAGTATTTATGGTTTCTGTTGAGATACAAAGAATGTAATAATAATTATATTTCTTCTAATAAAAGCTTTCCGCATCGAAATGTGTTTGTTACTCCTAATATTCGCAATATGAAATATAAAATTATAATTGGACTATCAGCTATTCTCTATTTTACAGGTTGTTATAACAGGGAACAGACCCCTCGCCTTAGTGAGGCTG
>PPYF01114758.1_pt1 | contig 13088 bp, 9 predicted proteins | sample 1559871 | NCBI WGS metagenome assembly PPYF01 (sample SAMN08240021, study PRJNA423297) | Human gut metagenome, whole genome shotgun sequencing project. | reverse complement strand
AATAAATGCCGTATATTTGTACATATTTTCTTTTAAATATATTTTTGCTCTTTTCTTGAAGAAAACGGTTCTTTGTAGCAATCTACAGAAGTGGATTATCGGGGCTCACTATGTTACAATAATTAGCCATATTTTTTTAATCGCTTGTTTCACAAGACTCATGATATATTCTAAATATTTAGTATCCGAGATTTTGAGTTCATAATCTCCATTGCCCAAATGTCCAACAGTTGAAATATCCCTCGTTAATTACTTACTATCTTCTAAATGTCCTTTGGTCACATTAATATTATATTTGTAAAATGCCATAATTTTATTTTGAATTGCTTATTGCTGTAAAGGTAAGAATTCTTTTGATATTACTATTTATTTTTATTTATCCGAATTCTCCTTCACTATTTTTTCTCCATATTTGACGAACTGGTGGTCAATATAGAAGGGAACACTTATAGTGGATGACTAATATATACGTTGCTCACCTTGCCCTTCATGAGCTTTAGTTGATATTTCAATAACAATGATATTGTAATAATTTACAAATATGGCATCGTAAAACTAAGCTTATAAAATCTTTTGTATCCTTTTATTGGAGTAGCTTTATAAAGTAGATGATCAATACCATCTAACGACTCCAATTGAGCACAATCGTCAAAAGTAAAATCATCTTCATTTTTATGTTCATTGTCGATCATTTTTTCTGGATATATAATAAGGCAATCCACAACATTATTTTCATTGCATCCCATAGCTTTAAGAATTTTACTATCTCTAGCATATGCGGAGATCTGCCTAATATCTTCAACAATTCCCCCATTACTTCCATCGTATTGTGGTTTATACTTTGTGTCGATAACGATTTTTTTATCCGTATCTACAAAATCTACAGCAGTTCTCCAATATCCTGCTACTTGAAATTTTATGGCATCTCCATATCGTTCATGAAGTTTGGAATATATATATACCTCATACAGTCGTGACATATCAATCCAAAAGGCAGGGATGAAATCTGTACTGATTTTAGTTTCTGATATTGAGTAGTTGAACTTACGCAATATCATTTTCGCAATACGTATCCCTTCCGAGTACTCTTTGTAAATTTTGTTATTGATTATGGATTTCAGTTCATACAATTCAACATCTTCGGAAATTTCTGTAAAATAGGTTTTGATATTGTTTATTGTTGATCTAAGGGTTACGAATGATTTGTGAGTAGAGAGGCTGTTTATATACGATTCAGCATAAATTAAAGCCTTTTTTAGGATTCTATTTTCCAAATTGTCTACTGTATATTCTTGATATTGACAATATACACGATCCTCTCTTCGTGGAATTACGTTTTGTTTAATGTGTTGAGAAATATTTATCTTACCTTTAATCTTGGATTGTAGATTTTCGTTTTTCATCACGTATGCTTTCTTCAATCCTCGCTTTGTGATTTTTTTAAGCAAGGCAATGAAATGAATTACTATTAAAGGCGTTATTTGATTATTGAATACATTGGTTTTTATTGGTTTAGAATTAAAGTTAATGTCGTAAAATTTAGAAAAATATTTTGCAGATGGTTCAAACTTTAATGCACAAACAAACATTTCGATAAAATCAAGATTAGGTATTTTGGGAGTTACAACCACTGCATGGTTATCGGTTAGCCACTCTGCCCCAATATAGTAACTAGCGCACAATGTTTGGGGGTGAATCCCTAAATATTTGGGAGCACACTCATAACTGGTTTCACAGAAATCAATATCGAGTTCTCTTATTCCTTCAATATGGTTACTGTCAAATCCCTTGTGTTCAACTAAAGATATTATGTCTGGAAGAGTGTTCATTTTGTTGTCTCAAATAAGTTTATCCATTCTATTCCTAATGATTTGCGTTCTTCTTCTCTAAGGGCTATAATACCGTCTTTTTCATACTCTTTGAGCAGTGGAATAATCTCATATTCAAGCTTCATCTTTAAGGAACTCTTATTTTTAGCCATAAAATAGCTATGACCAATCATAATATCATTGATGTCAAATTCTGGAGATATGTTAGTGTTTACAAATTCTTCTATCTTTTCAAATAAGTATAAAGCGATTTCTTTTGTTCCACTTTCAATATCTTTGGTTGTGCTATAATAGGAAGTGATTGCATCTTTATTGGCAGTTAAGGTATAGAATGCAAAACGTCTTCTAATAGCATAATCAATATGTCCGACACTCCTGTCGGTTGTATTCATTGTTCCAATTATATATAGATTTGAAGGAACACTAAAATTTTCCTCATTTGAATAGGCCAATCTTACTTTTATTGGATGTTCACCTCCAGCTCTTTTATCGACTTCCAATAGCGTTATTAGTTCTCCAAATATTTTAGAAATATTTCCTCTGTTGATTTCGTCTATAATGAGAACATAATTCAAATCGTTATTTTGTGGTTTATATGGCTTTACTCCATATTGATCCATTAAATAATCGCAAATGCCTCTTACATAAGATATGTTATAGATATTATCTGTCTTACCTCTATAATAATCCTTGATAGACTCAATATTAGCTGGAAAATCTTTACCTTCTTTAGCATTACTATTATTCGACCTCACTCTAAAAGTTATGCCCCCTCTGTATGTAACAGAAAATCCTACGTTACTTTTGGTTTTAGCTGTAATAGATTCTTCAGAACATGCCTCTTTTAATTTTTCTATTGCTTGTTCAAGAGCATTGAGACTGCCTTTTTGTTCTGCACTTTTACATATTTTTTTAAATATCCCATCTTTCACTTCATAAATCATATTATCAGTATCTACAACAGGCTTTAATCCTTCGATAAAATCTTCGTAGTCCATTGATTGGTGAAAGGTTGTGAAAAATATGCGTTTGTCATTGATCAATTTATCATATTTCTCCATGATTTCTTTATGATCATTTGGATTAAATGTTTCACCAATCAACGAAAGAGCTACCGAAGCCGTAATATAGGTTTTTCCGGTACCCGGTGCGCCTTGAAGAATGATTTGTTTCTTTTGTTTTAGTATATCAACGATCTTTGTTGTTTCCATTTTGTTGAGAATTTGTTTATACCAATTATTAATAAATTTCCAGGAATCTGTATTGTTACTTATTAGTCTTTGAAGTGTCCCTTGTGGTTGAGGGAAAAATTCTTTACCATTGTAAAAATCCAATACATCAACATACCTATAATGCCTATTAATGTATTTTGCTTCTAATTCTTTGTTGGTAAAAGAGTTACTTTTAACTCTACATAAAGCCAGTGGTTTACTCCCTTCTCTAACCAATATTATATCACCTATATTTAATCCTCCATTATCGGAACTTTTAAAATAACGACATTGTAAATCATCCCATTCTCCTGTCCCAATAACAGGTTGTGACTCTTGTAACATTTTTATAGATTCAATGGAATCTCCATCTCTTCCTTCAGGAAGGAACATTTGTATGTGCCAGTATATATTTTTCATTGTTACAGATGCTTGTTGAAATTTGTTTTATACATTAAGGTATATTCTCCATTGGTAATACAGTTGATAAGAGTATTTTTGAAGTATTGATATGCTGCTTGATTATCTACTAATGTTGCAATCTCTTCCATTGATTTCATTTTTGTTAGCTTTTCCAGTCTATCCTCATTAAGTCCTTCATTTCTGTCTAGTCCAAGAAGCTGTATTGTTTCTTTTCCTCGATAAGTCTTACCGTATGGAATTTCTTTATGAAAACTAATATGCAAGGACGGATCTTCCATTGATGGATTGATAATAACAGGCTTTTCATGCATTATTGAAAAAGCTTGATTGTGTGCTCTTTGTGTTTCATCTACTAAAGGGAATAGATTTTTCTTGTGGGATGAATTACATATCTGACATGTAAAAAGTAAATTGTCCCAATCATAAGCTAACCAAAAATATCCAGGTTTCTGTAATGGCTCCCCCTTGGCCTTCTGAAATCCACCTTTGGGACGAAAATGCTCAACAGCACCGTATGCGACTTGTGTCACTTTGGCTTCACAAAAACAACATGTATTTTTCTGCAATCTTTTTAATATATCTTTAACAGTTTTATCTCCATATATTTGGGGATCGAATTGAAATTCATGATTTGGATCAACTGCATATACGTCCATATCTTTCGTTGTTGCTTCCGCTCCTTTAGTTGTAAGAACCTTGGGGACAGGGATGCTCGATTTGTCTATATATTTCATTTTCTATTCTCCTCTCTAAAACTTTTTGCTACTTTATGGATATATGCCATGCTTTCTAACTCTGTCAAGGTCTCTCCAGTTGGCAAGAAGCCTAGTTCATTCTCAAGCTTTAACAATTCAGCCTTATCGTCTTCTGATAATTCGCCTTGTCTTATTATAGCCAACCTTTTATTCATAAAGTCATCGATACTGCTAGGTCTAGTACTTTCGAGCCCGAAATAAGGACTCATCAACACTTGATCAATACGCCAGTTTTTAATTGTACTATTGGCAATATCAATTATTATTTTTCCGTTATCATTATCTTTTCTGAAGAGTAGAATGTCTACTACATTATCTTCGTAGGCTTGGACAAGGAATGGGCTGTGTGTCGATATAAACATATGTCTATGTTGACCGTCTCCTATGTTATCTAACAGCAACTTAATAAAGTTACGTTGCCATTGGGGATTAATATGAGTATCTGGTTCATCAATTAAGTATAAAACTTCTTCATTGTCATCTCTAAGAATCGCCATTAATCCAAGTACGCTTATTAGTTGTTGTTCTCCTTCGCTTAATGCTGTAAAATTATAGTAATCATCATCCCCTGTTTTGCTGATTTCTAATTTAAGTTCATCTAAAACGCCTATACTTGAAGCAGCTTCAAGGGCGTCAAAGAAGTCTAAAGGATCTGGAAATACAGCATATATTTTATCAACAAGAGTATCATAATTCATTAATTGTTCATTGATAGCTAAATACTCTCTATTATTATCTTCATATATTACACACGATTGTGTACCTAAATATTCGAACAATAACACCCTTAAAAGAGAGTCAATAGAGCCTTTTATCCCCCAGAAAATATTAATATCAGTAAACTTATTATAGTCATTCGTGCTAAGTATTTCTCCTTCGTAATATTCTAAAGTTGCCTTGTTCTTTTTAAGCTGATTAAGTTTTGCAAATGATGGTGATTTAAATATAATCTCAAACCCTATCATTTCATCAATTCCTAAGATATCGGTTAGAATTTGGTCTGCAACTTGCCTGATTCTTGAGTGATCCCAATACACTGCAAGAGTGAATAGGATTAATTGGCTGTGTCTATTTTCAGAGAAGAATATATTGCGCAATTTCTTATTAATACTCCCATTTCTGTATGCACGTTGTTGAGCCTTCTTTTCTTTTAATGTGTACTCGTTTAATATTTTCTCAAGGCGTTTATTCTCTCCCGAATAATATCCCATTATTCTATCTGGCAGAAAAATATTGGAATTCCCCTTAAACTCTGCAAACGAAATTTGTTGGTATTCTTCTGTATCATGTTTTACACGTATTTCCAATTGATCATCGTGATAGTCAATCTTTAGCTGATGTCCTCGACATTCATATTCAATAATGTAGTCACTAAGTTCACTTTTGTTCGCTGATGCTATAAACTCTTTCCTCTCTCTGATAGTGTATAGGTCTTTAAATATAAACGTAAAAATCTCTATCAGATTTGATTTTCCAAGTCCGTTTTGTCCTACTAACAACGTGATGAGATCTGCATTGAAGTTTATATTAACATTGTGCAGATTTTTATATTTGGAGGTTTTAAGCGATTTTATTCTCACAAGTTTACTTCTTTTTGATTGATTTTTGGAGTTGTTCTATCTCACGGAGGAGGTCGGCAGCGTTGCCATCAGTTGGTAATTGCTCGACTAATTCACCTTTGAATGCTTTATGCAAGAGGACTTGAGGAAGGTTTTCTAATTTTGTTTTTAATGTTTGATACCTTTGCTCAATTATATCCACTTTTTCAAATAAAGATTGTACTCTGCTTATTATTTCTTTTTGTTCTTCAATAGGCGGAATAGTAATCATAAAATTACGGCATTGACTCAATGAAATATTCACTTGACCTACTACACCTCTTGTTTGGTTAATCAAGCTATTGACTGGTGAACCTTCACAAAAGAAATAATATAGGTATCTGTTATCAAGATAATCTTTTGTTCTAAAAAGAGTTATGGCTTGATTTATATTCCATTCAGGATATGTGTCTGGAACTATAGCTACTTTATTTAACGGAGGTCCAACAATATTCATAACTACATCTCCAGGATATACTATTGATTTTTTAATCTGAGAATTTTGAATCTCCGTTGAGACATATTGAGGTTCATGCTCAAAATCAATTTTATTTTGTACAATGTTATACACCTTTAAGAAAGGAATGCCTGAATTCTCAAATTGACCTCCTTTGGGGGTACCTCCACTTTGAACCTTCTGGCAACATTGACTTGCTAATTCTGATTTCCATTTATTGCTTTTTTTTTCTCTCCTCCATTCTTCGGTGAGTTTGCCGGTAACAGCATAAGTAAGGATTTGTTGGCGAAATTTTTTGATTAGCTCAGGGATACGATCATTCGCTTTTCGGATAGTCTCTAACTGCCCGAAAAGTATATCTAATTTATCTGCTATCCGTTTCTGCTCTGCCAAAGGTGGCAAAGGAATAGTAATTTGTTGATATTCATTGAATTTTAAATTTCTAAGATTATTGCTACCTCCTTGTAGCTCAATTGTACCTCCTATAATATAGAAATAGTGTAGATAATAGTTTATGTATTTACTATCTACAGGCTTAAATGTTCTTACTAGTCTGAAAAAATTAGTACATACAGTTGGATATAGAAACTTGTTGTTGATAGAGTCTTCATCAATATATAGCGTTCTTCCTACAGGTTGATCAGGACCTCCTCCAGAAATCTCGACAAGTATATCTCCTTTATTTAACTTCCGTTTTTCAATACTTGTATTTTTAAGTCTTCTAAGAGCTGCTGTATTACCTTTGTTTTTATTCCAGTCTTTTATTTCGCCGCCACGAATACAATAAACTAAAGAAGAGTCTTCAATAACTTTCTCGGAATCATACCCCCAGTCACCACCAATTACAAAACTAATTAGGTTTGCAAACCTCGTTTCACTCCAATTATTTAGCAATCTTTTTTCCATTATTTCAACTCTTTTAGCATTAAATCCAATTGAGAAAGAATAGCTGTAATCTCATCTTTCGCCTCACGGATAATATCTTCAGGGTCACCAAGAGTTGCAGAGTCCTGTAAACTGCTATCTGCAATTAATCCTAAATCTAAACTATCACCCTTTTCGGCTATCGTTTTGCGTGTGATACACTGCCAACGCCCATCTTTGACAGCTACACGCTTAGTATGATCAATCGTACCATCGAATTCCTTGACCACATCATCGGCAGAAATTCCTCCCGTGTAGGCATAGATAAAATCACGAAAAGCCTCTTCTGTGAAAGGAGTACGTTTGCCATATGCTGGCGCATTGGTACGCATATCGTAGAACCAAACCTTTTTAGTATTTCCCGTCTCCGACGTTCCTCGTGTAAAGAATAATACATTGGTCTTTACACCTGCCGCATAGAATATACCAGTAGGTAGACGTAAAATGGTATGTAGATCGCACTTATCCATTAAATCACGACGAATCTTTTGGCCATCATTATCTTCAAACAATACATTGTCTGGTAATACAACTGCTGCACGTGCTTTGCCATCCTTTTTTAAACTACGGTAGATATGTTGCAAAAAATTAAGCTGTTTATTACTTGTCGGAAAGGTGAAGTCATCTCGTGTTGGGAGCTCTCCACCTTTTTTTGTTCCAAAAGGAGGATTTGCCAACACACCATCAAAGCCAATCAGTTTTTTGCCTAAGTCAGTTAAAGTGTCACCAAGTATAATCTCACTTTCCATATCGTGTAGGCGTGCATTCATTAATGCCAGACGATGTGCATCAGGTACAAGCTCAACACCTGAAAAGGCCTTCCTTTTCTGAAAATCACGTACTCTATCATCCCATGTAAATTTATCTGTTTTTTCTTTCAGGTAGTGGTCTGCCGATATCATAAAGCCAAAAGTTCCCGCGGCCGGGTCATTCCAGCGCTCACCAAGATTTGGTACCGATAGTTTAACCATCACATTTATTAAGGGACGTGGTGTAAAGTACTGACCTGCTCCACTCTTTTTTTCCGTAGCATTTTTTTCAAGCAGGCTTTCATAGATGTCGCCCATCATGTCACGATCACTTTCTTCATACCAGTCGAGTTTATCAATAGCCTGAACGATGGTATTAAAGTTTACAGGTTTACGTAAGCTTGTCGAAGCATTACGGTATATTTCTTTAATGGTATCACTTGAAGTTCTACCACTGACTGATGCTAAAAAGTCTCGATATAGAGCAAAAGCTTTATTATTATCAGTCTCACCTACAAATTCCGTCCATCGCCATTGGGCTGGTATCTCATTTGAGAAACCCTTAACGTCAGAAAGTTTCAAAAAAAGTATGTACGTCAGCTCGTTAAGATATTGATGGTATGTTACCCCGTCATCGCGAAGTACATTACACTGATTCCAAAGTTTCTGTGCGATTGATTCTGCTGTCATAATTATCTGTTGTTTTATGCACTGTATAGGTATTCATTGATTGTATGTAATACCATATCTAGTTTTTCATTAAAAATCTTGTTAATTCGTATATAGCCACCGTCATTTTTGAAAGGCTCTTTGTCTAAATCCTCTTTTGTGAGTATGGTCTCTGCGATGAGTTGTTTCTCGAAACGATCTATCCACTTAAGCTGAATAGCATTCCAAGATTGCATAGCTTTAACCTTCTGTATTGCCCCTTTTACTCGTTGTTCAGGTGTGACTAGCATTACATCGAGCGCAAACGTTCGAATATAAGCTATTATGTCGGCTGCAATATCTTCGTTTTTGGCATCGTGCCAAGCCTGGTTTAGAGTAGCAACATTAAAGCCCTGTTGATCAAGAATAAGTTTTAGCTCCTTCAAAGACTTACGATTAAGCTCACTAGGTTTGTTGCAGACAATCTTTAAAGCCTCTATCTTTTCTTTATTATTCAAAATATATTCTTTGAAGCTTTCGATATAGTCCTCCGGCTTCTTTGCATTACCATATCCTCGTTCAACTCTACGTAACCTATCTTCGTGTTCAGATAGGAGCTGAGTTTTTGGTCTATATATTCGTTCATCGAGGAAATCCCAAAGCTCCGATGTTCGTCTAATACGTTCAATGCTTGAGGTTATATCCTCTTTACGTAGTTTATGTATAAAATCTTCAGGAGTGTTTCCTTCTGATAGTCGTACAAATTGATCAAGTTTATCGTCTGTTAAATCTCGTTTTTTTCGTTGTAATTTTGCGATAATTTGTTCTATCTGGCGTTTTTTGCGTGTATCATTGTCGATGTGATCAAATTCATCTATAAGTTGTTTGAATGAAAAAGACGGATTCGAAACAGTTTGCATCTGAGAGAATCCTTTCAAGGCATCATATACACCTACTGCATCATATATTTGGAAATATTCTTTGCCTATTTCATCGCATTTACGTGTAGCTCGTCCCAACATTTGTTCAAACAAAATACGAGAATTAACTCTGCGCATAAATACAAGGTTTGTAATCTGTGGAATATCTACTCCCGTAGTTAGTAGGTCTACAGTTACGGCAATATTGGGATACTTTTCATTACGGAATAACCTTGTAAGCTCCAACGGATCATAGACATTTCCAGTAATCTTACGGATAGCGTCTCTATGTACATCCAAACCTATTGCTTCATATTCTTCAAATAGCATGTCGACAATCATATCTGCATGAGAGTCTCGAACTGCAAAGATCAATGTCTTACCCTCACCCTCAGGGTCAATATGTTGCACTAGTGCTTTTATAACAGTTCTATTGAAATTTGGTGTAATAACTCTCTTATTGAATTGTTCTACTTCAATATGTAATTCATCTTCCAGTTCAGCAAGCTCTTCGATAGAATTCGTCTCGGGATCATAGGCTTTAGGTCTCTCTCCCTGTTTCCATACGATTCCCTCTTCGCTCAACTTTGTTTTAATAAGGTACGGAGGCTCGTGATCTACTAATCGGTTGTCTATAACCGCCTCTCTATATGAGTATGTGAATACAGGTGCACCAAAGATTTGTGTTGTATGTAGAGCTGGTGTTGCTGTAAGACCAATAATGTGTGCGTCGAAATATTCAATAACACGTTTATATTGGCTCACATAGTCATCTTGATCACGAAAACTCAAATCGTCATCGTCTAGTTCACGATCAAGATTATACCCTCGATGTGCTTCATCAACAATAATACAATCATAAGAGTCAATAGAAAGCGATTTTTCATTTTCATCATTGTTATAAAATAGGCGCCTGACTAAACCTTGAACTGTGGCAAAATGTAAACGAGCTTCTACATCAGGTAATACGTCTTTCAGAGAACTTACTTTGTATATTTCTGTGAATGTATTAAAATCTTCCACTCTCTTATCCTTAAAATCTCCGAAAGCTTGCTCAGCAAGTAAACGACGATCAGTTAGAAACAATATACGTTTGAATCTATTAGATTTAATAAGACGATATGACAGACCGATAGCTGTCCTTGTTTTGCCAGTACCAGTAGCCATCACCAGAAGAGCTTTTTTATCATCTCCTCCATTTATGATTTTCTGCTCAATAGCTTTTATTGCATTGATCTGATAATCGTAAAGGTTTAACCCAGAAGACTCTGTTAAATAATCATAGCTGCTTGTCATTAACCTCTGATTAACTTCATCTATGTCTCGTTCATATAATTCCTCAAGACCTTCGGGCGAATACCAATCTCGTATTGGTTCTGATTTTTTTGTTGGTTTACGCGTATCGGCAAACCAAATCCCGCTTTTTGTTTTGATTTGCTCAAGATATTGACGCCCATTTGTAGAAAATAGAAAAGGGACTTTGTTACCACTCCAATTGCCAAGTAGTACAATCCCATCTTGCTCTTCAATTGTACAAGAGTATATCTTTGACTGATGAAGGTTGGTTGATATATCTGCGGAGAATCTTTTAGCTTCTACAATTCCATAAAGTGTCGTACCAATAAATAGAGCATAATCAGCTCTAATGTTACCACATTGCCATTCTGCTATCGCCATATTGTGACCCTTCGCTGGCATTGTGCGATGCGTTCTGAAGTTTAGCGTATGAGTATCACATTCCCAACCAGCCTTACGTAAAGCAGGATCAATAAGCATTATTCTCGTTTCGTCTTCATTTAAGTCTATAAGACTAGCAACGGAAATAGAACGTTTACGGCGTCCTTGTTTGGAACTGGAGGAGCTATTAAGAGCAGTAATTTTATCTTTATAGCTCAATACTTGTTCCTCTAAGGATTGTAGTTTGCTGTTTAGCTCATCTATCTCATTATCCGTACTTATGCCAGTAGGCTCATTATAATTGATTTCGGATAATTGAACGTTTTCATATGTTTCATAAAACCATGTTGAAAGTTTGAAGAGCTTCTTTAATACAAAAAGAGCTTCTTCTTTGCTACTGTTCCCTGTATGTGTAGCACGATTACCTGATTTACGAATTAAGTGTAAGAAGTCTTTTATAATTTCGGGAATTATTTCTTCGTTATATAGTTTATTGATTTTATATACCTGCGTTTCATCTGTTGTGTCTAACTCTTCAAAGCTCCAAATTAAAGCTGTGAGCTTTTCTGCAAATAATCGAGATTTAGTCAACGACGAATTAGGATCAATAGAAATAAGTTTCTCAGCAAGTTCGCCAAGAGTAAACAGATCAGGATATGTAGTCTGTAAAAATGTAAAATTGGAATCCTTCATAATTGTTGGTCTTTAGGATACATGTCAATTGTTTTTTTGAGATCAATTATTGAGGTTCTACCTGCAATATTTTAGCGATTTTGAAGAGTTGTTTTAAGCTAGCTTGGCAGCGGTTACAAACATAGGCATTAGTTCGACTAAAACTTTCGCTGATCTTCTCTGCAAGTTGCGTTTGTTTAATGCTTTTCTTTTCAAAGACTTCTTTTATTCGGTTCATAATAAATACATTTTGTTATTTGCGTCTGTCATACTACAAAGATATGAAAAATTGCGCTATATAAAAGCGAAAAGATGGAGAATGTAAAAAAAACATCTTTTCAGCCAACTGTCACTCTATTTTTTCTCCTCCTTCACCATCTTCCTCCACCTCTGAAACGCCCTCATCAAGCTTTCTTCTTCCACTAATTCTACCATATTATAATGTTCGACAAAAGTTTCCATTGATTTTTTGAACATGATGCCGTGGCAGTATTTATTTTCCAGGAGAAATTCATAAAGTTCGGCCTTCATTTCTTCTTCCATTGCTTTTTCAATGATAAGCGCACTGTCATGACCTATATAATTATATACATTTGGATTTTTGCCGTTTCTAGGGTGGGGGAGAGTGAAGGTGATATTTCCGGTTTCGTGCCATGAGGCATTGGGAGGGTGTGGGATGGAAAGTTGGTGGAGGAAGTGGTAGATAGGCTGGGTGTCGAGAAGATGGATGGCGGAAAGGGAGGAAGAAAAGCGGTCTGGAGGTACATCGAGGTGATTTTTATAACGCACGTACATGTAAGCCGCTAGATAGGGCTTAATTTGAAAAGTAACTGTAACCATTGTTTTTTAGATTTTATTTGTAAAATATTTATCAGAGGAGTGCTGCTTTTAGTATTGGCATTTGCATTATTGTGTTGAGAAATTTCTTATAAAAGGAAGGTACGATAGACTGCTTGTGCAATGATTTGGTTTTCAGATGGTTACATAAGTGCTTTTTGGTTTAAAACCAACGGGTCGTTCCTTTAAAAGGAACGACCCGTTGCACACCGAGGAACACCCCGTTGGTTTTAAAGCAACGAGGCGCTCCTTAAAATCAAGAGATAAAACTATAGTAAATATCTCAAAAAATTGAAATCATGAAATAATCTAATCTTTTTCAATGTAAAGAAATTGTATCGCTATGTATTTGAGTGTTTTTATCTGTATAAAGAAACATACCGAGTGT
>PPYF01470265.1_pt1 | contig 13089 bp, 8 predicted proteins | sample 1559871 | NCBI WGS metagenome assembly PPYF01 (sample SAMN08240021, study PRJNA423297) | Human gut metagenome, whole genome shotgun sequencing project. | reverse complement strand
TAGCGCGACGAACTTTACCTACCTTGTTCACTTCGATGCTATCGATAGCCGGTGATTCGATTGGGAAAATTCTTTCTACACCTACAGTACCTGACATTTTACGTACAGTAAAACGTTTCTTGTCTCCATGACCGGCGATTTTGATAACAACACCACGGTACAACTGTACACGTTCTTTGTTACCCTCGATGATACGATATGCTACTGTTACAGTGTCTCCTGCTTTGAAGCTCGGGTGCTGTTTACCGGTAGCAAATGCTTCTTCTGCAATTTTAATTAAATCCATTGTTGCTATTATTAAATTGTTTTATCGTTACAACGCAACATACCAAGTATCTCTTCTCTTGACAGCGATTGCGCGAAAGCGGTGCAAAGTAACGAATTATTTATCAGATAGCCAAATGTTTTGGAGAAAATGATCGGCTGGGAACTGGTATCGAATGTTTTTGGGGTTACATCAAACAAATGTGGCAATAGATTTGTATCTTTATGATTGGGAATAGGAAAAAAGGCGCTGCCGGGGAATGTGGAGAAGGGTTCACTTCTCTTTTGCAGCAGCCTTTATTGATCATTTTAAACAGTAAAAAATGGGGAATTTAATTTCATTTATGAAAAAGGTAGCCGACGGGCTACGGGAAAGTGGGAATTATGGGACCGCCCATATTTACAGGAGTAGCATGAGTGCAATCCTTGCATTCAATGAAAGCGGGAATCTGCCTTTTCGAAAAGTGACTCCGGAGTTTTTGAAAAGTTTTGAAGCGTATCTGCGTGGAAGAAATTGTAGCTGGAATACGGTTTCTACCTATATGCGTACGCTGAGAGCTGTGTACAATCGGGCAGTAGACCGACGTATTGCACCTTATGTACCGCATCATTTCCGGTATGTCTATACGGGGACACGTGCCGATAAAAAGCGTGCATTGGAAAAAGAGGATATGGAACGTCTTATGAAAGATCTTCCGAAACAGCTGCGCTCGGGAAACAGGGAATTGCAGCGTGCTCGTGGTTTTTTCATATTAATGTTTTTGCTGCGTGGTATGCCTTTCGTCGATCTTGCTTATCTGAAAAAGCATGATATAGATGGAAATGTGCTTACTTATCGTCGGAGGAAAACGGGCAGAATGCTGACTGTGACTCTTTTGCCGGAAGCGGTGAAATTGATCAAACAGCATATGAATACCGATCCTGCTTCTCCTTATCTCTTTTCGTTGATTTCCAGCAAGGAAGGAACGGAAGAGGCATATAAGGAATACCAGTTGGCATTGCGTAACTTTAATTATCAGCTGATGATTCTGAAACAAGTGTTGGGACTGACTACGGATCTGAGTTCATATACGGCGCGTCACACATGGGCTACGATGGCTTATTATTGTGAGGTACATCCCGGTGTCATTTCAGAAGCGATGGGACATTCATCTATCACTGTCACAGAGACTTATCTGAAACCTTTCAAGAATAAGAAAATTGATGAAGCGAATGTGATGGTCTTCTCTTCCTTTAGGAAGTCTTTCTCGGTGGGTAATCATTTGAATTAAAGCCTGTTACTTTGTAGGTAACGGGGAGATAATACGCTGCAAAGATGAACATATTTTGGAAAACATGCAAACAAAAAAGATATTTTTTCTGATAAACTACTAAAAAAAGGAAATACACCAAACAAAACTGCGGATTTTTTGTGAAGAACACATCATGCTCTCTTATTATTGCAAAAGATTTCCCTCCCCTCTGCTGCCGTTCTAAAGCAGGGGTTAAATATATTTTGATACTCATGTTTTAATCTACCCTTCAGACGCTTCTTCAGGAGTAGCTACAGACTGTTTCCCGTTACCTACAAAGTAACGGGCGAATATTATTTGAACTTAGTGTTTAATAATATATTATTAATGTAATTTTTAAGTAGTTATGAAGAAAAAATTTGTTAGGGTGATGTTTTTCGGAGCGTTGGCGCTTGCTACCGGTGCATCGTTCGTAGGTTGTAAAGACTACGATGATGACATTGACGCGGTAAATGCCAGAGTCGATGGAATTGAAAAAACTCTCTCGGAATTGCAAGCTCAAGTGGGAGGCTATGTGAAGTCTGTGGTGTATGATGCATCTACAGGCAAATTAACAGTGACTGGTGCGGATAGTAAAGAGTACACTATACCAATGCCTGAAGAATTGCCATCGTATACTCTTGATGTGGCAAAGGATGGTAAGATTACTTTGAAGAAGGATGGCAAAGAAGTTAGTTCTGGTACTATCGACATTCCAGAAATCCCTGAAATTCCGACGTATAAGGAATTTGATCCATTGTTACTGACTGTAAAAGGTGGCTATGTTTATTATGATGGCACAAAAACTTCTGTTGCGATTCCTGAGACTGCAAAAGGATCTATTACTGCTATCCTTGATGAAAAAGGAGTTGTTACAGGATATAGAATTGTAACGATCGAAAACGGTAAAGAAGTAACAGGTGAATTTTCTGTTATCGATGCTATGCCTTTGAAAGGATTAATATTTGAACCGACTTGCTATGTAGGTGGAATCTCTGCATTGAAAGCTAATAATCTGACTTATAGCGCATGGTCGCAGAAAGCATACGCTAAACCGACAGAAAGTGGTGAAACATATGAGGTTGCTGCTACAGCTTCTTTTATTACTCCACAAATTTGGGCCTATTATCACATGAATCCGGCTAGTGCTTCAATGGCACAGATTGAAAGCCTGAAATTCCTTTCAGGCGATAAGGATTATTATCCAGTTTCTCGTGCTGCTGCAATGGATCCAACTGCTAATATGAAGAAATCAGATGTCGTAACCGAAGACGGACAACGTTATCTTAAAGTTGCAATGGATGCAGATGCAGAAAAGATACCGGCACTGAATTCTGGTAAGGTAGCTGTATATGCTTTGCAGGCTCAGACCAAAGCTATTGGTGCTGACGAAGCTAAAGTAATTACCTCTGATTACGCTAGTATATATAAGGTACTTATGAGCGACTTCGTTCTAGAAACCAAAATTGATGCAGAAGACGTAATCTTATATGGACAAAGCATTTCTCGTACTGGTTCTACTCCTAATGCTAATGCAGGTAAGGCACAAGAAGCTATTGATGCAAATGCAGATTACACTGTAGCTACAGATGGTACACTTAAATTAGCAGATAAAATCTCTACTTATTATAAAGAAAACAATGGTACTGAATTAGTTAAGATGACTAATATAAAAGATAACGGTCTGAAATATGTCTTCACTGCTTCCAATTACATTGGTGGAGCTAATAATGAGACAGAACAGAACTCATTCTTTAATGGTAGTGATGCTGCTAAAGGTATTATTAACCCTGAATATAAAGGTCAGGATTCTGAAGCAACTGAACATCGCGAGCCATTGTTACGTGTAGAATTGGTAGATACCACTAAGGTTCCTAATCAGGTAGTTGCTGTAGGATGGATTAAGACAAAGATTGTTAAGGGTACGATTGACGGATTCGGTAAAGTATTCACTAAAGATACTTATTACTATGGTTGTGAGAACAATGTTGCCAAATTGACTTACCTCAACATGAATGATGTTTATGCTGAAGCGAAGTTGAACAAGCCTGACTTCCATACAGCATATACATTGAAGAAAGATGATGGAGGTGCTATCGCTTTGGGTGAAGGAAGTACAGGAACAGTAACAGAAGTAACGGATCCTGAAGCTATTGCTACTACAGTAGTAGAGTGGACAGTAACTCCGGCGGAAGCTTTGGCTCTTGTTAAAAAGTCGAAGACAGAGATGTTCGCTACTGTGACTTATGAATCAGTAGACGGAACTCGTGGAGATATCACAATTACGATGAAAGCAAGCATCGCAATGCCTAGTGGAGTAATTAAGAATGACCAGAAGATTACTGAAGCTTGGTCACCTGATAAGTCTTATGTAAAAGCTGATGTGAAAGAACCGGTTACTGTAGCAGTAGCAGACTTCAAACTCGATCTGTTTGATGTATTTGAAGGTCGTAAGGTTGTTGTTTCTAACGTTACAGAAGCGAACTTCCCATCATTTACGAAGGATAAGTTGACTGCGAAGTTTATCTTCTCAGGAGCTAAGGATGTAACTATCGGAACTGATAAATACACATTCACTGTTGCAAATAATGGTACTCAATTGAATGCTAGTAAGAATAGTGAACCTGCAACTGAGATTGCTACAATTGATGCTGCCGGTATTATTACTTACGATAAGGATGACAAGAATGCACAAGTATTGTTGAATAAGTCTGCTTACAACGTGGATCCGTTCACTGTAGGTATTGAAATTGTGGTAACTAATGACTGTGATGAAATCTTGCCATTGACTGGTAACAAGTTTGATGTGAAGTTCTTACGTCCTATCAATGTAGTTGACTTGAAGTCTGCTGAACTGCAAGATGCAACTACAGGAACTGCTAAGATCGACATGAGCAAGCTGCTTGGTTTGACTGATTGGAGAGGTAAGGCATTTGCTGTTACACCTGTAGACTTCTATACTTATTATGGAGTTACTGGCAATGCAATTTCAATTGATAAGGATAAGATCATGACAACATTGAATGCAAGTGAATCTGCTCCAAAATTGTTGAAGGACGTTGCACCTAATATGTCAATTGCTTATACATGTGATCTTCAGAAATCAGGTAATGACATAACATTTGGTGATCTTGTTTATGAAAACGGTAAGTTTACTATAAATGCGCCATTCAAACTATTTATTCCTGTAACGGTTAAATATACTTTCGGTGAAGTAACCAGCACAGTAACATTGACAATTACTCCGACTCATCAGTAATTGATTGATTTCTCACGATAGCAATATCGACAAAGATAAGAAGGGTATCTTTTTCAAAAGAAGGATACCCTTCTTTAATAAAGTTAATGCAGTATCATATTAAAAAGAAAAGATAAGCATGAACATAAAGAAATTGTGGATGCCTGTATTCGCCTTACTGTTAAGTAGTACAGTCATTTCCGCGCAAGAACAAAGAATAAAAGAAGAAGGTAAAACTGAATTCAAACCTCATTGGTTTATGCAAGTGCAAGTAGGTGCTGCTCACACACTTGGCGAAGCTAAGTTTAGTGATCTTATATCTCCTGCAGCAGCGATAAACGTAGGTTATCAGTTTGCTCCTGCATGGCGGGCACGTGTTGGTGTCAGTGGATGGCAGGCAAAAGGCGGATGGGTTTCTCCGCAACAAGATTTTCAGTACAAATATTTGCAAGGTAATATTGACATCGTTTCTGATCTTAGCACACTGTTTTGTGGTTTTAATCCCAAACGTGTATTCAATGGTTATGTTTTTCTCGGAGGAGGATTAAATCGTGGCTTTGATAACGATGAGGCGAATGCACTTGATACACGAACCTATGAGATGGAATATCTTTGGCAGGACGGAAAGTTTCTCGTTGCCGGGCGCATGGGTTTAGGATGTAATCTGCGTCTGAATGATCGCTTGTCCATCAACATCGAAGGTAATGCAAATGTCTTGTCCGACAAGTTCAACTCAAAGAAGGCAGGAAATGCTGACTGGCAGTTCAATGCTCTCATTGGTTTGAATATTAAATTCGGTAAAGGCTATACGGAAACTAAACCTGTATATTATGAGGCAGAACCTGTAGTAGTGGAACAACCGAAGCCTGCTCCCGTGGTAGAACAGCCACAGCCGAAGAAAGAAGTTGTAGTACAGCCAATGAAACAGGATATCTTCTTTGCTTTGAACTCAGCGAAGATACAAGACGATCAAAAGTCAAAAATAGATATGTTGGTAGAATATCTGCAGAACAATCCGGCTGCAAAGGTTAAAGTGACAGGCTATGCCGATGTAAATACAGGCAATCCTAAAATCAACAAGTCGTTGTCTGAAAAACGCGCAGGCAATGTTGCGGATGCTTTGAAGGCAAAAGGAATAACCACTGACAGAATTATGGTTGATTCCAAAGGAGACACTGTTCAGCCATATAAAACACCAGAAGAAAATCGTGTGAGTATCTGTATCGCCGAATAAACAAAGTTATTAACAAGATATTATAAGAAGATATTCTAAAAAATATGTTGCTTCATCGGTACAAAAGAATTTCTAATGGTATAGAAATATCATTGATACAGTAAGTACCGAATGCGACTACTTTGCGATTATGCGCTCCTGTGAAGAAGCTGATAGTCGTTTTTCCCCACTAAGGATTTCCCCACTATAGTCCTTAGTTTATTTTAGTGAAGAGAGGAAAGGTCTGTACTTGCGAAAGACCGGACTTTTCGCTAACTCTATTCAAAGGACGTTCCTAATTTCCCCTTTTTCCCTGGGAACGTCCTTTTTTTAATTAAATCAACCCTGCCTCAGAATACTTTCAATTAACATTTTTAAGTGCATTTTGCAGCTAATTCCTCTTGAAATAGGACTAAACTTGCTATAAGTTTCTTCTTCTTCCGCATGACTTTAAAATATAAAATGTACATTTGTAGCATAAACAAAAGAAAGAAGATGAAACGAAATTACGTAAAGTATACTTCGGGAGCTATTCTGACAGGACTAATCCTATTCACTTCCTGCCAATCTACCCGTGAAGTTCAGGCAAATTATGAAGTTGCCCAGATAGAAGGAACCCGGATTTGTATGGATTCAACCTGGGATGCTCACCCCGACGAAAAGGCTGCCGTCCTGCTTAAACCCTACAAAGAAAAAATAGATAAGATGATGTATGAGGTGATTGGCGTCAGCGAGATGACGATGGACAAAGGACGTCCTGAGAGCTTGCTTTCCAATCTGGTCGCCGAAGTGCTGCGACTCTCTGCAGAGCGTGTACTGAAGCATCCTGCCGATATTGGAATCATGAATATGGGCGGTTTGCGCAACATACTTCCACAGGGCGATATCACAGTCGATGCTGTTTTCGAAATACTTCCTTTTGAAAATTCTCTCTGCGTACTGACGATGAAGGGTACGGAAATAAAACGACTGATGGAAGTCATAGCTTCTTTGCACGGTGAAGGACTGAGCGGAGCACATCTGGAAATAACAAAAGACGGAAAACTTCTGAAAGCAACTGTACAGGAAAAAGAGATCGAAGATGACAAAGACTATACCGTAGCTACCATTGACTATCTGGCGGACGGAAACGACGGACTCACTCCCTTTATCAACGCGGATAAGCGTGAATGTCCGGATGGATTGACATTGCGCGGACTGTTCCTCGACTACGTAAGGCAACAGACAGCTGCAGGCAAGAAGATTACCTCTAAACTGGATGGACGTATCACCATTGTTCCGGCATCTGACCGGAAATAAAAAATGAAAAGAGAATAAATAACCAAGGTTTACAATGAAATCTCAGTATCCTATGACAACTCATAATCATATAACTTCTGTCTTGAATATATTCAAAGGAAGAACCGGAAAGTGGCTGATGCTTTTCCTCCTTTTACTACCTGCATTGGCAACTGCCCAAGAAACAAAAAAACTAATCATACTGCAAACCAGTGATGTACACAGCCGGATTGAACCTATGACTCAGGAAGGCGACCGGAACTACGGTCAGGGTGGATTTGTCCGTCGGGCAAGTTTCCTGCAGCAGTTCCGCAAAGAAAATCCGGATGTACTGCTGTTCGACTGTGGCGATATCTCGCAAGGCACTCCTTATTATAATATGTTTAAAGGTGAAGTAGAAGTCACCCTGATGAATGAAATGGGATACGATGCAATGACAATCGGTAACCACGAGTTCGATTTCGGTTTGGACAACATGGCTCGTCTATTTAAATTAGCCAAGTTTCCGGTAGTATGTGCCAACTATGATCTTGATGCCACAGTACTCAAAGATATCGTAAAACCTTATGTCATTCTGGATCGTTTCGGCTTGAAGATCGGAGTTTTCGGGTTGGGAGCGAAGCCGGAAGGACTGATACAGGCCAATAAATGCGAAGGGGTAATCTATAAAGACCCGATCGCCGTATCCAATGACATTGCCGCACAACTGAAAGAAGAAGGATGCGATGTCATTGTATGCCTGTCACATTTGGGTATTCAGATGGATGAGAAGCTGGTAGCCAACACCCGTAATATCGATGTTATTTTGGGTGGGCATTCTCATACCTTTATGGAAAGCCCCAAGAATTATCTGAACATAGACGGGAAAAATGTCCCCGTTATGCACACCGGAAAGAATGGAATTTATGTTGGACGACTAGATTTGACTTTGAATAAAAAATGAGATTACTAACATATATACTGGCTATCCTGCTATTTCTCCCTGTCAAGGCCAGGGGAGAAGCAATAGATACTCCCGTAGAACCTTTACTACTTTATAAAGCTAAACAAGATGTCCGTTGTCGACAATGGGTAGACTCCATTATGAATAAGCTGACGCTTAAAGAGAAAGTCGGTCAGTTGTTTATATATACGATTGCTCCGGTAGATACCAAGCACAACCAGATACTGCTGAAGGATGCCGTCGATACCTATAAAGTCGGCGGACTGCTGTTTTCCGGTGGGAAGATGCAGACCCAGGCGGAACTGACTAATCGAGCCCAGCGCATGGCAAAGTTACCGTTAATGATCACTTTTGACGGAGAATGGGGGCTGGCAATGCGTCTGCGTGGTACTCCTGTCTTTCCCCGAAATATGGTGCTCGGATGTATTCAGGATAATAAATTAATCTATGAATACGGTCGCGAGATGGCACGCCAATGTGCACAGTTAGGTGTGCAAGTCAACTTTGCTCCGGTGGCGGATGTGAATATCAATCCTAAGAATCCGGTGATCAATACCCGTTCCTTCGGTGAAGACCCCGTGCGGGTGGCGGATAAGGTAGTAGCTTATGCTTCCGGCCTGGAAAGCGGAGGCGTACTTTCCGTCTGCAAGCACTTCCCCGGACATGGTGATACGGATGTAGACTCGCACAAAACACTTCCGGTACTTCCCTTCACTCGCGAACGTCTGGACAGTGTAGAGCTCCATCCTTTTAGAGAAGCGATCCGTGCCGGATTGAGCGGTATGATGGTCGGACACCTGCAAGTGCCGGTTATTGAACCGATAGGCGGACTTCCTTCTTCTTTATCCCGTAATATCGTATACGATTTGCTGACAGAAGAATTTGCTTTCAAAGGACTGATCTTCACGGATGCACTTGCCATGAAAGGTGTTTCGGGGAATGGAAATGTCAGTCTGCAGGCACTGAAGGCAGGGAATGATATGGTACTGGCTCCCCGGAACCTGAAGGAGGAGATAGCCGCTGTACTCGATGCCATTGATAAGGGAGACTTGACACGCGAAGATATTGAAGAGAAATGCCGCAAGGTACTGACTTATAAATATGTGCTCGGACTAAAAAAGAAACCGTTTGTTCAACTGTCTGGTTTGGGACAACGGATCAATACTCCTCAGACACGTGATTTAATCCGCCGGTTGAATTTGGCTGCGATTACTGTGCTGAATAATGAAAATCATGTTCTCCCTTTGCATACGAATCAAAAAGAAACGATGGCATTGCTCGAAGTCGGTGACGCGGGTGAAACCAATGCGTTGGCGGAACAGTTGTCGAAATACACTTCTTTGTCACGTTTCCGCCTTCGTCCCGGTATGACGGAAGAGGCGAATCAGCGGTTACGGGACTCATTGGCTACCTATAAACGGATTATTGTTGCCGTAAGTGAACAGAAGCTGTCACCTTATCAGACCTTCTTCGGTAAATTTACTACTGAAGCTCCGGTCATCTATGCTTTCTTTACGCAGGGTAAGATGATGTTGCAGATACAGCGTGCGGTTGCCCGTGCCTCGGCAGTGGTGCTGGGACACATCCCTAATGAAGATGTGCAGCGGCAGGTGGCGGATGTGCTCTTTGCCAAAGCTACGGCGGACGGAAGATTATCGGCCAGTCTTGGAGAACTCTTTCAGGCAGGAGATGGTGTCACGATTACTCCGAAAACACCTTTGCATTTTATTCCGGAAGAACATGGGCTTTCTTCTGTCGCCCTGCAACGAATTGATTCGATCGCTTTGGACGGTATACGTCAGGGAGCTTATCCCGGTTGTCAGGTGATCGTGATGAAAGAGGGTCATGTGATGGTAGACAAGACATTCGGCACTCACACCGGAACGGGAAGCGCACGTGTGCAGCCGACCGATATCTATGACTTGGCTTCACTCTCCAAGACTACTGGTACGGTGCTTGCTTTAATGAAACTTTACGATAAGGGACGTTTTAATCTGACGGACAGAATTGCAGACTATCTGCCTTTCCTCCAGCATACTAACAAGAAAGACATAACCATTCAGGAACTGCTTTACCATCAATCCGGCTTGTCGCCCGGAATTGCTTTTTATCGGGAAGCCATCGATGAAGATAGTTATGAAGGCAGACTGTTTATGTCCCGCAAAGATGCACGGCATCCGTTGCAGTTGGGAACTTCCACATGGGCGAATCCTAATTTTGCATTTAAAAAGGAATATGTTTCAAAGGTTAAAACCGGAGATTACACCTTGCAAATCTGTGATAGTCTGTGGCTGAATCCTTCTTTCTTCAAGGAAATGGAGAAGAAGATTGCAGATGCACCGATGAAACCTAAAACTTACCGATACAGCGATGTCGGTTTTATCCTGTTGCGTCTTCTGGTTGAGAAACTTGCGGGAATGCCGATGGATGCCTACTTGCAACGTGAATTTTATGAACCGATGGGACTGGAACGTACAGGATACCTTCCTTTGCGCCGTTTTCCGAAATCGGAAGTCATACCTTCTTCTGTCGACCGCTTCTTGCGTAAGACTACCCTTCAGGGATTTGTGCACGATGAGGCTGCCGCCTTCCAGGGAGGCGTTTCGGGAAATGCCGGATTGTTCTCGAATGCACGTGAAGTGGCACAGGTTTATCAGATGTTGCTGAACGGTGGTGAGTTGAACGGACAGCGTTATTTAAGCAAGGAAACCTGCCAGTTGTTTACAACGGAAGTTTCCAAAATCAGCCGTCGCGGACTTGGATTTGACAAACCGGATACCCGTAATCCGGAAAAGAGCCCTTGCGGAAAGCATACACCGGCAAAAGTATACGGTCATACCGGGTTTACCGGAACGTGTGCCTGGGTAGACCCCGACAATGGCTTGGTTTATGTATTTCTGAGCAACCGGATTTATCCGGATGTAACCAACCGGAAGTTAAGCCGTCTGGAAATTCGCGAACAGATACAGGATGCAATCTATAAAGCGATTCAAAGCAAATAAAAAATGAAGAGCCCCTCTGCCGAAGTAGAGGGGCTCTTGCTTATTAATGTAAAATCAAGTAGTTGCTCGGGTTAGAATGAAACACCCACGCGGAAACCGAAGTTGTTCAGTCCGTCTACACTGTAATGCAGTACATCAGCTTTATTGGTACCATAGCTGTAGTACAGAGCAAAGTGCAGACCCGGTCCGTAAACCCAAGGGAATACATTGATACCTACTTCAGGAGAAGCGTAGAATCCCCAGCTGTTTTCTCTGGCTTCCAACATATTGAAGTTGGAACGGATCTTAGCATATTCAGCACCTAATTTTGCACTGACATAAGGTTGTACGGCTCCACCGCGATTCCATTGGTAGCGGGCGGCAGCACCGAAAGGCAACTGGAACATTGTGTGTTGCTGATCAGTTGTAACGTCACCTGCACCCATCTTGAATGTTTCGCGAGGAATATACTCGTGGTTGCTGTGATAGTTCAGGAAAAGACCCAGACCCAGGTTAGGAGTAACGAAATAACCACCTTCAAAGTTCATACCCCAACCGCTGGCTTTGTCTGCAAAATTGTTGCTCAATGGAACATTGAACTGCCAGTCTATATTAGCATATCCATTGTCTGATAGCTGTGCCTTAGCCGGCATGGCAAAGGCGATGGCAATGGCTGCTAGCGCCACTACCTTGAAATATATATTCTTTCTTGTTTTCATAACAGTTGTAGTTGTTTATTTGTTAGTAAGATAAGGTGACTGAGTGAATGACTGGTTCACTGCTTCAATAGCAAGAGTGCGGTTGATAGCTTTAGAGCCTGTTTCAAATCCAGTCAGATAGCTTGTCCAGACTACAGGAAGTTTTTTGCCTTCACCTTCATCTGCTTTCAGGTTCACCATTTCTGTAATGAATGAGTTGGTGCTATAGCTGTAAGTCACAGCGTATGGATAGTACCATCCGCCCCAGTTACCCCAGTAGCTAGGTCCCCAGTAGCCGGGATATCCCCACCACCATTCGGGTTGAGAATAGTTGGTGAAATAATAAGTACTTGCGATGTAGCTTACCTGAATACCAAGATCGGCACTTTCTTTATCGGTAGCCGGTTGATAACCTTTCGCTTCCATATTTTCTGTGTAAGCAGCCAGAATTTGCTCAGCGCCTTCTCCTTCGAGATATTCCGGTTCTTTGCTGTCAGAGATAACCAAGATTTTGTCAGCCAGATAGAATGTGCTGAAGTCTTTGAAGTTGGCTTGCTTGTCGTAGTTAGTGTATACCAGATAGTTGTCATCAGTGCAAAGACCGCCAATAAAATAGGAATTAATTTCTTCATATCTTTTATAATGTTTAGGTTATATAAAAATCACGCCCAGGTACCTTGGGCTTTTGATACAAACAACAAGAAAGGTGGAAAAAGGTTCGCGTGGAAATTTCTTTTGCCGGAAAATTAACATATTTCTTTGGCCCGGCGGAAAGAAAAACGGTGAGCGCTCTGCCCTATTATCAGGGAGTTTGCTCACCGTTTATTATTTACAGATATTTATTTGAAAAATCCGTTTATTAAAACAGAGGTTTTAGTAGATCCGGTATTTCTACCTTATCAAGTTCCAGTTCAGTTACCCGTTGTTTACCCAATTGAGTCAGATGGAAATACATCTGTCTCCGGTCTTCACTTCCGAGTGATCGGACGATTAGTCCTTTTTCTTCCAGTATCCGCAGCATTTTGGATGTGTGTGAGGGGCTTAGTTCGGTTTGTTTAGACAGGTTGGTAGCCGTCACTTTGTCCGAAGCCTCTTTAAGGGCACACAATATCATTGCTTCATTAAGCGTTATCTGGTACATTTTTTCAAATGCTGTTTCAAAGTTTCCCATTGCTTTGAATACATCACGCATTGCACATATTG
>PPYF01220940.1_pt1 | contig 13089 bp, 7 predicted proteins | sample 1559871 | NCBI WGS metagenome assembly PPYF01 (sample SAMN08240021, study PRJNA423297) | Human gut metagenome, whole genome shotgun sequencing project. | reverse complement strand
TCTTTCAGCATGAAATGCTCATAGCCGCCTTTTTCTGCCGCATTCATATCCCAGTCGATGTGGGTTGCCTCTTTCTCCAGCTCCTCCTCGTCGATGTTGTAGAAATGAAGGCCATCGCGGGTCAGTTTCACGATCTCCTCATTTTCCAGGTAATAGACGTCTCTTGTATATTTCAGGACAGCCGGGACATCCGATGCGATCAGATTGCCCTCCGGGCTCGTTCCTACAATCAGCGGGCTGTCTTTGCGGACCGCATAAACCTCATCCGGGTGATCGCGGAACATGATGCCAAGGCCATAGGATCCCTCCATGCGGTGCATGACTTTTGAAATAGCATCGAGCGGATCGCCTTTATAATAGTAATCCAGCATATGGGCAATGACCTCGGTGTCGGTCTCAGACAAAAATTCGTATCCCTTTCCGGCCAGTTTTTTCTTCAGTTTCAGATAGTTCTCAATGATGCCGTTGTGTACGACGACGATCGAATGATCGTGGTTAAAGTGCGGATGCGCGTTCAGATCGGACGGAACACCGTGGGTTGCCCATCTGGTGTGGCCGATGCCGACGGTTCCCGGAAGGGTTGCGCCGTCCTGTGTCAGCTCCTCAAGTACTTTCAGGCGTCCTACCGCTTTTTCCATCCGGATTTTTTCTCCGTCATAGACAGCAATTCCGGCCGAGTCGTATCCGCGGTATTCCAGCTTTGCCAGTCCGTCCAGCAGTACCGGGGCAGCCTGGTGAGTTCCAATATATCCAACAATTCCACACATAGATTTTGTCCTCCTAACAGTAAAAGGCGGCACCCTTGTTCTATTTTCAAGTTATGCCGCCTCTTCGCTTCTTGTTCTTTACACTTTTACCACGCTGCCCCGTTCCTTGTCAACCTTATGGAGCATTTCGTATTTACTTACAAAAACTTTCCAATTTTGTTTTTTACTTTCATTTATTTTTGTTTGTGCTTTTTTCTTCTCTTTCCGTGATACTCCCACCACATCTTGTTGGACGTACACCAGCGGATCACGCCGTCCGGAAGACTCTGATAGCGCTTTCCAAGGAAATATCCCACATACTTGAACCCGCTCTGGAAAAACAGTGTCGCAAGCAGCCATGGTTTATGAATCCTGCAGACATAAGCCGCCGATTTTTTCACCATGCGGATGCCCTCTCCCTCCGACGGATACGCATCGAAAATCTCCGGATGCTGTGCCTGGGACACGCCGAGATCAAAATTGCGGTGAAGCTGCGCCATGCAGCCGTAATTGTGGGAATGCACCACTTTTGCATCCGCCGCATAGGCAATTGCATAGCCTGCCTGCACGAGATGGCCCGCATAGATCATATCCTCATTGAACAGCGTGCTCTTCACGAAGCCGCCCAGTTCCTCATACGTTTCGCGGTCATACATTGCGCAGACGGAAAATTTTTCCACCAGATGTTCCACGCACGCATTGTCGTACGGCATGGCATCCTGGGTCATAAAAAGCAGAAGATCCGCATCCGAACTTTCTGCCATCGCCCTTCTCGTTCCGCCGTGGTCAAATTCGCTTGGCCGGATATGCTCTACCATAATTTTATCCGATAACTGCTCCCACGCCGGGTTCCAGAACTTTTTCCCTGTGTTTACAACCCGGATCGACCGGATCGGGTAAGTCTGTTCCAAAAGGCGGGGCAGAAGTTCTGCGAACTCCTGCCCTGGTTTATACGTTGGTATCATAACATCAACGGTATAGAATTTCATGTCTGGTTTTCTCCCTCGTATTTAGTCGCCTGCGATCACCGAATCTGCCTCTGCACCAGGCCCCTGGTTCAGCACATAGCCGATCATATCTTCATCGTAACCGCTCTTTCTTGCAATGTAGTCGCTATACTCTGTAACAGCCGCAGACGGTTCATACGAAAGACCCGGATACAGATATTCATGCAGCTCTCTTACATTGAACTCCAGCGTAACCGGAATTACAACATCCTCACCAAGGGCATTCACTACATTTTCACCATAGCAGAGCTGGAACGGATAGGCATAGGAGGTTCCCATCGTATACGTTACCGCATGCATACCAAGTTCCAGGATTTCATTCTTGGTAAGACTGGTGCTGACATTTCCCATCACCTTGTCCAGAATTTCCGGAATCTTGGTCGGATTCTGTTTCAGCTTCTGTACCATAAGATTGATAACAATTCGCTGACGGCTGGTACGTTTTGCATCATCACCACCGCCATAACGGATCCGCGCATAGGAGGTAGCAAGCGCACCGCTGACATGACGTACTTCGCTGTAATCATCCCCAAGGTCCTCATCATACGGAATAGCTTCATACTCTACGCCCTGTGCTTCCGATACCTCTCTGTTGTAGTTGTTTGCATGAACACACTCTGCATTTGTCATCTCGATGTCGAGACCGCCCAGGACATCAATCGCATCGGCGAGTGCCTTGAAGTTTACGGTAACGTAATCGGTCAGTGCAAGGTCAAGGTTTGTATTCAGCATGGAGAGCATACTCTCCGGGCCGCCGCGGTTATAGGCGGAATTGGCTTTGTCAAACTCATAATATTCATCGGTATATTTCGCCATATTCATCCAGGTGTCACGCATAATCGACACCATACGGATTTCCTGCTTGTCGTGATCAATACAACAGAGAATAATCGTGTCACTGTTCATGCTTTCTGCCAGCTCGGAGCCTTCCACACCTCTGGCATCCACGCCGACCAGCGCGATGACCTGTGTACCGGACATCTGTGAGAGATCGGTATTTGCCTTTACTTCACTGTTGATCTGAATCTGGGAGCTGTCCAGCGTATCCTGATTCATCTTATCCATCGAACGGTTGATCCATGCGTAGACGAACAGAATTCCGGAAAGAATCAGCAGAACGGTGATTTCAATTCCGAAAATTATTTTTCTGCGGCGCATTTTTTTGTATTTTCTGCTCTTTTTGTAATTCTTCTTCGACATCTCTTTTCCCCTTATCTTTTAGTAAGCGTTTTTATTCACAAATCCTTTGAAAAAGGTCAGGAACAGAATTTTAAAATCAAGTCCCAGCGTCCAGTTTTCAATATAATACAGATCACAGTCAATACGCTTGCGGATAGAAGTATCCCCCCGGTATCCATTCACCTGCGCCCATCCCGTAAGACCGGGACGAACCTGATGTTTTACCATATAACGCGGGATCTCCTCCCGGAATTTTTCCACAAAGAAAGGTCGCTCCGGCCTCGGTCCGACCAGGCTCATATCTCCTTTTAAGATGTTAAAGAGCTGTGGAAGCTCATCAATGCTGGTATGGCGCATGAATTTTCCAAATCCCGTCACACGCGGGTCATTCTTCACGGTCCATGCCTTCTTTTCTTTCTCCTCCGTCTGAACTTCCATCGAACGGAACTTGTACATTTCAAACGGTTTGTTGTGCAGTCCGACGCGTGTCTGACGGTAGATCAGCGGACCCGGTGAGGTCAGCTTGATCATGATGCAGGAAAACAGCATCACCGGTGAGAACAGAATGATCGCCACGAGCGCGCCGAAAATATCCACAATCCGTTTCAGCATCGCGTTGAACGTGTTGGAAAGCGGCACATAGCGGATATTGACGACAGGAAGTCCCTGCAGGTCTTCTGTGTACGGCTTTGTCGGAATGATGTTGTGGTAATCCGGCACAAACTGGGTATGTACGCCGGATTTTTCACACATGGCAACGATCTCCTCCAGGCGGAAGTATTCGTTCAGGCCAAGGGTAATGGCAATTTCATCCAGTTTGTTTTCCGGCAGAATGACTGAAAGATTGTTGATTCTTCCAAGAACCTTGATACCGCGGTACATCGTTCCCGCTTTGACATGGTCATCGAGGATTCCGCGGACGAGATAGCCCCACTCCGGGTTTGCAATGATCCGGTCAATGTATTCCTCGGTCGCACGGCTGTAGCCGACCATCAGAATCTGCTTCTGGTTGCGGCCGTGTTTCCACATATTGCTTAAGATATAGTGGATCAGATTTCTTACGATCGTTTCCAGTGTCACATTCAGCACAAAGAAGATGCAGAGCATACCACGGGAAAAGTGAACCTGGCGCACCATGTAAAGGCTGGCCAGCCAGACCAGAAATCCAACCGTATTCGCTTTTAAGATATTGGCAAATTCCAGACGTCTTCCCTGAAAACGCTTGGATGCATAGAGATTGAATGCATAGTAAAGCAGCAGATAGCCGGGCACGATATAGAGCAGTGCCATCATATACGTCGCCGGCGGCAGAATTCCCCTCTCCGGATGATTATTCATAACGCCCAGCCGCACATAGCAGTACCAGGACAGTACATAGGAAAGTGCGAGCACCAGGGCATCGATCAGAACGTGCATCCGGTCAAAATATTTCTGATTATCGTTGATCAAATTCGTTCACCTTATCTGTTTTTTTCGGGATTTAAAAATTCCCTACCCCTAACTATACAATAAGTTCCAAAAAAGAGCAATCATATTTTTCTAACATTCTTCTTATTTCCGTAAACTTTTTAACTTTTTCGTAATCTTTTGAAAGAATCCTTATGCCCTCTCCAGAAATCTCCGGAACACATTGATAAAAAGCTCCCATTCGATGACAAAATACGTGCCGAGGCGCTTCCACTCGAAACGGATCTTTTTTGCTCTGTTTTCCGGCTTCCGGCAGATGAAAAAACCATTCTTGATTCCTGCCAGATATTCTTTTCCGTATCCCTTCGATGCAAAAAAGACCAGTTTTGCCGAAAAACCGAGGATAAAGACCGGCAGGTTAAGCAAAATCTGTAAAACCGGCATATTTTTATAGATCAGATAAATATTGTTCCTGGAAGAATAACGGATTTTAAAGAGGTTATACCGGGAGCCGCTCGTTCCGCTTCCGACGTGGTAAACCTTCGCGGACGGCTCATACCAGTTCTCGTAGCCCAAAAGCCGCGCACGATAGCCGATGTCGGTATCTTCCAGATAAGCGAAATGTTCTTCGTCAAAAAGTCCGGTCTTTTCCAGAAATTCCCGGCGGTAGATCGCTGCTCCGGCGCAGGCCGCAAAAATCCGGTCGGACGTTTCAAATTCACTGACCGGTTTTCCTTTTCCTCTTGCGAATGCCCATCCCAGCATATTATAGTAATTTCCCGCATCGTCGATTTTATCACGCTCCTGATAGGAAATCAGCTTTGCGCTGCATGCAAACGCATTCTTTCTTTTACAGATTCCCTCATAAAGGCGCTCGACAAAGTCCGGGAACACTTCGGTGTCGTTGTTTAAAAGGATCACATACGGCTCCTTCGACCGGCGGATGCCTTCGTTGACCGCACGGCTGAAGCCATAGTTATCATCGAGCTGGATGATTTTCGTCTCCGGGTAGTGTTCCCGCAGAAACGCACAGCTCTCATCCTGTGAACCATTGTCCACGAAATATGTGGTAAATTCCGTAAAGGTCTGCTTTGCAAGCGCTGCAAAGCACGTCTCCAGATACCGGTATCCATTATAATTTGGTATTACAACTGCTACTTTATCCATGGTTTTACTCCCCTGCCGTCGGCACGCAGTCCATAGTTCCACGATGCCAGCGTTAAATTTGGATTGTAGCAGGGATCTCCTGCCTTTAACAGCCCAATCCAGCGGCTGCGCATAAATTCGATTTCCGACTGGAAGCGGCGCACCTTCTTCTCGTCATCCTCTGCTCCCCTGGATTTCGATTCATAATGGTACAACTCCACGTGCGGATTGTATACGATTTTATAACCTGCTTTTCCAATGCGCAGGCACAGATCAACATCATTGAAAGCGACGGACAGTTCTTCTTCAAAGCCGCCGACCTCCTCAAAGACCTCTTTTTTCATCATCATGCACGCTGCTGTCACCGCACTCACATTCATCTGGAGCGATGCCTTATGCAGGTAGCCGCTTCTTCCGCGCGCCAGTCCTAAAAAGGCGTGGCCCGCAATGCCGCCGATACCGATGATGATACCCGCATGCTGCACCGTGTTGTCCGGGTAATACAGCTTCGCGCCGACCGCCCCGATCTGCGGTCTCTGCAGATTGGATACCATCTTTTCCATAAAATCGGGTGTGATGATTTCCATATCGTTATTGAGAAACAGGAGATACTCTCCCTTTGCCTCTTTGACGCCAAAATTATTGATCGCAGAATAGTTAAAGCCCTGTTTTGGATACTTCAGGACACGGATGCCCTGTGCTTCGAGTTCTTTGTAATAGGAAAACGTTGCTTCCTCAGTGCTGTTGTTCTCAATAATCAGAATCTCATAGGATGGATACATGCACTTCTTCTTAATGGATTCCAGACAGGTGCGTAACGTATCGGCCTGATCCTTGTTCGGGATCAGAATCGAAACCAGAGGCGTTCCCCGCAGTTTATAATCTACATCGTAGAAGCCATAATCCGAACGCAGTGTGACGGTTCCCTCTTCGCCGCAGCGCGCAAGGTTTCCCTCAATTGCCTTTTTTCCGGCCTCATACGCGTACAGCTTGCTTGCCGGATTGTCTGCGGTGGAAGCGCTGTGGACCCTCCAGTGATATAAAACCCTCGGAATGTGTACAATTTTTCCCGCCATTTCCGTGCAGCGGAAGATATAATCATAATCCTGCGCCCCATTGTATTCCGGACGAAGGCCGCCGGTTTTCTCCGCAATCTCCCGCCGTACAACGAAGAAATGGCAGATATAATTGTTTGACCGCAGCAGATCCAGATTGAAATCCGGTTTGAAATGCGGCTGGAAATACTCGGACAGATCGGTCCGTACCTTGTCCTCATCGGTATAAAAAGCATCGATGGACGGATCTTTTTCCAGACGGATGGCAATTTCAAAGAGTGCATCCGGCGCAAGCAGATCGTCGTGATCCATAAAACCGACGAAATTTCCCGCTGCTGCGGCAAGCGCTGCATTTGTATTCTCTGCAATGCCGATATTTTCCGGAATCGGAACGTTCTTTACGCGCGGATCTTTTCCGGTATACTCTTTCAGGATGCGCGCCATAGTCTCATCCTCCGGGCTGGCATTTCCGATCACCAGTTCCCAGTTTTCATAACTCTGTTTTTCCAGGGATTCGATCATCTGACGCAGAAAAATTTCCGGCGTACGGTAAGCCGGAACAACAACGCTGATCTTCGGACAATAAGAAAATTTATGATTTTTCTGACGCGCCAGGTCCTCCTCTTTTGCGCAGTACTGCTCCCGCCACGGTCCGTACGGAACCTCCTCCGGCTCCATCCTCTCCGAAAGACGGATCAGGAATTCCTTTGGGCCATAATGTTTCAGGTAACGCAGTCCCTTCTGTATGTTGTAAGGTTTCAATTTCCGTATAAAACGGAGCCATTTCATATCTGACACTTTTTTAACTCCTTGGGGTTTTTGTTTTTCAGGTTTTTTGTTTTTTCCGTATGAACTCGTTCGCATTATACCCTATTTTACTGCATTTTGCAAATCCCGACTGAAAATATTAAGAAATTATGTATTTCTTCCCTGTTCGATTTATGTTATAATAATAAAAGTGTGTCTAATACATTTTAGAGAGATCCGCTGCCCGGACAGTCTTATGCAGCTGTACCCGCTGGATCAGAAGGAGTGAGTTATGATTAGAAAGAATTCTGCAGCCCGCACATTTTTATGCCTGTTGCTTGCTTTTGTTTTTGCCGCGTCCTGCCTCCCGCAGACGATTTTTGCCACAACCGATAAAAAAACAGTCACCACCTGGCCCGAAGGACCGGAAAACAATTCCGGCGCTGTCTGTTTACTCGATGCCGATACTGGGGCTGTTTTATACGATAAAAACATGGACGAGCAGCGCTATCCTGCCAGCATCACCAAAATTCTGACGGCTCTGCTGATCATTGAAAACAAGCAGATGACCGACACCGTTACCTTCGGCGAACATGCTGTCAGCGAATCCATTCCGGGAAATGCCCGCATCAACGTTCAGCTTGGCGAAACGATCACAGTGGAGGATGCTCTTCACGCGATTCTTCTTGCCTCGGCAAATGAGGTCTGCACACAGCTTGCCATCGACATTGCCGGAAGCGAGGAAGGTTTCGCCGCCATGATGAACGAACGCGCCGCTGCACTTGGTTGCACGAATACCCATTTTGTCAATGCAAACGGTCTGCCAGATCCGAACCACTACACCAGTGCACACGATATGGCACTCATTATGCAGGAGTGCATCAAAAACGAGACCTTCTGCCGCATCGAGTCCGATCTGACCTACACAATTCAGCCGACCAATATGACCTCGACACCGCGTGATCTTCAGAACCACCACGCATTGCTGTTCCAGGACGGTCAGTGGGGATACAAGGGTGCTTTCGCCGGAAAGACCGGTTATACCGATGAGGCACACAACACACTCGTTACCGCTGCCAAGCGAGGCAATATGACGCTGGTCTGCGTTGTTTTAACCTGTGATAACCTCGATTATATCAACGATACCCGTACCGTACTTGATTTCGGTTATGATAATTTTACACATTATACCCTGAAGAACGCAAAAAAGGAAAGTCTTTCCGGTGTGGTAACGCTTCCAAAGAATGCGAAAATTGAAACTGCAACCTACACCGATCCGGACGGCGCTTCCGTTGAGGAACCGTACACCCGCCAGTATTTTTTCGATGATCACTTCATCGGAACAGCCGAGGTTTCCGCTCCAGGTACTGTTTCCGACAGTTCTTCGGTTTCCTCCGATTCATCAGAAGAAACCGACAGCACAGATATTCCAACACCGGAAGAAACCAAGAAAATTTCTTTTCTCTCCACACTGCTCTATATTCTGCTTGGCCTGAACGGTGTCGCTTTTCTGATTCTGATCATTGTCGTGATCAACAACGCGAGAAAGAGACGGAAACGCAGAAACAGACGCCGCAATAACCGAAACAAACGGCACTGATCTTCTAATTTATAAGCAATCAGGACCTCCCGTCCAACGGGTGATCCTGATTCAAGAGTTCGACGGAAGTCGAACTTTCCTATAAGAAGTAAAGAATGGCATCGAAAACGCAACCGATTTCGATGCCATTTGGGTATAACGCAGAGCTACCGCCAGAAATATTTGCTAGTGCGACAGCCCTTTTTGTTGCTTATTTATTTTCCAAGATACTGTTCTAAAATCTGTGGTTCGATTCTTTTCCAGTTTCTTTCCTTTACCGTCTCTTCTGCTCCCGTATCCAGTTTTTTCCTCAGTTCCGCATCTGTCAGAATACGCTCAATCGCCGCTTTTGCCTCCGCGAGATTTCCCTGCGGATAGAGAATACAGTTTTCCCCATCTTTCAGGTATTCCAGATTGCCACCGTTCGGCACAGCAACGACGTAGCCGCCGGACGCCATCATCTCAAGCGGCGGATAGGAAAAGCTTTCCAGCAGGCTTGTTTTCAGCAGGATATCACACGCCGCATAGACTTCCGGTGTTTTTTCATATGGAACCCGGTGTAAAAAGCGGTCCACGCGGTACCAGGATTTCGGATTTCCATTGTAGGACATGTACCAGATCTCGAATTTTTCCAGATCCAGCTGTTCCACGATACGGAAGCTCTCGTCCACGTTTTTATGCTCCGCGCTGCAGTCTCCCTCGATCAGAATCCGAATTTTTCCCTGCAGATCCCGCCCCCGTTTCGGATAGAAGGACGGATCGATGCCGTTCGGAAGATAGGCTGCTTCGGTATGGTATTCCTCCCGCAGCCAGTTCTGACACCATTTGGAAATGGTTACGTACTCCATCGGACTCCTCATCCGGTAAGTCGCCGAAGTTGCGATCCGGTACGGGCTTCCCGGCGGATAAAATCCAACTTCAAAATTCTGCACCAGATATTTTTTCTTTCGGATCTTGCTGGACTGTTCGACGAACTCTGCGGTATTCCACATCGTCGCTACCGCAAGATCCAGCGTTCCCTGCAGTTTCTCTCGCTCGGCCGACAGCACCGGAAAATGGAAATCACCCTCATGATACCACTCCGCCTCCCCTTCCAGAGTAAAGAGGCTGACCTGCGCTCCTGCTTTTACCAGCATTTCCGCATGAAGAAGTGCAACGCGGATGCCTCCGCTGATCTCCATCGCTGGAAGCACAAAGGCACAGCGTAGATTCCAGTGGCGCTCCACCCACTCGCAAATCCCGGTGGCATGAAAGATTGTGACACACTCGCGGCTGCACCGGCCATATGCCCGTCCGGCAATGGCTTTTCGTGCCGGTTCGTCGTCGATCAGCCACTGCAGTTTTTCCAACCACTCCGCTTCGTCTCGGCAGAGTACGCCGTCTTCTCCATCCTGTACCATCTCAGCAAAAGCGCCGAGATTGCTGGCTGCTGTCACAGTCTGCACCAGAGCCGCTTCCACCCATTTATTTTCCGATTTCGCACGGTTAAAAATCGTATCGGTAAGCGGAGCCAAGTTGATATCCACCGACGCAATCCGCTCCGGCAGTTTTTGGTAATCGACAAATCCCTCCATCTGGATCTGGGAAGCAAACAGTTTCAGCTCCACCGGGAGTTCCAGAATTCCCACGATGAGGAGTTCCAGGTTCGGATTTTTGCCAAGCAACTGTTTCAGCACCGGAACGATCATCTCGATGTCGTCCAGATGCGTCGCACTGCCGCTGAAATAGCCAAGGCGTACTTTTTTCGCCGTTCCATCTGCTTCGTTCTTTTTCTGTTTTTCTTTTAACACCGCCTCGGACAGTAGCAGCATCTCATCTGACGCACAGTTGCGGTTGATCAGCACCTCCGGTACGTACTGCTTCAGTTCTTCTGCCAGCGCCGCTGTCGTCGTAACCGCCGCATCACAGAGGGAAAGCAGCTCGCCCATGTTTCGGACATTCTGATCGTATGCCTGCCGTTCTTCCGGCTGCATCCGGTCGAGAAACGGAATCTGATCGGTGTATTTCGTATCGATCACAAGATCATCCACATCGTACCACAGAGGCTTGTTCATCTGCTTTGCCATTGTGGCAAATTCCCGCAGGGTGTCCGTCATCGGGCAGCGGAAAATCACGAACGCGCCGTAGCAGCGTACCATCCAGGGCTTCAGCTCCTGAAAATAAACCGTATCACACGTATATCCGCCTGCCTCCAGCTGCTCCATCTGATGCACCACGCGGTACCGGTGTGGATGCGGCAGCTGTTCATTGCAGCCACTGATAAAGAGAATATCCCGGTAGACCCGGGATTTTTCTCTCTGAAACTCTTTTTCTTTTTTTGCCCGCGCAAGGTACCCTTTCGTACGCCCAGCCAGACCGCCGATTCCTTCTTCTGCAACAGCTTTTTTTAATTTTGCTGTCAGCACTGAAATTTTTTCCAAACGTTTCACCGCTTTCTTTCTCTGTTCCGCTTACCGCAATCCGTAGTAGTTCTGCAAGTACATCGGATAGATGATTCTCGCCCAAGTGAATGCCGCTAATGCCGCTGCCGCCACACAGACCAGAATACAGAACAATTTTTCATACTTCTGTAGTTTTTTCTCCCGTTTCAGGAACGCCTGCACACCCTTCGTCACGAAATACATCAGCGGAATCAGCATCGGCATGCTGTATCGTCCCTGCGGCTGAAAATCAGAGCTGTAGGAATAATATGCATTCAGATAGTTTGGAATCAGCAGTGCAAACACATTTGCCCAGGTAAACCATCCTGTTTTACTCCATTTTCTCTTTGTTTTACCAGCAATCGCCGTCTGTGTGCCATCGGCATTCCAGAAGAAAAAGTCTCTCTGGCAACAGTTCCGCATCAGAATGAGGCCGATGCCAAGACAGCAGAGGTATGGAACAATAATCATTTTGGAAAGATAAATCCTATTATAGCCAAAAGCACCGACAAAGCTGTACAGCACTGTCACAAGCCAGTCATGCTCCAGATAAACTGGTCTGTAGAAGATCATACATAGCATGGAGTCGCCTTTTTTCTGGAATGTTTTGCTGTTCGATGGCTTGTACTTAGCTCTCGCATACAGTTCCGCACACGCACTCGATGTCTCTCTTCCCAGAAAATCCCCGTGATAGAGAATTGCATTTCGAATAAACCACCACAAAGCAATGACACAGACGATCACAAGAATAAAAAGACCTTTCTGGATCATCTCTTTCCAACGCTCTTTTGGTGCCTTTTCCTGATCGGTCAGCATCGTTCCCACAAAGAAGAAAAATGTCGTCAGGATAAATCCATACGCATTGTAATACGACAGGAAACAAAGACCCATTCCAATGGCAGACACTGCACAAGTTGTCCAGTTCCATCCTTCCTTATACGCCTTGACCCAGGAATAAAAAATAATAGCCGTTGAACACATGGCGAGCGCATCGCAGTTGACGTAAGAATACAGAATCACATTTCCCGGCAGAAAGACAACCAGTGCGGTAAACATCCATGCATACCGCCTCGGAAACAACAATTTTGCTGCCTTCAACACAACCCATGCCATCAACGCTCCAAGCAGTACATTAACAAACCGGGCGGAAAGCAGCAGCATCCATTCATTTGTTGTAAAAAGACTCATGCCTTTCATCAGAACGGCTGATGCCATGTAAGAAAGGATGGGATTAAACGCATAGGAGGTTCCCCAGTCCTCATTCCGGATCAGTGGATCATCTCCGCGCGGAAGACTTCCGTGTTCATAGATAAACTGTGCAATCTGATAGCGCATTGATTCATCCGCCGAAAAATTGTATCGCTGCGTACAGGACCATAAAAAGTAAAACAGGAATACACCGAACACAAACAGAATTTCTATTCTGTGTTCTCTGCTCACATCCTTACTGCAGTTTTTTCTCATCTTCCTCAATTCCCTTTAACATGCTTGCATAAACTTTTTCTGCTTCTTTGTACCAGGAGGTTCCCTTTACGAAATCCATTCCCTTTTTGCGGATTGTAGCCAGCTCATCCGGGTGGTTGAAGTAATATTCCATTCTGTCTGCGATCTGGATCGGATCATAGTCAACCAGAATGGAGTTTTCCTCATTTACCATCCAGCTGCTGTTTGCACCCTTGGAGCAGACAGCGACCGAGTTGCAGGCCATAACCTCGAACGGTACGAGGGAAAGGTTGGTATTCGAAATAACAAGGCACATATCACAGATCGCATAGGAATCTGCCAGCACCTGCGGTGTTACGA
>PPYF01305874.1_pt1 | contig 13091 bp, 18 predicted proteins | sample 1559871 | NCBI WGS metagenome assembly PPYF01 (sample SAMN08240021, study PRJNA423297) | Human gut metagenome, whole genome shotgun sequencing project. | reverse complement strand
TGTCTCAAATCAAACGACTGCAAACCATTGACGCGGACACGCTGCAAAGCACCGCTTACGAACCGGTCTCCTTCGTGGTTGACGATCTGCTTCCTCAGGGACTGCACCTGTTGGAGCGGCGCCTCGTCCAGCGTGGGCGAGCTGTGGCAGTATTTCTCATTCCGCAGGATGCTTTTGATATGAGGCAGCGTCCATTGCGGTGACTTTTCGGAGTGTAACACGATGCTGTCACCGGCAGAGGAGATGGCCTGAGCTGTAAACGGATTTTGATGTTTAGAAATCATTATCCTTGAAGAGCTTTATGATGGTTATTACGACCGCCCACAGCAGAAAAGACAGCATTGCCCCTATCTGGACAGCAGGGAACGGTAGTCGGCGGTCAGCGTCAGATAGCCGCGCTCATTGTGAGCAATACCCGCCCAATCCAGCACCGCCGCCAGCACAAACACAGGGTCAAACACATATTTCCCAGCAGGGGCTTTGAAATAGTATTTGCCAATGGCACCGACAACGGTATCCTCCGTGCAGCCACCCTCGCCAAGGGGAGAATTGCGTCCCATACCCTTGCGGGCAGAGCCGCCCTCACGAAGCAGCAGATCCACGATAACATCAAAAACATCGTAGGTATACGGCGGCTTCATAGGCAGCTCGCTGCAGAGGAAGGAACAGCCATCCTTAGCGGCCCGGATAATGTACGGCTTGCCGGTAACAGAATACACCGTTGCCCTGCCGCCATTTTCGCAGAGCCTTGTTTTGCACATCCTTCATGCTGCCGCGGCAGGCGAGAAAGGTCTGCAAAAACCGGGCGTATTCCGGGGCAAGGCACTCATAAGGGGAAAGTGGTTCATCGGTGGGGAACTCTGCCTTGCAGCCGGGGCAGCTCAGCCGCGCTAAATGAAGTGCCGTCCCGCACACAGGACACTGACCAGAGAATTTCATAGCGATCTACCTCCTTCGCCCTCAAGATACCATAATATTTCTTCTATGTCAATAATAGAATTAAAAATATTAAACCTATTTCCAGAAAGGATGTAAAAAATGGTGCTGTTCTATGCGGGCGGCTACAACGGTGTCTCATTGTCCGCAGGGGGAACAACGCATCAGCCCTGTACGCTTATCTGCGACAAATCTTTCCAACCGTATATCATGTTGTCTTTTTGAAAATAAAAAAGGGCCGGAGTCTTATTGCTAAAACTCCGGCCCATGCCATGATGCTATTACATTGTCTGCTCCTGCGAGACTCGTTCCAATGCTTCCACCTGCTGACGGACACGCTCGTCCAGATCCGGTACGCACACCCTGATCTGCTGCTGGATTCCACGGATCATTTCTTCCTGCGTATCCGTAAGCTCAAAGAAGTCCTCATCCACGGAATCGGCACAGCAGAGGTCGATCTCAATCAACTGCTCTGGGCTGAAAAGCTGCTCCTTTTGGATGAGTCCGGAACGTGTGGCGATGTCCTCGACGCGATACAGGACATCCTCTGCCTGGGGCGTGTCCGCGTCCTCTCGCCGATAGGACACGCTGTCTTTTCCGGCGATGCGGCAGAGGGGTGCGTAGCTCCCCATGACGCCCACCACCTTCACCTACCGCTTCAAGCTGATCCTCAAGAAGAACGGCCTACCGCAGGAGCTGAACGTCCATTCCCTCCGGCACACCGCCGCCAGTCTGATGATCGCGGGCGGTACGGATGTGGCCACGGTAGCGGGCATCCTCGGCCACAGCCAGCCCTCCACCACGCTGGATATCTACACCCACGCCTTCGACAAGAACAAAAAGGCCGCCAGCGCGGGCTTGCAGGAAATGCTGGAGATATGACGCGAGTATTCCTATAACTCAGAGGACTCTCTCTGCGGGGTACATTTCCCACAGAGAGAGTCCTTTTTCGCCATTGGCCATCTTTATCCGTGGTAGTCTCCGGTTGCAGAATCCACCGCAACATAGGGGACAACCTTTCCATCAATTTCCACATAGACCTGATATACACCGTTTTCCAGTTCCTCGTAATGATCTGGCTTGACGCCGTAGTTTTCCAGCAGGCTTTTTTCAAACGCAGCTTTCCATGCGTCATCAGCGGCGCTGTCCTCGTTCGCCGGGACATCGGGCGAACTGTCTCGGTCAGTGGATGGGATTATCTCAACTGTTCCTCCCGCGTTTCCCGCAGCGGAAGGGGCTTGATCGCTGTTGCCGGTGGGCGGAACTTCTCCGCAGGCCGTGAGGGAGAGCAGCATCATTGCCGCAATAGCAGCGGCGATGATTGCTTTTCCGCTCGTGGGAAGCCTGCGGCTGCACCTGCAAAATGTCTCTTGTTCAGAAATGCTTTTCATAATAACTTACTCCTTTTGAAAAAGTGACGCAGAGCAATACCTTCCGGTAAAGCTCTGCGTCTATGCGTCTGGCTATGCGTTTGCTTTTTATGTTCAATGAGTGTTTCTGCCGGGGCTTTTTACGTTTTGCTGTCTGCTGTGTTCAGTTCGAGGTTCATCAGGTCAAAATCAATATATTCTCCATTGATCTTGAAAAAATGGGGAAACGTACATAGCTTCCGAAAGCCATACTTCTCATAAAGCCTGATGGCGCGGGCGTTGCTGCTGCGCACCTCCAGATTCAACTGCTCAAAGCCGTTCTCCTTGGCAAAGGCAAGAATTGCTTCCATCAGAGTAGATGCCGCGCCGCAGCCCCACCACGCTTTTTTCAGACTGATACCAAACTCTCCGCGATGGCTCATACGCCGGGGCTTGCGGTTCAGACTTGCCGTGCCGATGATCTCGCCATATACCTTGGCGAGATACTGCACATTGTCCGTTGATCCGCACTGCGAACGCAGATAGTCTTGCTCTGCCTCAAGGCTGAGCGGCACTCCCTCCGCACCGAAGCTGAGATTTTCAGTTTCGCCGCCCACGATTTTCAGATAATCCAAGAGGGCCGCCGCATCCTCTGCCCGTGCGCGCTCTATGACAAACAAGCTGTTATTCATCTTCAGGACTTCCTTTCTTCGTATTGGCTGCCCGCATCATCCGCGAAGCCCCGCCGCCTGCATGATGGCCTCCACCGGCTCTACCGGGTCGCTGCCCCAAGTGATCTCCACATCTTCACACCCGGCGCTGTCCAGCAGCTCCCGCGCTTCGTCGGTCAGAAGTTTCCGGTAGGCTTCGTCCACCAGCTCCAGCTTTTTCAGGCAATCGGTCAGATCATTGTTCTTTGCGGCCAGCCATGTGGAGGCGGCGCCGCTGATTTCATCCGCGCCAAGTCCCGTGTTCACGCCCCAGTCCAGCAGCTTGACCGCCTCCTGTACTGCCAGCAGCGAAGAACCTGCGGTTCCGATGGTCACATTCCGGTCGATCTCATCCAGAATGGGCAGCGTCAGCACCGGCGGCACGTCTGCCGGGGCATCGGCTGCGTCAGAGGTGGAGCAGGTCACGCCGTCCTCAGAAATGGTAACATACAGCTTTTCCTGCGTCACATCGTAGAGGAAGGTGCCTTCTCCCAGCAGCGTATCGTCGGCATCATGCGCGCTAACGGTAAAGAGGACGGAGCAGTTGTCCTTTTGGGAAAGCTGTACAATATCGTCCCCGGTGAAAATCCATTCACCGGCCTTTAACAGCGAGCCGTCCGCATTTTCACACACCTTTGTGAAGCTGCCGCCATGCAGGGCGATAGAGCTGGCATCATCGCGCTCCAGCTTGACATACACGCCAAAGCCGTCGGATTCGGCGGGCGCGTCTGTCCCGGATGGGGTGCTGTTGGGAGTTTCCGACAGTTTGGTGCATCCCGTCATAAAGACAGATACCAGCAATACCGCTGCGGTCAACAGCATTGTGATTGTGTTCTTGTAGTGTTTCATAGTTCCTCCTATAAGTTCATTGTTGAGAAAAAGACTGTTGGTAGATAGGCAGTACCCGTTTCCAGAATACCAACCCATTTACAAGGAGCAGTACGCCGAATATTACCCTTGCCGCCCACACAGGGCAAAGGAGCGCAATCCCGTTCATATCCCCGCCGCCGAAAAAGCCGCACAGGATGCTCAAGTAAAGCGGATCGAGCAGCAGAAAAGCAATCGTTATGTAGTAAAGCACTGCACGAAGCAGCTTGCTTTTGGCATGACAGATACTCCTTGCAAGTGCCGCCAGCAGGTATCCGACGCAGAAAGTCGCCAGCGCACCCACAAGGCAAAAGATTCCAAGCTGCATATTTGTCATGTGCTCGGCATATACGTCGATTTGAACGCCAAGTCCCATAAGCCTAATTTGCTTAAACACGCCGGTGAGCAGGGCATACAGCAGATGTGCGCCCTCGTGAACGAGGTAGTAGGCGGCGAGTGCTGCCAGAATCCCGATATATTGTCGTGTTCGTTTTGACATGATCTGTCCATCACCCCCCAAGAATCACTTCGCCTCGCGGAGCGCCTTCAGGTTTTCCAGCACAAACGGGCTGTTTACGGCGATTTGCCCCAGCGTTGGACATCCGTCCATCTGCACGCAGTCGGCGCAGGTATCCAGTCCCTTTTCCCGAACGCAGTTATGTACGGGGCAGAGCTTGTCGCAGAAGGACGTTTTTGCGCCCTCTATGCGGCAGCCAGTGCAGTTGATCATTTTCGGTGTGATCGTTACCCCGTTGAGCTTTGTCCACAGGGCGGCAGTTTTTTCGCGCAGGGCGTTGTCGTTTGTAATCGTTGCGATTCTGGCATCGCATTTTTCGCAGTCCAGCCCGCAGCAGCCGATCCGTTGATTCATAAGTCATCCTCCTTGCATCTATTCATTCTTACAACCTTCTTTCCATTGTTTTTGGGGGAGTGTTCTTGTCAGGATCAGCATATAGGCAACCGTAATGACAATCAGAGCAACGAGATGAAGCAGGTGCATTTCCGTGGTAAGATTCATATCATTCGCAAACGTACTGAGCGTGTTGATAGCAGCATGGACGAGGATGCAGGGGAGCAGGCTGCCGCCGCGATAAAAGATCGTGACCAGCAGGAAACCGACTGCGATTGCAAAGACGATCTGGCACAGGTTATCGACCAGATCCATACCACTGCCGTTGAACAAATTGATGATATGCCCGACGCCGAAAGTTACGCTTGAGATAACAATGGCAGACTTGATATTGTCCTTTGCAATGGCCTTAAACAGCAGCCCCCGGAAGATCACTTCCTCCAAAAATCCAACGCAGAGCATACACACGATGCGGCAGGCCGTTGCCGCAGGCGAGTAATTGAGAGCGACACCGTTCCAGAGATTTCCCGATGCCAAGATAAGCAGCGGCACATAGTGAAGGAACCGACATGCGGGAACGGGTGATTTACAAAGCCCATACAACTTCTGCAAGTTGTTCTTTCGGATAAAGGTGAAAAGCACGACCGTCTGCACAACGCAGAAAGCGGCGCTTGCCGCGTATGCGACCCCGATGGCCTTGTTCAGCGGATTCGCCAGCGATTGCAGAACGCAGTAAACCACGATCCATATAATCGCAAAGGTCAGCTCGTTTATTTCATATAGCTTTTTCATGTCGTTTCCTCCCGTGCAGCTACATCAATTACACCCCCGTGACCTGAGAAAGCGTCACAACAGAGCAGCCCTTGCTTGCATAGTACGCCAGCAGCTCCGGCAGTTTCTTTTTATCGTAACTCGTGATGCAGTCAGACAAAACATGAACGGTATAGCCGCTTTTTGCCATATTGTAGCAGGTGGATTTGATGCAGGCCGCGGCGTCCGCACCGACGACGTAAAACTCGGAAATTCCACGCTCTTGAATAAAAGCGGAAAATGTCTCGCTGGTCAGGGCGTTGCTTTTTACCTTCGTAAAAATATGATCAGATACGACGTTTAGCTCCGGCACCAGCTCTGCACCATGGGTGCCGGGCTTGAAGGTTCTCGTTCCCGCAGAAAGGCTGTTGTGCTGAATGTAAACGATCCAAAGTCCCTGTTGCTCTGCCCAGTCGATCGCTTCGTTGACTTTTGCAATAATTTCCTTGTAGTTTTTCGTGATGTCGTTTTGCAGGTCGATCACGACCAATGCACTGTTTTTCATATTGTAGGGCCATGTTTGAATTCGGGACTTAGATGTTCAGCCGTCTTTTCCGGTAAGCTGACCGATAAGGATTTATCTTTTGCGGAATAACTCCAGCGATACCGGGAGATCACGTCCCATCCCAGCAGCATTTCAGCCGGAAAAATCCTGCCGCTTTCATCGCTGAGCGCAAAATCTGCGTCATCCGTCACGAGCACCTTGCAGTTTTCCATGCAAACATCTCCCAGCCGGATATTGGGAATGACGGCAGTCTGAAGTCCACGAACCACGCCGTTATTGTTTCCGGCGCGGAGGACTTCTTTTTCCGGCGCAGCACGAAGCCTGCGCAGAAGGCTTTGTGCGATGACCGTCATGCCCGCGCCGGTGTCAAACAACGTGGTGGCTCGCATGTCCTCAATTTGGACGTTTACAAAGAGAAGGTTTGCAAATTTACTGCTCGACAGGCAATTTGTCATTGGCTCATCTCCATAGATCATGCAAAAAGACGCAGAGCAAACCTGCATCATCAGGTTTTGCACTGCGTCTATGCGTCTGGCATTTTGATTTCTTCAATTTTTCCGTCCTTGAAACGAATTACGCAGGTGTATTTGCACTTCGGGCAGAATAGGGGAAAATCCTCCAACACCGTATGTGGCCGGATCTGCGTTCTTGTTTTGCCGCCGCATCTTGGGCAGTAAAGCCAACGCAATTTCAGGGTTTCATCCATTCGTGGCCCCTCGCTTCGCTTGTCAGCCAATGTGCCGACAGCGCCTGCACATTCTTTCATGCCGTTTCCTCCTGCGCTGCCAATATTGCGCCTCTGTATGCCCGCTCCAAATGGGAATTGATCGTGTCTTCATCGTATTTCAGCTCATTGTTGGCGATCATGCTTGCATACCCGTGGGCAAACAGAAACACCGTGATAAAAACCGTTTTCGTCTGCTCCATGCCGATTCCCAAGGATCCCTGCATCGCTGAAAGAACGGGGATAAGCTCCTCCGCATCGATCAGTTCAAGCAAAGTCTTTCCGTTAAAATAATCCGACTGAAAAAGGAAACGGAACAAGTGGGGTTCTTCGATGGCAAAGCGAATATAGTTCATTCCGATTCCAAGGGCAGCGCCCTTGGGCGGTTTCTTCATGGTCATAAGGTATTCCGAATGATAAAGGTCTGCCTTCGCATAGACTGTTCTTTTCAGTTCTTCCATCGTCGCAAAATGATACATGACGGGCTGTGTGGAGCAATGCAGCCTCTCCGATACTATCCTTGCGTTGATGTTTTCCACTCCCGCCTCGCGGGCAATCACAAAGGCCGCATCTACGATCATTTCTTTTGTGACTTTTGCTTTGGCGGGCATTTTCGAACCTCCACATTTATAACTTACATTATGTATAACGCAAATTATACATCAGCAAGTAGCGCTTGTCAATCCGTCCGGCTCAAAATTTGCGGACAATCTATCCTTTCAGACACTTTCATCTCTTTTGCATAGCCGGCACCTACTCGTTCGTCGGGGCGGAAATGAGCGTGATTCTCCGCGGTTTACTGCTTTCCGAGCTTGCCTGTTTCATGTACTTGACCGTTTCATGTACTTGACCGTAACCTGATTGATTTCCGAAAGGTACTTCGAAAATTCCTCGTCTGTCAGCAGCAGCGTACAGTTCGTGAACAGCAGCATATCCTTTTGCGGATCGGCATTGCCGCTGGAAAAATATTTTGCAAAGGAAGCGCAGATACTCAGCAGCGACATCTGTACCGCATTTCCGGTTTCATCTTCCGTAGCCATAGCATCCTTATTGAGTTGATAAACGCTTTCCACTGTACGTGGAGAGCAATACAAAGCGCCAGCAATAAGAACGTGGAAAGTTTCGGTTCAGCAGTGTTTTGTACTTGCGGAACTTTATCATGCAAAAGTGGTTGGTATCATATTTTGATACCAACCACTTTTGGTTTATTGCGGTGCGTATTGGTTGAAGATACCGCCCCGTTGGAACGATTCGGAAACATCTTGGCGAAATAACCGCGTTGCCATGCGATTCAAATAACACACGTCGAACTCCGCTTTAGGCGGCGGAGCAGCTTCGGCAGAATTGATGGGGCCAAACCTCGAAGCCAATGGCGCACAGCAAAAAACCTGCCTCACGGCAGGTTTATGGTACGCCCGACTGGATTCGAACCAGCGGCCTACAGAGTCGGAGTTATCAGACCGTCAAGCCACAAACCGTTGTGGTACAAGGCTTTGGTAGGAATTGCACAAATTTCCGGCGATTTATGAGAAAACCTCGGAACCCTTGTGGCGCAAGGGCTCCGGGGGTTTTCGCGGTAGTAGTCAAATAGTAGTCTGGATAAAATGCGGGTTCAGCAGCCCAGTTCAGCTGAATATCTTTACCCCCTATCCCTGGATCAGATCAGCGGCATCGCATCCAAGTACTTTGGCAAGGTCAAGCACAATACCGGCCTGCGCTTTTGCAAGTTCGTACTGCTTCTGTTCGTAGAGCTGGATCATTCGCAAGGAGACTCCGGATGCTTCACTGAGCTGCTGCTGTGTCAGCCCTCTCGCCTTCCGTGTAAGCTGTAGCTTAGACTTACGGCTACCCTTGTTCCTTTGAATGATCTCATCTGCACTCTCCACGAATTTGCTTACATCCGCTTCGTGCAGGATATATAGAGACATCACTACCGATAGTGTCAATCCGTATTCTACCATATCGCTGAAGCGTCGGTTTGTTTCCCACTGGTAATAGGCAAGGATCCATCCGGCCCAGTACTCTCTCCCCTTTGAGGATAGATGGGGCTGATGATGACGCTCACTCTGCATATTCACGGCAGCAAGCACAGCGTCTGCCAGTTCGACCCCCGACATTCCTGCAACATACTTCGGATTTCCATTCTCGAATTTTGAGGCAATTCCGGAGGAAATGAACCAGCCAAAGAAGTCATCCGGTGCATAGCCGAGTGTACACACGGCGTACTCGACCATATCTCCGAGATTGGCCATTGCATCATCCAAGTATAATTCGTTGTAGGCGTTCATCTTCATTCCCCCATTCTTCCCGAATGATGTCCAGCACATATTTTTCAGACAAAACCGTTTCACGATCCTTCTCTTTTGCAAAATCCTCGCGCGCTTTACTGTCTCGTGCCAGCTTCTTCGGATAATACATATCACACGGTGCAGGAATGGCTTCCTCAAATGTAAATCGAGCAAACGCTTTTCCCGATATCGCAACGATCTGTTCGCCCAGTTTCCCAAGTAACATCGCTTTTTCAAGCTGTTGGAGAGAAATCGTATTATTCAGAAACGCACTTGCGAATGAGAAATAAGAATCGTCCGCCCGATATCCTTTGATGACATCATACTGCTTATACTCTACCGCAAAATGCTCGTCAATATACTGCTTGGCTTGCCTTGCGACTGCCCCGCCAATACGGAACTTCCGATTATTCAGCAGTACATAAAGCCAATTGAGAATATGATAATTACCTCCTGTAAGCGAGAGGATAGACAGGCCGTTTAAATCAAAGGCATATCGATTTGCAAAGCCATCCGCTTCAGCGGAACAAGCCCACTCCTTTGCAAGCTCCACACTCTCAGTACAGTAGAACCCTAGTCCGTAATCGTTGTTTGGGTTTCCTTTGCCAATAACAGGCTGTTGGATAATTTGACTGGAACCATGATAAACGCAGATTATTTTATTCATAGCTGTGCCTCTTTCACGAGCCTATCGCTCCACTGATAGTTTTAACCCGAATTGATTATATCGCTATGGCGATAGTTTGTCAACAAGAAAGCTTGTGGTGTTTCTCTGTCTGCAACGATATCTGTTGTTTCGACGTAACCGCCACAGCAAATGACGCATAGACACACATGAGACAATTAGTAAGGTCTCTCATACCAAGTATATTTTTCGTTTCCTGACCGATACTTTAACTATAAAAACGAAAGATAAGGATGGTCAGCATATGAATAATATGGATTTAGGATACGAAATGTTTTGCTATCAATGTGAGCAAACAGCGAACGGAAAGGGCTGCACAAAGATTGGGGTTTGCGGAAAGACACCGGAAATCGCCAATCTGCAGGATTTGCTGATCTTTCAAATCAAAGGGATCAGCTGTTACGGAAAAGTTCTGCAAAATGAGGGACAGCATATCGATAAAAATATCATACGGTTTATCGAAAATGTTCTTTTCACAACGCTGACGAATGTTAATTTTGATTCGAAAGTACACGTGGAATTATTGAACGAATCACAACGGATAAAAGAAAATTTGAGAACAATCACAGGAGAGATTCACAATCAGACATCATACGCCACTTATGATCTTCCCGAAACAAAAACACAAATGCTAAAGGATGCTCAATTCGCGGGAATTATGTATGATAAATCCCTTGACCCGGATATTCGCTCATTGAGGCAAACCATTTTATACGGACTGAAAGGTATCAGCGCCTATGGGCATCAGGCAAGAGAACTGGGCTATTACAGTGATGAGGTAGATGAATTTTATATTCAGGCATTGGAAGCTCTCACAGACGATAACCTTTCAGTGGAAGAACTGATCCGAATGACCATGCGCACCGGAGAAGCGGCAATTGAGGTTATGAAAAAATTGGATGAAGCCAATACTGCAGTTTACGGAAATCCGGCACCCCATAGGGTCAATATCCATATGAGGAAAGGACCCTTTATCGTTGTTTCGGGACATGATTTGAAGGATTTGGAAATGCTGCTGGAACAAACAAAGGGAACGGGGGTCAATGTGTATACACACGGTGAAATGCTGCCGTGCCACGGATATGAGGGATTAAAAAAATACCCCCACCTTGTCGGGAATTTCGGTGGTGCGTGGCAAGATCAGCAAAAACAATTTGATGATCTTCCGGGATGTATTCTAATGACGACGAATTGCCTTATGCGGCCGAGAGAGAGCTATAAAGGCCGAATCTACAGCACGAATGTAGTGGGCTGGGAAGGGGTAAAACACATTGGGAAAAGAGAAAACGGTGAAAAGGATTTCAGTGAAATCATTCAGCAGGCAATAAAATTGGGCGGCTATCCGGAGGATCAGGAGCCCCACGAGATACTTGTCGGATTCGGGCATCATTCGGTATTAAGCGATTCTGACAAAATCGTAGCGGCAGTAAAAGCAGGAAAAATCAGACATTTCTTTCTTATTGGCGGCTGTGACGGAGCAAGACCCGGTCGAAACTATTATACAGAGTTTGCTAAGATGGTCCCGAAAGACTGCGTGATATTAACGCTCGCATGCGGAAAATACAGATTTAACAAACTGGATTTCGGTGAAGTAGCGGGTCTGCCGAGACTTTTGGATGTCGGGCAATGCAATGATGTATATTCTGCCATACGGATCGCAACAGGTTTAGCAGATGCTTTTGGCACCGATGTAAACGGATTGCCTTTGTCGTTGATCGTATCATGGTACGAACAAAAGGCTGTTGCTGATTTGCTGGCATTATTGAGTCTGGGAATTAAAGGCATATATTTAGGCCCTACCCTGCCGGCATTTTTGAGCCCGAATGTGCTTCAGTATTTAGTGGACACATTCGACTTGCGGCTTATTACCAATGCTGAGGATGACATTAAGACCTGCCTGAAACAGAATATTTGAGAAATCAGGAACCGTCAATGCACTTTGATAGTAACCGTAGAACCTGACAGCGCACAGTATAAGAGAGCTGGCACGAGCCAGCTCTCTTTAATCTTTTGACATTCCGCATATCTCGTGGACACGGATCAGCGAAACGACCTCGCAGATAAACCGCTCCGCTAACACCTTTTCATCCAGCCATGTTCTCTGCGGCGTTGTGCGCTGCCCCGTCTCCTGCTCCGCCTCCGCTTTGGCGGCGCGGATGGCCTTCTGAGCGGAGAGCCACCGGCCATAGGCCCCACCGTACAAGTCCTTTTTCAACTTCCGCAGCGCGGCCTTGTATGCCTTCTCCGCTCCGCTGGGGCCGTTGTAGTTGAGATAGATCGCCAGCTCCTGAAAGGTCATGCCAACCTCGTCCGGCTGACCGATGCCCAGATAACTCCGCACCAGATTCAACTCCCTGGGCGTCAACACTTGCTCCATCCGCTGCATCAGCAGCGTCCGGCGCATGAGGCGGTCATAGGCAACGGCGGGATCGCCGCCGCAGCTGACGGAGAACACATCGTCACCTAACTGCCGGACGCAAAACAGCGTCCGGTATTCTTTTATCAACGCCCCAGCCACCTTGGCAGATACATTCAGTTCTCCGCACACCACCTTGACCAGTTCAGCATCAGATGAGTCCCATCCCTCGGCGCAGAGGTATGCCACCCTGCGCAGTTGATTGTACCGGCTGATGGGAATGGACAGAGAGGAAGAATACTGCGCGGCATAGTCGGACAGCGCCGCTTCCATCACGGGCGTCGCATAGGTCAGCAGCTTCGTTCCGTAAGCGGGATCAAATCGCCTCGTCGCGTCCAGCAGCGCCAGCGCCGCCTCCTGCTTCAAGTCTTCCAACTCACACCATGGTATGTACGCCCGCGCCAGCTTGGTGAGGTATCCTTCGTTCTGTGCAATGAACCGTTCCGCGGCGTTTTTGTCTCCGGCTTGTATCCGCAAAGCCAGCTCTTCATTGCAGGGGCCGTCCCCGACAACGGTGTACATATTCTTCGTCACGGGAACGCCCCCTTCCTCATTTCAGCCGCTTTTCTGCCTCCGCGTAAATGTGTTCCAATTCCATGTCCCGCGCATATCCGTCAGCGGCATAGTCGTTGTCCATCAGTGCCTTGTCCCGGTAGCTCCCCGCCAGATACAGTGCCTCTCGCCGCAGGTCATCGGAGATCTTCCCTCTCTGGTGATGCTTGCGGATGGTGTCAGTGCGGGTATTGAACAGGCGGTAGACCGGGTGCTGTTTGTTCTGCTCCTTCTGGTGCATCATCGCGCCGTACTGCCGGCAGGTATAGCGATTGTCCTGCGGGGCGACACCGTCGCAGTATTTGGGGATGTGGCCGTTGGTGGTCAGAAAGTATCTTCCGCAGCCTTGGCACTGGCTGGGCGCGTGGCCGTGGTGCAATCCGTTCATCAGGTCATAGG
>PPYF01242569.1_pt1 | contig 13100 bp, 11 predicted proteins | sample 1559871 | NCBI WGS metagenome assembly PPYF01 (sample SAMN08240021, study PRJNA423297) | Human gut metagenome, whole genome shotgun sequencing project. | reverse complement strand
GGGAAACGCAGTACGCCCCGGTTCCCCGGGGCGCCTGTTCCGCTCCTCCCGCCCGCAAAAGGGTACACTTCCCCCTGGGCTTGTGCGGTTTGATTTTTTTGCCCGGCTCCGGCCTGGGCCTTGTTTTATCTATCTGAACGCCGCCCAGTGCACACAGGCGGCGGTATATATCCGGCATACTGATACAGAAAAAGCCCGGCATTTCTGCCGGGCTTGCAAATTACGGACTTGTTTCGGTACCTCAATTCCTGTATCTTCCATATCCTGTTGTTGTTAAATAGAAATTGCCCAACCAGCGAACGGATTGGGCAATTTTTTGGCTCCCCTTGTTGGACTCGAACCAACGACCCTGCGGTTAACAGCCGCATGCTCTAGAGCCTGATGGTAATGTAACCTTTGGGGAATCATATCATCTTACACTGTTTTTATTTCCATTCCACAAGTTGTATTGCGTTTTAGAAAAAATTATTGATAACCAACACAGTGTTTTCTACGCCTGCTTTATCAGCAGCACTTCGCCAGTTCAAATATTTTTTCATAGTACAAACTTCCAATCTGTCCAAGGAGCTTTCAAAATCTGATTCTGTGTTTTTCACACACACATATTGGCCGTTTCCAATGCAACTAAAATCATATTATCATAAACCTGATTGCTGCGTTCTGCTGCCATATATTCTCCAGTCGCAAGATTTCCTGTTACGGTAAGAAGCGCCGCTGCACTTTTTCCGGTGCGCACTGCCTCTAGATAAAGCGCCGCAGTTTCCATTTCCACCGCTAATACGCCGAATTCTGCCCAGCGCAACTCCTTTTGCGTGTCATATGGATAATAAATATCGCTTGACAGCACCAGCCCTGATACGCAGTCTATTCCGTGTACCCCAGCTGCTTCTACGATATTCCTCAATAATGGAAAAGATGCTACCGCTGAAAATATGCCGTCCAAACCAAATTGAGAAGCATATCCAGTATTATAGCATGCGCCTGAAGCAGCCATCAAACTGCCTAACTTCATAGCTTTTGATAATGCTCCGGCTGTACCGATTCGAATAATATTTTTTACTCCGTAAAACGCGAACAACTCATGGGCATAAATTGCGATACTGGGAGCCCCCATCCCATGCGCCATAACAGAAACTTTTTTCCCATTATATGTTCCAGTATATGCGTATGCCATTCTAAGATCATTCACTAAAACGGCCTGGTGCAAAAAGTTTTCTGCAATATATTCTACACGCTTAGGGTCTCCCGGCATAATCACAACATCTGCAATTTCCCCGTCTTTAGCCAGATTGTGCTGAGTCGGTGTTAGTCTTTTCATCTTACAAAATCCTTTTTTCACAACATATCTTCAAACCGCAAGAGAGAATATACTCTGCCCTGTTCCGTTCACACAGCAAAGGCTGTCGGCAATTCAGCGAATCTTTACGTCGTAAAGCGCAAGAATATTTTCTATTGGGGTATCGTTTTGGATATAGTGTGCGGAAGTCATAATATATCCTCCGTCTTTTCCCAGAATAGAAATTGCGCGTTTAACCTCGTCGCGCACCTGTTCCGGAGTTCCCTTCGGAAGTGTTTCCTGCAAACAGATTCCTCCGTGGAAGCAAAGCCTATCACCCCAGAAACGTTTCAGCATTTCAAAATCCATATCTTTCGCTTTTGGCTGAAGAGGGTTTAACACATCAATCGGCAATTCTGCGAGTTTCCTGATTTCCGGCACAACTGCTCCGCAAGAATGGAACATAATTTTCTTTCCGTAGCTTTTTATCAGAGCATTCAATCTGCGGTGATAGGGATAAATAAATTCTTCGAGCATGTCCGGCGACATAAGTAGTGCCGATTGTGCGGCAATATCGTCGTATGTATATACCAGGTCTATCTTATCTCCTGCTGCGGCCATGGCATTTTGGATAAAATCGCACCAATAATCGCAAAGCTTCCCCATAATATAATGCGGGATTTCCGGGCTCAGTGCCATATCCATCATATATTGCTCGTATCCACGCAAGGCCCAGGCATATTCGAACAGCCCCCCCGCATGGAGCTTGATGTATCTTTTTTCGTGTCGGTCTCCAATATCCTGTGAAAAATGCTCCCAATCGAATGCCGAGGCATCCGGCCAGTTCGTATATCGTTCAAAATCTTTTATCTCCTTCACGAAACCCAACGGGCTAGAAGCATATTCCTCATAACTGCAATATCCATTTTTTACCAATCGACGATGTACTCCCATTTCATCAAAGTAACTGCCATCTGGTAAAATATCCGGGACAGCTTTCGTAGAACGCGGGAACACGAACTGAACGTCTATCTCCAGAAGATCGTAAAGCTCCTCCTCATCCCTTGCGTTAAAATACGCAAGAAGGCGGTTTACCACTTCCGGCACTGCCCAGAAATCCACCGGACACCTGTCCGGCTGCACATGCGAAAGAGCGGCAAGAACACGTTCTCTCGGCGTCATATTCTTCTTCTCCCTTCTCTTACAGAAATGCCGCTGCACCCCGGAAACAGGCGGCGGCTTCATAAAAAAAGCGTCTGCCAGCCGCAGCATTCCCTCCTAAGAAAATATTTTTCTCATTGATAAAGCTCAATTCATATGCTTTTCCAAACTGTTCGCCAAATGTTTTTTCCGCTTGCTGGTTCAATCGCTCAACAAACTCGTTTGCATACAAACCAATCCCCTGAACCACGCACTTTTCCGGATCAAATAAGGTAAGGAGATTCTGCAGCAGCGAAAAAAACAAGCTGTCGTCGCGTTCATAGATGCGCATAATGGGTTTATCTCCGCCTCGTGATGCAATCTTGAGATGATCGTATTCAAGCCTGTTCGGGTTTCCTTCCGTAACTCTATAAAGAACAGGAGTCGTTTCTTTTGAGTAAACTTTTCTTGCCCGTCCAAGAATCCCTTCTATAGTCATAACGGTTTTTACACATCCACGTTTTCCACATTCACACAATTCTCCATTTGGATCAATCACCACATGATCAAGCCAGCCCATATTGCCGTGCGCCCCGTTCCAGAGTTCCCCATGGATGGTCATAGACATATCCAGGCTATTGGCAACCTGAAGAAAAAGCATATTGTCCATATCCGGCGTCATTCCGAAGTCAATCTGCGCAAGCGCCAATTGCCTTGACGCAATATCCACTATAACAGAAACATCAGGGTACTCGTTTTTCACACCGTCCCGCAAAAAAACGTTCAACTGAAGCTCCGGCAAAAATTTTCGAAAAAGCTCATTATTGATGCCAAGCCCAACGCCAATCGGAACCTGCCCGGTGTGGGACAATGTATCTTGAATGGACGCGTTAACCTTCTCAAGGATGCTATAAGGTTGAGAAGGATCAAAAATTCGCGGCTGGGCGGTATATTGAATTCTTCCCTTTATATCCGCCAAGCCGCTATATACATGCGTATCTCCCACATGACATCCAAGGGTATAAAAATTGCCATAATGGATATCCACAAGCATCCCATTCTTTCCGGGTTTATTGCGGCATTCATCCTCACATGTTTCCCACAGGACGCCTTCTTCCAGCATTTCTGCAATAAGCAGGGAGACGCCGGCTTGCGTAAGCGCAAGATTTTTTGAAATCCCACTGCGCGCGCAAGGGCCCTGACACCGCAGAAATTTTAAAATCTGGGAGCGGTTGCTCAGCTTGATATTCAGTTTGCTCGTGCCTTTTAGCTCTCGCATAAGGCATTCCCCTCATTTCTGGTAATTGATATTCCGGTTTTGCGGTAGCCCCGGTTTATCATCACAATAACACTATTTGGAGAACTGTTCAAGCAACCGAGCTTTTTTTTCAATGTAATATTGGTAATTATAAAGCGACACCGTTGGCGGCACCTTGTGGTCCATACAAGGAATATATCCTCCCTGCTCAACAATCGGCATGAGACGCATCAATTCTTCATCGATTTCCTTTGTCCCTTTCATCAATTCAAATTTATCCACACCACCAATTAAAGCAAGCCTGGGAAATTTTTTGCGCAGCCTTTCCGGGGTATTGTTCGCGCGGACCTCCAGCGGATAATGCCCTTCAACGCCTACGTCCCATAGCCATTCGCAAACCTGTTCCGTATTGCCATCCGAATCCACCAGAATTTTTTGCACGCCCAAGGATCGCAATCTGTCCAGCAACTTTACATAATATGGGCGCATAAACTCATCCCATATTTCTTTTGACACCAGTGATCCTGTCTTTCCAGCCATATCCTCTACAATACAGGCATAGTCAATCGGCGTGTATTCGCGAATCATCGCTGCAAACTCCATATTAAACTCGCAATGATGCGTATTAATCCCCTGAATGAACGTCGGCTCATCATAATAAGCATAGCACAAATTTTCCAGCCCGATGAGTTCCCGTGGATATTCCAAAAAGCCATCCAGCCATATACCCACTGGCTCTCCCGCCGCACGTAGAGCATCGGTTTTTTCCTTAAAGCCGGAATAGATTCGCCTTTTGTCCCGCGGGTTCATTCGCGGCACAATCTTTTTTTCAAATTCTTCAAGATTCGATATAGGATATTGAATGACGTGCGAAAGCGATCCGGATGTTTTATGCACCATCTCCACACCACCTTCGCCGCCGTAGACAATGGAATCCTCCGTCTCTTCAAGTACAGTTTGTTCGAAGGGCGGGAATATCCCCCATTGCACGCCCTCCTGCTCTGAAGGCCCCCAACGATTGACCATATTGAGTTCAAAGCCGCGGTCCCCATAAAAGTATCCTTCTATTTCCTCATAAGTCATTAGTTCCTTGGGCAGTCCTTGTTTTTTCCATTCTGTGATGGTTTCCGGCCAATATCCAAAATCCATAATGGGAATTCTATCCGGCTGTTCAAAATTGAGTACAGATAAAAAACGTTCCTTCGACGTCATATTGATGTCAAATCCTTCCTTTTTTTAATTTACTGTGCGGGGGCCGTGACTTGCCCCCCATAACATAAGCCACGGCGATGATTGTCAAAGCGTATGGCAAGCTTTGTACAAATGCACTGGGAATGTTGACAGTTCCCTGCAATGCAATCTGCAGCGCATCCACAAAGCCGAAGAACAAGCCTGCAAGGCATACTCCAATGGGCTTATAATTTCCAAATAAGATTGCAGCAATTGCTATATATCCCCGGCCCGCCGTCATATTGCGTACAAACATATTCATGTAAGAGATTGAAAGGAAGGCACCAGCCAGCCCACAGCAAATCCCCCCCAACAGGACACTTGCATATTGAGTTCCAGCTACATTTACCCCCATAACCTTTGCTGCCTGCACATTGCTGCCAGACGCGATCACACGCATTCCAAAACGCATTTTAGTTTGCAGGATGTACGCGCCAAGCACAAGCAGCGGAACCAGCAGCGTCAGCAGAGAAAGATTTTGGAAAATCGGCCCAACCACCGGAAGCGAAGCCAACAACGGAATATCCACTGTTGGCAGCTGCGGAACAATGGCTGAATTCCCCTTGTTGTTAAAAAGCACACCCAATAGATACACTGTAATATTGCTTGCCAGCGTGTTGATTGCAAGGCCGCTAATCACGTGGTCCAACCGAACCGTGATGCAAAGATATGCATGCAGCAACGCTACAAGTGTGCTTACCGCAACGCCGATGAGAAGCCCCATCCAGGCGCTGTCAGTATAGTAGCTTCCAATTGCTGCTGCAAATGCGCCGATGAGCATATTGCCATCCACACCAATATTCGTAATTCCCGCCTTCTCACCAAATAATCCTCCCACTCCTGCAATGATGAGCGGCGTCGCGCTGGAGAGTGCACGGCTTATAATAGAGATAATGGAGATATTCACGCCTTTTTGCGCCCCCTCACCATATTCTTGAATCCACTAAAAATACTTCCGATAATACGGTCCTGTGCAGCCACCAGAATAAACATGATGGAAATCAACACATATACCCATTCTGTGGGAATGGAGGTATACATATTGATTGTAACCCCACCATAATGCAGCAATCCAAAAAACAGTGCCGTTATTAACGCTCCTATTGGATTGTTACGGCCAATAATTGCGATGATCATTCCATCATATCCATATCCCGGAGAAAAGCCCACTTCCAGATACCCATATGCGCCCGCGATCCGTTCCATACCGCACAACCCCGCCAGCATGCCGGAAATGAGCATGGCAGTCATCACGAGACGTTTGGACGAAACGCCTGAAAATCGGGTGGATTCCAAATTTTTACCGGAAGCGTCGATTTTCCAGCCGACCGGAGTAAACTCGAGAAACAAAAACATCAAAAACACAGCCGCTACCGCAATAATAAGACCAGTATTAGCATGCTCCGGCGGCATAAACTTTGCAAACTGCTGGGAAAAGCTTTCCGTGCGTGGATTACTGCCAGGTTTTTTCAAAAAGTCTACAACAATATAAGAGAGAAAGGCTGATGCAACATAGTTCAACATAATTGTGGAAATGACTTCATGTACCTTAAATCTTATCTTCAGCCATCCGGCCAGCCCTGCCCAAAGGCCCGCTGCCAGCATGGCAACCGCGCAGGCCAGAACAAGGGCTATCACATAGTTGTTAATGGGAGCAAACAGAAGCACCAGTGCGCCGCCCAGCGCTCCTACATAAATTTGCCCTTCAACACCGACATTGAAAATATTGCAGCGAAAACAAACTACCGCCGCAAGCCCGGTAAAAATCAGTGGGGTCGCCTTTCCAAGCACTTTCATAATCCCTCGCAGCGAGCTTAACGGCTCTACAAGCAGATAATAATAGACTGTAAAAGGATTTTCACCCTGAAGCACAATCAGAATGCTGCCCAGAAACATAGCAATCAATATGTTCAGAAGGACAAAACCGATGTCTTTAGCAGTGCGTTCCAGTTTTTTGTTCATTTTCATCCTCTTTTCTCAGACCCATCATTAAACGGCCGACAGTTTGAAGATTTTTGTCCTTCCCTTCCACAATGCCCATAATTTTCCCTTTGTACAGCACGGCTACTCTATCCGACAGGCGCATGACTTCCGGCAGTTCTGTGGAAACAAGTAAAATAGATTTCCCCTGCTGCTTGAGCTTTTCCAGCGTTTCATAAACAAACTCTATCGCCCCTACGTCAAGTCCGCGTGTCGGATTCGCCGCTACAATTAATTTCGGCTCCGCCAACCCACATTCACGCGCCAGGATAACCTTTTGCTGATTGCCGCCGGAAAGGCTGCGGATGTCGTCTGTAATGTTTCCATAACGCACATCGTATGCCTCAAGCATTTTCTCCGTATATTTATCCACAGCTTTGGGGCTTAGCAAACCTGATCTTCGGAACATTGGGAGATTTTCAAATCCCATCACCATATTTCGTGAAATGGCGCTGTCCAATACAAGCCCCTGCTCCTGCCGGTCCGGTGGAATACAAGAGATGCCCAATCTGCGGATACGTTGTGTGGATTTGTTTGTAATGTCCTCCTGCTGCAGCATAATCCTGCCTTCAGTTACTGTTGTCAGCCCCATCACAGCCTGCACCAGCTCCAGCTGCCCGTTTCCATCCACACCCGCAAAGCCAACAACCTCGCCCTCGCGAACAGAGAAGTTCAGCTTCTGCAGGGCCGCGCCGAACTCCTCCTGCCGCGTGCAAACATTTTCAAACTTCAGTACTTCTTTGCCCTTATCCACATCCAAAGGGGCGCCATCGATATGAATTTCTCGACCCACCATCATTTCCACCAACTTGTCCGAGCTGGCATCCTTTCTTTCCAAAGTACCAGTCAGACGTCCCCTGCGCAATACAGTAATACGATCTGATATGCGCAAGACCTCTTCAATTTTATGGCTTATAAAGATCACTGTTTTTCCCTGTGCACGGAAGCGTTCTATACTTTTAAACAGTACTTCAATTTCCTCCGGTGCCAGAACGGCCGTAGGCTCATCCAGTATGATATATTCCGCCTTTCTGAAAAGCACCTTAACAATCTCGATGCGCTGCTGTTCCCCTACGGTAAGATTTCCCACCGCTTCCTCAAGATTAAAATTCTCCCCATAGTCCTCGCACGCTTTTTTTACTTCTGAATAAATATATTTCATTTTGAGCCAGCCAATTCCATTCACGGCCTCTGCGCCCAATATAATATTTTGCCAAACGCTGAGAACATTCACCAGCATAAAGTGCTGATGCACCATTCCAATTCCATTCCGTGTTGCGTCTGCGGGAGATTCGATTCGCACTTTCTGCTCATCCAAATAAATTTCTCCGCCGCTGGGGATATGCACACCGCAGAGTATATTCATCAAAGTGGATTTTCCAGCCCCATTTTCCCCAACGATGGCATGGACGCTTCCTTTTTCTATTTTCAAATCAATTCCGGAGAGAGCAACCTTTCCATTAAAATTTTTTGAGATATTGCGAAATTCAATTCCCTGAAATCCCAAAATGGCACCTCCGATATGCTTATTTCTTAAGCGCCGGACAGCACATAACTGTCCGGCGCTTTTACAGCTATGGATTTACTGCATCTACAACTTCTATTTCGCCGTCAATAATCTTCTGTTCGATTTCTTTCAATTGGGTTTTCTGCTCTTCAGAAAGATGGCGGCTGTAAACAATACCCACACCCTCGTTGGCGAGTGACGCCTGGAAAGCACCCGTAATGGGAATTTCATCGTTGATGTATCCGCCAATCGCTTCATAGATTGCAGTCTCGCCACGTGTCAACATGCTGGTAAGAACGCTCTCTGGGGCTATTTGCTCTTGATCGACGTTTACGCCAATCGCCCATACACCGCGCTCCTTGCAGGCATCAATGGTTCCAAGCCCCGCACCGCCTGCAATTTGGAAGATTACATCCGCATCGTTGTCAATCATATCCAATGTAATAGATTTTGCCGTTGCTGTGTCCGCCCACGCATTGTAATCTGTCCCTACATATTTTACGATGCACTGAATATCCGGGTTGATAGACTGCGCTCCTTGAATATATGCATCAATGAAACGGCTGATTGTGGTAAGATCCATTCCGCCAACGGCGCCAATCACTCCCGTGGTGCTGTTCATTGCCGCAGCGGCACCTGCCAGATATGAGCCCTCGTGTGTTAAATATTCCACATACATAACATTATCCATGGAAAGCATTGAATCAACGCTGATAAAATGAACATCTGGACAGGACGGTGCTATTTCAGCTATGGTGTCATCATAATCGGGAACCGCACAGACGATAATCGTATAGCCATCGTCAACGAACGTCTGGATCATGTCCAAAACCTGTGAGGCGTCTTTCGGCTCTACAACTTTATATTCAATACCAAAGTCCTTTTCCGCCATTTGGCAGCCTAACAGCGCCTGATCGTTCATGGATTGATCCCCAAGTCCTGTAAGGCCAGTAATCAATCCAACTTTTACAACGTCATCTGCCGAGGGTTCCACTGGGCTTTCCGCATTTCCAGATGTTTCTGAATTTACCGATGTGCCGGTACTGACAGGAGCACTTGGACTATTCGCACATGCCACAAGAGAAAAACTAAGCACCAACGTCAACAACAGTAAAACAACTTTTTTCATGGCCTTCTCCTCCATTAATCCATCAAATATGGTTGTATTAATAGATTTGATAAGCATCAAATCTATGGTTATCATTTTATCAGCATTAATATAAAAAATATTTTAGTATTATTCTATTTTTTTTAATTTTGTACTTAAAATTTTATCTATTTCCATAAAAAAAATAAATATTAATCATTATAAATGGCACTATCGCGATATTTCCTAGGTGTAATACCTGTTTTCGCCTTAAAAATTCGGCTAAAATAGCTTTGATTGTCAAATCCGCAGGACACTGCGATATCTGCAATACTGTTTGTGGTTTCCAGCAATAAACGTTTGCTCTCGCGGATCCGAACCATATTGATATACTCCGTAATACTAAGCCCGGTTTCCTCCTTAAACTGCGTGCTTAAATAGCTCCTGCTCATCCCAACAAAGCTGCACAGCGATTCCACAGAGATATACTCCTGATAATTCGTTTCAATATGCTTAATAACGTTGGCAATGCGCACCGTTTTCTTATGACTCTCATTAAAGGCAAGGTCCATTATTACCCGCAACATATCAGAGATCCAGTCAAACAGCCCTCCCTGGTCTTCAACACTTGTCAATTCAATCAGAAGCGCGCGTGTCTGCTCAAGCAGAGGGGTGGAATCCTTCCCAGCTTTTATAACCACACGTGAAAACACGCCTATTAACTGCTCCAAATAGGCTTTTTGTTCTTCAAGCGTCCCAACACATTCCACAATGTAGCGCACCAGTCCCTTTACTGCTTTTTCTGCGCTCACTCGATCTTTTGCAAAAACACATTGTTCAAAATCAAATTCAAGATAAAGCGGATATTCTGCTTTATCGGGTTCCCGTATGGTCTTTCTGAATTCATAAAGGTCAAAGATTAATCGTTCACGTTCATACATGAAGCTGTCTTCATATGGTTTCCTGCTGGAAATCACTATCGCGCGCATGATCTCTATTAGACTTCCTATCTGCAAGAAGGAAAGCACCGGAAGATTTTCTATTCCACAGTTTCCAGCCATTTTAGGCGATTTTTTCCTGTACGTCTCCAAACTTTCATTAATGACAGGTCCCATTACGGCAGCCACTCTAAGTTTATTTTTGCGCCCGCTAAGAGCAGTCACACCAAATAACAACCCCGCCGAACAACTGTATATGTATTTTCCATACCAGCAATAAGACTGCTTGCTGGCCTCCATATGCATATGCACGTAATCACACGAAATCGGGCATGTTTCGCAAAACTGATCGGGTTTTCCAGCCTGAATTTGCTCTGTTTGCAAATTCAAAATATAAAATTGTACGCCCGTCAATTCAGACAAAAATTCGCAGTATTTATAGTATTGATCCTTTGTTTCTGCCAATGGACTCTACTCCTTTAATACAATTTCAGAAATATTGTATAAATTGTATCCCAAGCCTGTCAAGAAAGTTCCAACAATTCTCATGAATTGCTGGGCACGGTTCATCGGTATCCCGTTGATCAGGCCTTTATCGTTGCAGACGATGCACACCTTTTCCCGTTAGGGATATGCACAGTCGATCAGCCGCCCACCGACGCCTGCAGGGATACCAGCCGGTTCCCGAGCTTCGAGGTACGGCATACGGTCCCGGCTCTTCCATGGAGAACAGGCTTTTAGGGATGATTCCCTAAAACACCCGTTTTCTCTTGATTTTATGCGGCAAAATCGACTGATACCTCTTTGTCACATGAACCTAGACAGTGTCGTCAATAAACAAGAGGCAGGATTTTTGGCATAGCATGTGGCAATCCCCCTCCATCTTTTGAGAAGAGGAAAAGCATTCTCAATAGGATGACGGAGTTTATAGAAATATTTATCGTATTCGCGTAATTGTTTACGTTTTTTCCTGGAATGAATAACGGGTATCATGTTTCCTTCCGTTGCCTTTAGAATGACTGTCTCTGCGTCATAACCGCGATCAGCCAGGAGATACTCCGCCCGGAACCCATCAATCAGCTGCGCTGCAATTGTGCAATCCGCTGTGGTGCCGGAAGTGATAAAGAATCGCACCAGCATACCATGCGCATCCACGGCCGGATGTATTTTGGTGTTAAGCCCCCTTTTGGGCGGCCCATCGCCTGATTTCCACCTCGTGCCCCTGCTGCGTCAGGATGTACTTTGACATTGCTGGCGTCAACCATCAACCACTCAAAATCCGCGTCGTCTATCAAGGCTTCCAGAATCCTTTCCCGGATTCCCTTGTCCCGCCATCGACAAAAACATGAACATTTTTCCAGTTTCCATATGTCTCTGGTAAATCCCGCCAAGGGGCCCCGCTTCGCAAAATCCGGAACACACCATTGATAAACTGCTTGGTATCACGGGCATTACCTCCCCGCGTTCCCTTTTCGCCTGGGGTATATGGCCTGATCGTTTCCCACGCTTTATCGCTGATATCGTGCCGCCGCTGCTCTGCTTCCACTCCGGGTTCCTCCCCTTTTCTCTTTGATGACTATTTTATCTCGTCTTTATTGACGACACCACCTAGAATGGGCCTTGTTTTATCTATCTGAACACCGCCCGGCGCACGCAGGCGGCGGTATGTATATTCGGCATGCTGCTACTATAAATATCCCCCGGCAAAGCCGGGGGTTTTTCACATGCGGGCATAGCCCTAGAATACTAGCATACGCGTCACGTCGCGCAAGTACGGTCTGCCAGCCGCGAAAGTTCCGTTACTTGCCGCCCGTAAACGGGCACTTTAGAAGTTCGGCATGGTCAGTTGCTCTCCTGCTTTGTCCTGCTCGTACTGTCGTTGGATGTACTCCTGTATCTTCTTTGCATTTTTCCCTGCCGTGTCCACATAGTACCCACGCCACCAGAATTCCCGGTTCCGGTATTTGTATTTCAGCTCCGGGAACTTCTCGTACAGCATCAGGCTGCTCTTTCCTTTCAGGTATCCCATGAAACTTGCTACTGCTAGCTTTGGCGGTATCTCGATCAGCATGTGGATGTGGTCCGGGCATACCTCCGCTTCGATGATCTTGATCCCTTTCCAATTGCACAGCGTCCTCACGATGCTTCCATTTTCTCTTCTTTTCTCTCCGAAGAACACTTTTCTTCTGTATTTTGGCGCAAACACTACATGATATTTGCAATTCCAACTGGTATACGCTAAACTATTTACGTCGTTCTTTTTCGAATGACCTCCCTTTGCTTGCTTGTGCAGTTGGCAAACCGCACTTCCAGTATAGCAAAGGGTGTTTTTCTTTTCTCATTATCGACAGAAGTCTTCTTTTGAACCACTCGCCTGGCGAGTGGTTTTCGTCATACAAAAAAGCCCGGCATTACTGCCGGGCTTACAAATTACTAACTAGCTTTCGCGAATTCATTACACGCTGTGTGATGAATTCGCGGCGAAAAACAAGAAATAAGTTTGGACATCTACGGAAAACGGGCTTTTAGGAATTATTCCTAAAAAGCCCGTTTTTCCTTGATTTCATGCGATAAAATCGATTGACATCTTTTTCATCACACATACTTGGCGGAGAAGGAGGGATTTGAACCCTCGCGCCGGTTTCCCGACCTACGCCCTTAGCAGGGGCGCCTCGTCACCACTT
>PPYF01370824.1_pt1 | contig 13102 bp, 13 predicted proteins | sample 1559871 | NCBI WGS metagenome assembly PPYF01 (sample SAMN08240021, study PRJNA423297) | Human gut metagenome, whole genome shotgun sequencing project. | reverse complement strand
GGCTAAATCCCGTTCAGGGTATGCCGGCACGCTGGGGCTGGTCCGAACGCTGGTATGGCCGTTTATCTTCAAGAACTATTCGGTGCGTGATTTTGCTGAGTTTCTGGAGATTTACGGTCTGCCTATGCGCGTGGGCAAGTACCCAACCGGCGCAACCTCCCGAGAGAAATCCACTCTGATGCAGGCGGTAATGGATATCGGGCGTCGTGCTGGCGGTATTATCCCGATGGGTATGGCGCTGGAGTTCCAGAGTGCGGCCGATGGCCAGGCAGACCCGTTCCAGGCGCAAATCAGCTGGGCTGAGCGCTCCATGTCAAAAGCTATTCTGGGGGGGACGCTGACCACGGAAGCCGGTGACAAAGGTGCTCGTTCGCTGGGTGAAGTCCATAACGAAGTCCGTAAAGAGATTCGTAATGCCGACCTGCGGCAACTGCGTCGCTCTGTCAACCGTGACCTGATTTATCCGTTGCTGGCAGTCAACAGCCGAACCACCCTCGACCCGTGCCGTTTGCCGGGTATTGTGTTTGATTCCGGGGAATACGAAGACCTCTCCATGTTTGCGGAGGCCATCCCGAAACTGGCGGCAGGCATGCCGGTGCCGGTGTCCTGGATTCAGGAAAAACTGAATATCCCGCAGCCGAACGGTGACGAGCAGGTATTCCGTGCCGCGCCAGTGACTGAAGGTCTGCCAGCGGTAAACGGTCAGGCCAGTCTGAGTGCGACAGATCTGAAGCAGACTGATGATATTGACGATATGGGCGCAGCGGTGACGCCGGATGCGTTTAAACAGGCCATTGATCCGCTTTTAAAGCCCGTTATTGCCAGCATTATTAAAAACGGCCCTGAATCGGCGATGCAGGATGCGGCGACGCTCTATCCCGAACTGGATGATGCGGCGCTTATCGACCTCCTGACCCGCGCTATCTTTGTTGCTGACCTGTGGGGGCGCATCGATGGCACAGGCAGTTGATTTGGCATACGCCGCACGGTTACCCCCAAAAGAGGCAGTCGCCTACTTCAGATCCAAGGGCCATAACGTCACCTGGAACTGGTATGAGCAACTGACGGACGCGCATGCCCGCGCGTTTACCGTCGCTAAAGCGGTGCGGCTTGATGTGCTGAACACCATTCGTGACGAGGTTGATCGCGCTGTCCACGACGGAATCACGCGTCAGGAGTTTACCCGAACGCTGGCACCGCGCCTGCAGAAGCTGGGATGGTGGGGAAAGCAGATTGTTGTCGATACCGAGGGTAATGCTAAGGAAATCGAACTGGGTAGCCCGCGCCGTCTTGCGACCATTTACAACGTCAATATGCGCACGGCTTATAACAGCGGCCGTTATGCGCAGATGATGAATAACGTTGAGGATTACCCGTTCTGGCAGTATGTGGCCGTTATGGACGGGCGAACCCGCCCGGAGCATGCTGCGCTTAATGGGCTGGTGTTTCGCTACGATGATCCGTTCTGGAAGACGCACTACCCGCCAAATGGCTGGAATTGCCGCTGTCGCGTCAGGGCATTGTCTGCTGAACGTATGAAAGCGCTGGGGCTGAAAGTCAGTTACGGGGCATCTTTCGTGCACACCCATGACGTTGACGCTGGCATTGATGAGACCACAGGTGAAATCTTCAGGACGGAGTCCACTACGTTTGATAATGGCCGTGTGAAGATGACGCCCGATGTAGGCTGGTCGTATAACCCTGGTTCGGCGGCGTTCGGCACTGACCAGACGCTCATTCGTAAGGTTATCGAGACCCGTGACCCGCAACTGCGTGAACAGGTTATCCAGTCGCTCAACAACAGTCGCGAGCGCCAGCTGGCTTTTTCAGTATGGGCAAAACGTACCCTCGCCAGCGGCCGCGCCGGTGTTGGCGTTCAGACGCTGGGCTTCATGTCTGAATCCGTTGCTGCGATGGTCAGAGCGCGAGCGGGGGCTGAGCCAGCCCGATTATTGGCCATCACCGAAAAAAGCCTGTCTGATGCCGTTTCCGCTGCAGATCCGAAACTCAGTGATACCGATGTACAACAATTGCCGGCTCTGATGGCTCAGCCTCAGGCGGTGTTGTGGGATAGCTCTAAGAATGTGCTCCTGTATGTAACGCCTGCAGATGATGCCGGACAGCAGATAGTTATCCGCACAGAGCCTGCAGTGAAGAAAGGTAGCGACCTGCTTGACCAGGTTGTCAGCCTGTCACGGGTAAGCCTGAGCAGCCTGCAATCAGCGGTGAACGCTGGCTCGCTTGAAGTGATTGAGGGCCGTCTGGGGCTGAAGGAGGCACCATGAGTATTGAACTGGCGGTTGTGCTCGATATCAACAGGATCCAGGCGGCGTTCATCAGACTGGGGGCAATGGCCAACGATGGGGCCATTCCACGTGCCGCAGCTGCTGCACTGCTTTCCTCCACAGAGAACGCCTTTGAACAGCAGGCGGACCCGGTCACCGGTGAGCACTGGGCCAGCTGGAGCGATCCTTATCTTGCGTGGCGTGAGAAACATAATTATGTTCCAGGCACCATCCTGACCCTGAATGGCGATCTGGCCAGAAGCATCACCACGGACTATGGGCCGGACTGGGCGCTGATTGGTTCACCGATGATTTATGCTGCGATTCATCAGTGGGGTGGTAAAGCGCGATATACTATTCTTGAAGCCCGTCCTTACATGGGGCTTGATAAGGTCGGTCGTAAAGAGATATACACCGCTATCGAAAAACGTGCTCAGGCTGCTCTCAAGCCATAGTATGATGTTTGTTATACGTTGACGCTCGTAAAATCTTTTAAACGCGTACAGAGAGATTTAAACGTGTTTTAAATGGGGTTGCGTCAGTTCTCCCGCTTCGCTTTCCATCCGGTTCATGGTTTTCAGTCAGATACCGGAATCACCTGCATTTTCTTCCCCGCGTAAAAATGGCCTGAGTTTCTCAGCAACGAGCAGGCCATGAAAACAAAACCTTCCTCTTTTGGTATCGCCATTCTTGCGGCCACCGTCGGTGATGACGGCTGGTGCCAGTTGCTCCCCGCCGGGCGTTTTCGTGCCCGTGATGGTCGGCCGTTCGATGTTGCTGATGGCTGGTATATGGATGCGGCCATCGCTGCACGTCTGATTGATGGCGTCCGGGCTCTTGGCCAGGACGTACTGATTGATTACGAACATAACCAGCTGCGCAAAGACGAAGGGCTTTCTCCTGATGAGCTGAAAGCGGCCGGCTGGTTTAACGCCGATGAAATGCAGTGGCGTGAAGGCCGTGGGCTTTTTGTTAAGCCTCGCTGGACACCTGCGGCGCTGACCTATCTGGCCAACGAAGAATTTGGCTTCCTTTCGGCTGTTTTTCCTTACGACCTCGTTACTGGCGCTCCAACCGTGCTGCGCATGGTGGCGCTGACCAATGACCCAGGCGCGACTGGTATGCAAAAGCTGGCGGCGCTTGCTGCTTCCTTTGATGAACTCACTAACCACCCACATGAGGGACGTCCCATGAATGAAAACCTGCGTCAGCTGCTGACGCGACTCGGTATCACGCTGGCTGAGAATGCTGCCGTGACCGATGAGCAGGCCACAGCCGCACTGTCAGCTTTTGATGTGCTCAAGGGCAAGGCAGATAAGCACGACGAACTGAGCACCCGCGTGACTGCACTCAGTGCAGAGTTGGTGACGGCGAAGGCTGAATCCGGCACGCCAGACCTCACCAAATGGGTACCGGTGGAAACCTATAACGCCATTCGGCAGGAACTGGCGGTGGTGACTGGCAAGCATTCCACTGTTTCCCTGAGTGCCGTTCTGGATAAGGCAGAAACCGAGGGGCGCATCTTCAAATCAGAGCGTGCTTATTTTGAAAAGGTCGGCAAACAGGTGGGTGTTGCCGCTCTCTCCGCTCAGCTTGACGCCAAACAGCCCATTGCGGCGCTGACTGCACTGCAGACCTTAACGATCGATATCCCGGATACCCGCCGTGAAGGTCTGACGGCGCTGTCTGCCGATGAAAAATCAGCAGCAAAAGCACTCGGCATGTCTGAAGCCGAATACCAGAAACTCAAAGAGGAAGGCGATAAATGATCGTTACCCCGAACTCTATTAAGGCCCTGATGACCTCATTCCGTAAGGATTTTCAGGGTGGTCTGGATGGTGCGCCATCCCAGTACCAGAAAATCGCCATGACGGTGCCGTCATCCTCCAAATCCAATACCTATGGCTGGCTGGGTAACGCGCCGCAGCTGCGTGAGTGGGTCGGTGCGCGAGTCGTGAACCAGATGGCGGCCAGCGCTTACACCGTGGCCAACAAAACCTATGAAGGCACCGTCGGTATCAGTCGCGATGATTTCGAAGATGACAACCTGGGCGTTTACAGCCCGATGTTCTCTGAACTGGGCCGTTCTGCCGCCGTGCAGCCTGACGAGCTGGTGTTTGGTCTGCTGAAAGATGGTTTTAACCAGGCATGCTATGACGGCCAGAACTTCTTCGATACCGATCATCCGGTCTATCCGAAAGTGGATGGCACCGGGACGGCGAAATCTGTGGCGAACGTCTACCAGCAAGCAGCCGACTGGACGGGCGATAGCTGGTATCTGCTCGACTGCTCCCGCGCCATCAAGCCGCTGATCTTCCAGGACCGCCGAAAGGCTGAGCTGGTGGCTAAAACAGCTATCTCTGATGACCACGTGTTCACCGATAACGAGTTTCTGTTCGGCGTCAGCTGCCGTCGTGCGGTGGGCTTTGGGTTCTGGCAGATGGCGATGGCCATGAACGCCGATCTGACACTCGACAACCTCTGGACCGGCTGGACCACCATGCGCAAATTCCACGCCGATGGTGGTCGTCCTCTGGGGCTGCGTCCGACACATCTGGTGGTCACTCCGGGGAATGAGAAAGCGGCAATCCAGCTGCTGGAACGTGAACTGATTGCCGGCACCAACGGCGTCGTCAGTAACGAAATGAAAGGCAAGCTGGAACTGGTAGTCGCTGACTACCTGTAAGTCACCTGCAGTCTCAAACCGATGTTAAAGGCGGTTAATCCGCCTTTAACCTGCCGTTTAACGTGGATTCAAAGGGAGAACCCATGTCATGTCAGAAGAACTTAAGCAAGGTATTGAAGGCACTTCACCGACTCGCGAAACAGCTGGCAATCAGCTTTTCGACCTGGTGGTCAAATGTTACCGGGACGTGTACCGCCGCGCCGGCATCCCGTTTACCCGTGGTGAGAATCGCGTGGTGGGCGTCACTGAAGCGCAAGTGCGCATTCTCGAAGGTGACAGCGTCCTCAAAATCGTATCTGGCGCGCCAGCACAGGACCCGGAAGAACCAGGGGCCCTGGACAACGTGGGCCTGGGCGGTGAGCTGAAAGCTGAAGAACTGAATGAGCCGTCGTTGAACGAGCGCATCATTCTGGCTGTCGCGGGGCTGGACAAGTCTAACGATGAGCATTTCACCTCTGCGGGAAAACCGCGCGTGGCTGCTGTGTCTGCCGCACTGGGGGAAATCATCTCCAATGAGAAGCTCAATGCGGCGCTGGCCACACAGGGTGAGGACGCGTAATGACCTATGCCACTGTCGCGGATATGGCGTTTCGTTATCAGCGCCGCAATCTGGATCTGCTGACCAAAACGCGCACGGACAACGGCCAGCCAGATGACAGCATTATTGAGGCTGCTCTGGCCGATGCTACCGCTTTGATGGATAGCTACATTGTTGCCCGTTACACATTACCACTGACAGTGGCCCCGGCGACGTTGCCGCAGGTCTGCTGCGTCATCGCCTGGTATTTCCTGCAGGACATGCGAGCGACAGAGCAAGCCACCCAACGCTATAAGGATGCCATCCGCTGGCTGGAGGGTGTCCGGGACGGAAAAATTCCGCTCGGCACTGATACTGCCGGCAGTGCCCCAGATGGTGAGAATCTTGCTCAGGTGGTTTCTGATGCGCCTGTTTTCTCGCGTAAACAGCGGGGGTTTATCTGATGATCGGCGATACCGAAACCGCGCTGCTTGATGCTGTTAAAGGGCTATTCGGCAACACCTTGCGTGATGTTGATACCCATCCGGGGACATGGGATGACGTCGCCATCAAGCGAATGCTGCTGAGTGAGCCGGCTGTTTATCTCGCCTGGCTGGGCTGTGGTCCGGGCCGAACCTCCCGCGAGGTTGAAAGTCATTGGGTCTTCTATGTATGCGCCAGCATGCTGAACGGCCGCGAAGGCGATCGGCTGGGTATCTACCAGATTGTTGAGCGCCTGGTGGCGGGGATTAACTGGAAGACATTCGGCTCTACCACCGGCATGAAGCTGACCAAGGGGCAAAACCTTTATACCGATGCGCAAGGTGGCGCGGGTTGTGCGCTTTACGGCCTTTATTTCAGCGGGACCACGCCCATCGATACCAGCATTGATCTCAGCTCTCTGGATGACTACGAACGCCACTGGCAGACGTGGAAACAACCAGACGGCACACCGCCTTTTGAGGCGCATATCAACGTAAACGAGAAACAACCATGACTGATGTGCTGAAGATTAAGCCGGCTCCCGGCCGCACAGTTCGCGACCCGCAGACCATGAAACTGCTGGCCGCAGACGGTGAGACCAAGCCGCAAACCAGTTTCTGGCTGCGCCGCCTCAAAGATGGCGACGTGCTCCCGGTAGAAGCCACTAAGAAAGGTGCGAAATGAGCGATATCTCTTTTGATTCGATTCCAGCAGGCGGCGCGATTCGCGTTCCTCTGGCGTATATCGAGTTCAACAACAGCAACGCCGTTTCCGGCACTCCTGCACCTCGTCAGCGTGTTCTGATGTTCGGCCAGCGAGCTTCTGACGTTAATCAGAAGCCGGTGGGGTCGGTGCCGGCGAATACGTTGACACGTATTTACTCCCCGTCTCAGGCGTCTGCAGCGTTTGGTCAGGGGTCGATGCTCCACCTGATGGCAACCGAGTTCCTGAAGCTCAACCGCGTTGCTGAACTGTACTGCATCGCCCAGGGCGATGGCACGGGTGTTGCTGATGCCGCCACTATTAAGCTGAGCGGTACAGCAACGGAGAACGGCACGCTGGTGACTTATATTGCTGGTGTTCGTATTCCTGCCACCGTTAAGACCGGCGATAAAGGCGCGGATATCGCGCAGAGTCTGGCTGACCTGATTAATGCAAAATACGATCTGCCGGTGACAGCGACCGTTGTACCTGATAGCGGCGGCGCGAACGCCGACCAGACCCATGCCGATGTGAAGTTATCGGCTAAGTTTCTCGGCCGCTCCTGCCCGACGGATACGCGCTTCAACTATTACGATCAGGAAATGACACCTGGTGGCATTGTGGCCACGGTGACCTATCCGGCTGATACCAACAGCAACCCGGACCTGTCGGCCTCTATCGCCGCGATGGGCGATTTACAGTTTAAATACCTGGTCATGCCGTATACCGACCCGGCCAACCTGAACCTGCTGCGTACCGAACTGGTGGAGCGCTGGGGGCCAATCAACCAGGCTGACGGTATTGCATTTACCAGCTATCACGGCCCGATGGGGAGCCTGACCACGTTCGGCCAGTCCCGCAACGATCACCTGCTGTGCTGTCTGGGTGCGCCGGCGACACCACAGCCTCAGTATGTATGGTGCACCAGTATTGCGGCCGTTGCGGCGGCGTCACTGAGCATCGACCCGGCCCGACCGCTGCAGACGCTGGTCGTCAGTAACCTGATGCCGCCGGTACAGACAGACCTCTTCACCTGGCCTGAGCGCAACGGGTTGTTATTCGATGGCATCAGTACCTTCACCGTGAACGATGGTGGCCAGGTACAGATTGAGCGGTTGATCACGACGTATCGAACTAACAGCTACGGCGACCCGGACCCGTCATATCTGAACGTTGAGACCATCGCGACACTGAGCTATCTGCGCTATTCGACCCGCGTGCGTATTACGCAGAAATTCCCGCGTCATAAGCTGGCTGACGACGGTACAAACTTCGCGCCGGGTCAACCGGTAGTGACCCCGTCGATTATCAAAACGGAGCTGCTGGCGCTGTTTACTGAGTGGGAGGAAGCCGGTCTGGTTGAAGACTTCACCACCTTTAAAGACGAACTCTACGTGGTGCGCAACAAAAGCGATCGTGACCGTGTTGATGTGCTGGCTGGGCCAAACCTCATTAACCAGTTCCGCATCTTCGCAGAACAGATCCGCTTCATTCTCTAAGGGGGGAATATGTCAAATCAACGTCAGGGCGTCGCCTTTATCCGCGTCAATGGCCTGGAACTTGAGACGCTGGCGGGCTGTACCTTCACGCCAGCCGGTGACAGTCGTGAGACTGTTAAAGGTAGCCGCGTGTATGGCTTTAAAGCGTCGCCGCGAGAGGCATCGCTTGAGTGCAAAATTCCCGGCGGCAGCGGCATTGGTCTGGATGAAGTCATCGGCTGGACTGACATTACGGCTGAGTTTAAAGCCGATACCGGGGAAACCTGGATGATGCCCAACGCCTGGCAGACCGATGATCCACAAAACAGCGATGGTGAAATCACCATCAAACTCGCGGCAAAAACCAGCAAACGCATTGCATAAGGACCAGATATGTCACAGAAGATTGAGTTTAAAGACCCTGAGCAGGAGGCACTGGAGTTTCAGCAGGAAATTCTGGATGCACTGACGAATGGCACATTCCGCCTGCTTGACGGCATCCCGTTCGGCACCGGCGAAGAAATGGAAATGCAGTACGACATCAAATTCCGCGAGCTGACGGCCGGCGACATCATTGATGCGCAGATGGCCTCCGAGCGTGTCGTGGAGACTAAAGCGGGTCCGCAACTGGTGAGTTCACCTTCTCAGATGGGGCTGGAGATGTTGCGCCGGCAGATTGCAACAGTCGGCGTTATTAAGGGACCATTGTCTCTGATTCTGCTTAAAAAAATGTCCCAGCGTGATTTCCACCGTGTCTCACTGGCGACCGATTTACGTGATGTTGCTCAGGCCGCGGCGATGACCCCTGACCGGGGGCGAGTGGCTGCAGTGTCGGAATGAGATTGAACAGGCGGCTATAGCGGTCGGCGTCATGCTTAAAGGGGGCCCGGAATGGGCCCTTTCTCTTCCGCTCTCCCGCCTTTTCCGGCACTGCAAGCAGGCTGAAACCCTCTTTAAAAGGTAATTATCATGGCTGGGCAATTTCGCGCCTCAATCATTATTGATTTAATGGGCAACATTGCCCAGCGTTCCCGCCAGTTCTCCGGGAACATCTCCTCAATGGCTCGCAGCAGCCAGACGGCGATGAACGGTCTGCGCAATTCCGTCGCCAGTGTTTCAAACTCCATTGACCGCCTCGGCTCCTCAGCGACACGCACGTTCGGCATGCTCACTGCCGGCGGTGCGACGATAGCTGGCCTGGGTTATACCGCCAATAAGCTATTTATCAGTATCGCGGCCACGCGTGAAAACCAGCGTATCGCGCTCAACTCGCTCTACAAAGGCAACCAGCAGCATGCGTCAGAAATGATGCAATGGGCCATTCAGAACGCCAAAGACTCCACGTGGGGGCTGACTGGCGTTATGCAGGAGTTAGTCAGCAGCAAATCGTTCGGCATGTCGGATAAAGAATCCACCAACTTCATCACGATGCTGCAGGACCAGGGGGCTCTAAAAGGCTGGGATCTAAATGCAGCTCAGGGGGCATCCCTCCAGCTCAAACAGATGTTTTCTCGCCAGCAGATTACGGCAGCTGATGCCAACCTGCTAACAGGTTACGGCATCAACGTTTATCAGATTCTTGCAGATAAATGGAATAAAGATGTCAAGGAAGTCCGCAAGGCTGGTGAAAAAGGCAATCTAGGTCTGAAGTCTATTATTCAACTGTTTCAGGCTTTAAGTGAGGAATCGAAAGGGGCCCAGAAAACAGCGATGAACAGCTGGACGGGGCTGACCGCGCAGATGGGCGATGTGTGGGAAGACTTCGCCGATAAACTGATGAATAAAGGGCCTTTCGACATACTTAAAGGCCGTGTTAAAGGTGTGCTCGACTGGTATGGCCAACTGAGTAAACCTGGAGCAAACGGTGTAAGTGGTGTTGACCAGCTAACCGATGAGTTAGCAGCTAATTTCCAGACCGCCTTCGATACGATAAAGAGTGCCGCTACTGAAACCTGGCGTTACCTGAAAATGGGTAAAGATGCCCTCAGTTGGGTGGACGAAAACATTGTCAGCCTGAAAACAATGGCCAAGGTTATTGGTGGTATCTGGCTGGCGAACAAGGCGCTACGGATGGGCGGCGCTATCGTTCGCCCAACCTGGCAGGTGGCCACCTCTCCATATCGCGCCTATCGATGGATGCGCGGCCGAAACCAGCCTGGTGCGGGCGGGCCGGGTATGCCACCTATCATGAGCAATCCGCAGCTCATTCAGCAGGTCTTTGTCACCAACTGGCCAGCGTCGTTCGGCGGTGGTGGCGACGTCTATGCGGGGAATGGTAAACGCAAGCGTGGTCCGGGACGTGGTCGTGGCACCAGAGTCCCGGTTGTGTCATCACCTGCAGCAGCTCCTGCAGCAAAAGCAGGTCTGTTTTCTCGCATCTTTAGCGGCGCTGGCTCGATGCTTGCCGGCGCCGGCTCAGCCATCAAAGGTGCGGGTAGTTGGGTGGCGAGCAGTGCAATTGGTCGTGTGGCCGCAAAAGGTGCCGGTGCGCTGGGCTGGCTGGGGCGCGGCGCTGGTCGCATGTTCTCCCGTTTTGGTGGGCCGTTGATGGCTGGCGCGATGATGGTGCCTACCCTCATGGACGATAATGCAACAACTGAAGATAAAGGGTCCGCTATTGGCGGTACGGCCGGAGCCTGGGCTGGAGGTGCATTGGGATCAATGTTATTACCTGGCGTCGGCACAGCTGTTGGTGCAACTCTGGGGGGCGTTCTGGGGGATTATCTGGGCGGATGGCTGGGGAATGTTTATGAGAAATTTGCCGCGAACGACAGCAGCGGTCAGCCGCAGACCCCGCCACCAGAACAGAAAGTCAGTGCTCAGGCCCAGTTGAAAATCCAGCTGGCTGACGGCCTGCAGATCACCAGCACCAATATTCAGGAAGACGGTATGGGCATGAATGTCTGGACCGGCCAGAACCTTTACCCTTATTAACGGGACAAATCATGTTTGAAAGTACAGTCGCTAGTGTGAACTCTCTCAGGGATGGACTGGGGGCGCTGGGTTTAAAAAATAGCAAACCGGATGGTAAAGGAACATTTCGCAACGTGCCGTTCCTGATTTTCCGTGACCAACGCATGACCGGTGGTCGTCGTCTCGTTAAACGCGAATATCCACTGCGCGATAAAGGGGGGGCGATTGATCTGGGTCGAAAACTCCATGAATTTTCCTTCTCTGCCTGTCTGTTGGGCAAAGATGCAAAGCAGCTAAAGGAAAATCTGATTGAGGCGCTCGATGATGCCGGAGCAGGGGAACTAACTCACCCGGATTTTGGTACGCTGCAGGTATTGGTTGATACATGGGAATGCCGTTACGCTGCTGATGAACTCAATTACTACGAGTTCACAATTACTGTTTACCCGGCCGCAGAAGATGAGGCACCAGAGACATCAGCAGATACTGCAGCCGCCGTAACCGTCAAAAAGGATAGCCTGTTTGGTTCTCTGGGGGATACGCTCTCCGATGCCTGGCAGACAGTTCAGGAAGCAACAGATGGCGCAACGGCCGTTGCAGATGCTATCAGTGGTGTTTATGACGATATTGCTAGTGCGATTGAAAATGTCGGTATTCTGGGTAGTGTTAACGGGCTATTGTCTGCCGTTACCCAAGTTAAAGGGATGGCAACACGGCTGGTTAATGCGCCAAAATTACTGGCCGCGAATTTATTGGGGGCGCTTTCTGGGATCGCATCTGTTGCGGATAATGATGCTGGATTTAAAGCATATGAACGCATTGGCGTTAATCTGAAGCGTCGGCAGGCTGCTACGGACACCGCTCATCTTGATCCGGCCGCTGCAGCGAACATCAATACGCTGTATTATGTTGCGACCGTCGCCACACAGACCAGTCAGGCGGAAGCGGCATCTGCCGTTCTTACTGATGCGCTGGCCACTGATGATGGACTCTCCCGCACTCCAGAACTGACGACCACGACGCCAGTCAGCTCAGTCTCCACACCTTCAACAACTCAGCAGGACTCAGTTGCCGGAATCACCCGGAGCGATTCAACTTCTGTAGCCTCAGAGAACAGTCCGGCATCGTTTCCACTCTTTGAAAGCCAGGCTGATATCGAACGGGTTACCAGTGAACTGGGCCAGATGCTGGATGACAGCACCATTGCTGCTTCTGATGCCGGATTTACGGCCAGCAGCCTTGAACTGGCCACATTTCGTCTAGTGGTGATTAACGATTTGCGTACTCGCGGTATTCAGCTGGCGAATGTCCGCAACGTCACCCTAAATCAGACGGAGCCTGCACTGGTTGCCCTGTATCGCGAAACGGGTGACAGCCTTTACTGGCAGCGTTTTGGTCGCCGAAACAGTGTACCCAACCCGCTCCTGATGCCAGGGGGCGTTTCTCTGGAGATCCTTGATGGCTGACGTCGAATTACGCACCGCAGGAAAGATTTTTGCCGGGTGGACGACCATCAATATTAACCGCTCCATCGAATCACTCTCCGGCTATTTCGAACTCGGTGTCAACGTTCAGCCAGAAACCGATTTATCATCACTTTCTCCGGGTCAACCTTTTACCCTCACCATTAATGGCCAGACGGTCATTACCGGTTATCTCGATGGCCGTCGTCGCAACATGACGGCCGACTCGATGTCCATCACCATCTCCGGCCGCGATAAAACAGCTGACCTGATTGACTGCGCGGCTATCTACCAGGGCCGTCAGTGGAAGGGGCGCACGCTTGAGCAGATTGCGCGTGACCTGTGCGGCCCATATAAGGTGACCGTCCGCTGGGAACTGACCGACAGTGAATCCTCAGCACCGTTCCCGTCTTTCACTCTCGACTACTCAGAAACCGTCTATGAGGCGCTGGGGCGTGCCAGTCGCGCCCGTGGTGTGCTGATGACCAGCAATGCCGCCGGTGAGCTGGTTTTCACCCGCGCGGATGAAACCCAGGCCGATAAGCTGATCCTCGGTGAGAACCTGATTGAGATGG
>PPYF01438143.1_pt1 | contig 13105 bp, 11 predicted proteins | sample 1559871 | NCBI WGS metagenome assembly PPYF01 (sample SAMN08240021, study PRJNA423297) | Human gut metagenome, whole genome shotgun sequencing project. | reverse complement strand
AGACGCTGCTTGCCAATACAGATGTACCGATCAAAGACATTGCTCTTCGCTGCGGAATCGGAGACATTCATTACTTTACACGCCTGTTTAAGAAAATCAGCGGAGTAACCCCAAAAGCATGGAGGGAGTCCACTTCCATCCTGAACAGAGAGGGAAAAAAGAGCTTATAATTTTTTCCTCAAATACACCATGTCCACCAGCTGTTTTCCACACTCTATGATCGGATGATCATAGTTATCCACAAAAAAGCCGGGGATTCGATGCGATTGCGTGAATCCGCACGCTTCATAAAAAGGCAAGGTAGCCGGGCTGTCCCCGGTTCCTGCCTGTAAAATTCTTTTCTTTCCTTTGTATTGATCGCAAAGAAATTCGATCATCCTTCTGCCGTATCCTCTACGCTGGCATTGTGAACACACTGCCAAATTTTTTAATTCGAGGATCTCTTCGCTTTCTTCTGTCACAACACAGACTGCTTTTGCCGCACCGCTGTCGTATAAGACGTACATATCGCCTCTTTCCAGATAACGGTCGATCATACTTTCCTGTTCATCTCCTAGAAGCAACAGTTCCAGGTAGTCTTTTTTATGGTGTTGGATCCTGCAAATCTCCATGGCGCTCCCTAACACTCTGTTCCGAATACTTCGATCTGAGTCAGCGCCGGGAATGGAGACGGATCGTCTGCCTTGATCAGTTCTTTCAGCACAAGCCAGCTGATCGTTTTCTCTTCAAATGAAAACTCCTGTGATACATCTGTCTTTTCCAGATCCAGAACCATGCTGCTTCCATCTGAAAATTCAACCGTTGCTTTTACCCACCAGTTGTCATGTGGGAAATCCGCTCTTGTATGCAGTATGATTCTGTCTGTCTTTATCTCACGTCCAAACTCCAGCTTCATCTGGGCATCGTCTCTCTGATTGATTCCCCAGGATGCAAATGGCCATTTTCCATGACTGTGATTTGCCGTCACTCCGTCAATTGCATTCTTTGCTGCGAACACGGCTTCTCCCCTTGTCTCTACATTTGCAGATGCATGTGGATAGCAGTTCACATCTCCGTGCTGGTCATTGACATTTTCCGCCAGATTCCGGTAAATATTCACTTCATATGGCCTTGCTTTGCGCAGAGAAATCAACTGTTTCTCTCCTGTAAATGCCTTTGGTGAAAGATTGAACTTCTTTTCTTCAAACGGAATCTCATAAGTCTGATCGCCTGTCAGATACACCAGTGATTTTCCAAGCACATCATCCACCTGCATCCAGTAATGTCCTGTCTCTCCACCAATTTCAAATATAATGGTGTCGCCCTCCTGATACTCTCTCCTCAACGTCAGGTTCACTTCCTCCTGCCTACTATTTTCTGCAACAATATTTTTTTCTGCATCTGATACTTTGATCTGTATCATTCTATAATATCCTCCTTCTACAGCGTACTGTCTCTCCAGCGCACTGCATTTTTTATAATTACTTTTTTATTCGAAATACTGTTTTTACTCTCGATCATTTCAATCAGTTTTCGGGAGGCAATCTGACCTTCCTGATAAGCAGGGATCATGATTGCTGAGATTTCCGGTACTGCGATCTTTGTCCATCCGGTCACATCAAATCCGATCAGCCCCAGACGCTCTGGAAACAATGACTGAAAATCCGGAAATAACTTAATCCCAAGATACACTTTTCGAAGCGCCTCCACATCTGAAGCATACACCAGTGTTTTCTTATACTCGCTGATATTCTGTTCCAGATAATCATGAATCTCTTCTCTTGTTGTCTCCGCTTCTATAAAATAGGTCTTAAATGAAACTCCGGCATCGTTTGCCGCATCCTTGAAGCCTCGCAGGTTATCCATTCCGGTATACTCCGATTCATTGGCATCCGAAACAACCAGAAGCTGATCATATCCTCTCTCAATGCACTGACTGATTGCATCATATACGCATTGATAATTGTCTCCCAAAACTCTTACTCCCTGTGAATCATAAGGTGGAATATCCAGATATATGATCTTTTTATTTTTCTTTTCCAGTTCCATCGCCAGAATCCCAAATCTGTAAGTTGCCTGTATAATAAATCCAGATACACCCATTTTCAGCATATGCTCCACATATTCTTTCTCTTTGGCAAACGACATCTCATTATTTCCCACGATCACCTGATATCCTGCCTCATGAGCTTCTTCTTCAATCCCCTTTAGCGCCTTTGCTGCAAACGGTTTGGACACATCCCCCAGAATAACTCCAATACAATCATCACTTGCCTTTACCGTTCTGGTTGCCGCACTTGGCGTATATCCGGTCTCTTCAATCACCTGTTGGATCTTTTTCTGTGTCTCATTTTTGTTTACTAATCATTTTCTTTTTTCCGATACTCTCTCGGCGTACACTTATAAAACCGTTTGAATATCTTAGAAAAATTACTGGGACTTTCAAAACCACAGGCAGTTGCTATTTCAGAAATGCTGTTTTCCGGATTATGCAAAAGCATTTCCGCTCCCCGTATGATCCTGTACTTCAAAACATACTGGATGGGCGAAAGCTGTATTGTCTTCTGAAAACAGCGCAAACATTCCCTTTCTCCGATGTCTGCCGCCTTCGCAATATCCGCCAGCTTAATATCATCAAAATAATATCTCTGGATATACTCCAACATTTTTCGTATCCGCAAATTGTCCTGACTTTGAAGTGTCTCCGGTACCTCCAGCTCATCTTTAAATTTTTCTGTCAGGAAAAAACAAACTCTGGACAAATTCTCCCTGACGACAAATTCAAATCCCGGAGGTTCCTGTACGATCGCGTCAAATGCACTGCAAAACCACTGAATCACATGCGCATTTTCCAACCGGGAAACCGCACAGCCGGAAAATGCGTGACAGGATGCGAGCGGACGTATATACTTTTTTGCAAAAACCGAATCTTCATTTCCTAAAATAAGCGCAGGATGAAACACCAGAGAATGCAGTTTACAATAATCCGCAGCGATCGCATAGTGGAGCACATTGGAATTGATCACAAACGCATCTCCTGTTTCAACATAAAACGATTCCGATGGTATTTTTAATTCCAACCTGCCTTCTGCAACATATACCATCTCAATCTCTTCATGCCAGTGCCACGGAATGCTGTCCTCCTGCCGCCCTGTATAGTATGAAGAATACCCCGCACATGGAAATTCCAGCGTTCCATGCGGCCGGAGTTCTTTTAATTTCCGATCCAGATTCAATCTGCACTCCTGCAGTGCCATATTCACATCTCCTTTTCAAACTTGGCGTTTTTTTTATATTATATGTCGGAAATTAAGTTGTATCAAGCTTGCTATGTCGATATTATTACACATGAACATTCAAGCAGGAGGTTATATATGTTTCAACTATTGTTAGCTGTTATTTATCTGGCATTTATCAGTCTTGGATTGCCGGATTCTCTTTTAGGCTCAGCCTGGCCCACGATGTATCGTGAATTTTCTGTACCTGTTTCCTATGCCGGCGGGATTTCCATGATCATTGCAGTCGGAACCATCGTCTCCAGTCTGCTAAGCGACCGTCTGACTAAACGTTTCGGTGCAGGAAAGATCACCGCTGTCAGTGTTTTCATGACTGCAGCTGCACTATTCGGATTTTCCACAAGCCATACATTTATCGCGCTTTGTCTGTGGGCCGTTCCTTATGGTCTCGGCGCCGGATGCGTAGATGCGGCACTCAACAATTATGTTGCGCTTCATTATACAAGCCGCCATATGAGCTGGCTGCATTGTATGTGGGGAGTCGGCGCTTCTCTTGGCCCCTATATTATGGGATACGCATTATCAAACGGACACAGCTGGAATATGGGATACCGCTATATTTCCATTCTTCAGATCCTGCTGACGGCCGTACTGCTGTTCAGCCTGCCCCTTTGGAAAAAGCCAACTGTTCCTGCCAAAAGCAGTCATACTGCTGCGTCATCTCACGAACAGGCGCTTTCTCTCTCAGATTGTTCGGATTTCAGGTGCAAAAGAAATCATGATCACGTTTTTCTGTTACTGTGCTCTGGAACAGACAACCGGACTTTGGGGCAGCAGCTATCTGGTTTTACACTGGGGGCTTACTTCTGAAACTGCCGCCGGATTTGCCAGCCTGTTTTTCATTGGAATCACTGCGGGAAGGGCACTCAGCGGATTTTTAACCCTAAAGCTCAATGACACCCAGATGATACGGCTGGGACAAGGCGTGATATTATCAGGCATCCTATTGTTGCTATTACCGATTGGAGAAGTAACTGCTCTTTTAGGACTGCTTTTTATCGGACTTGGATGCGCCCCGGTTTATCCGTGCATTATCCACTCCACACCGGAGCATTTCGGTGCACATCGATCCCAGGCAATGATCGGCGTACAAATGGCGTCCGCTTATGTCGGAACCTGCCTTATGCCGCCTGTATTCGGATGGATTGCAAATACGATCAGCCCAGCCTTATTCCCGGTATATCTGCTTTTCATCTTGATTCTTATGTTCGTAATGCACGAAAAAATGTTAAAGCAGACTCAAAAATAACAGCCGCAGCTGCCACTTTTCATGGCAGCCACGGCTGTTTTTCTCTCACGATTCTTTTCCCCAAATATGCTCTACGATATCTTCCTGCTTCTTCTCCTGTTCCTGATTCTCCTTTACCGGCTCAACAGGTACCGGCATATTCTCCACTTCCAGACACGCCTGTATCGCTTCATTCAGAGAGAGCATCTTATCATCCAACTCAGACACCATCTGTGCGCACTCCTGAAGCTCACGACTGATATAATCCGGTGCGTCCCCTTCAAACTTATAATAGATCTTGTGCTCAAGACTTGCCCAGAAATCCATCGCAATAGTGCGGATCTGAATCTCTACCTTGGTATCTACCACACTGTCCGACAGAAAGATCGGCACGGAAACCAGCATATGGTAACTCTTATATCCACTCTCTTTCGGGTTTTTGATGTAATCCTTGATTGCCAGCACTTTCAAGTCACTTTGATTTCCGATCATCTCCGCCAGGCGGTAAATATCGGAAGTAAATGAACAGATCAGCCGCACGCCTGCAATGTCATTGATATAACGAAGCATATTCTCGATCGAGGTCTCATAGCCATATCGCTTGAGCTTTTTTACAATACTCTCCGGCGTCTTGATCCTTGTCTTGATGTGCTCGATCGGGTTATATTTATGTACATGCTGAAACTCATCATTCAGGATCTCCAGCTTCGTCCCTACCTCTTTCATTGCTGCATTATATAAGAAAATGACGGTCTTCCAACTGTCCACGTCTTCATAATTCTTGATCGCGTCTTCCATCTGGTGTTCTCCTCTCAACTTGGAAAATCTCCCTTCTCACTTAGTCTCTATCAGTATACCATATTTGGCTCTTACTGTCATAAACTTCATGCTTTTTTAAGAAAGAAAACTTTTCCAGTCAGAGAACACGAACTTCCGTTTTTTATTTTGTTTCCAGAAGATTCCGGAAGCGTTTCATTGCCTCTGCTGTATTCTCATAAGTACCAAATGAGGTCAGACGGAAATAGTGTTTTCCATTCTCTCCAAATCCGGCTCCGGGCGTTCCGACTACCTGGATCTCCTGCAGCAGATAGTCAAAAAACGTCCAGGAATCCATGTCCTTCGGGCATTCAAACCAGACATACGGGGAATGTACCCCTCCATAAAACCGGATGCCAAGGTCTGAAAGTGTATCCGTAATGACTCGCGCATTCTCCCGATAGTATTCCAGATTCTCCCGGCACTGACGGATGCCTTCCTCACTGAACACTGCCGCTGCCGCTTTCTGTACAATATAGGAAGTACCATTGTATTTTGTGCACTGACGTCTGTTCCACATAGCATTGAGCGACATCTCTTCTCCTGTGGACGCTGTAAATACCAGTTCCTTGGGAACGATCGTATATCCACATCTAGTTCCGGTAAATCCCGCTGTTTTGGAAAGTGAACAGAACTCAATCGCGCACTGTTTTGCCCCTTCTACAGCATAGATACTTCTCGGAAGTTCCGGATCAGACACAAACGCCTCATAAGCCGCATCAAAAAGGATCACTGCCTGATTTTTCAGCGCATAATCCACCCACTCTTTTAACTGGCCTTTGTTATAGCATGCGCCGGTCGGATTGTTTGGCGAACAGATATAAATGATATCCGCATGCTGATTCCAGTCCGGCATCGGAAGAAAGTCATTGTCTGCATTTCCCTCAATATATTCCACTTTATTTCCGCACATAACATTGGAGTCCACATAGACAGGATAAACCGGTGTCGGGATCAGGATCACATTATCGTGTGCAAACAGATCCGTGATATTCCCTGTATCACTCTTTGCCCCGTCTGACACAAATACGGCAGACGCATCGATCTCTACACCACTTCTTTTGTAATAGTCCACAATGGCTTTTCTGGTATCTTCATACCCTTGCTCCGGGCCATATCCTTTAAACGTATCCGCAGACATCATCTCTTTTGCCCCTTCAAGAAGTGCCTCTCCGGCACACTGACACAGAGGACGTGTGACATCTCCGATTCCCAGGCGTATCACATTTTTTTCCGGATTCTGCTTCGTATACGCAGCAACACGGTGTGCGATCTCCGAAAAAAGATAATTTTCCTGCAGTTTCAAATAATTTTCATTTAAATTCGGCATTCTATTTTCCTCACTATTTTCCAGTTATGTCTCATCAAACAGCAGCGTCAGGATCATCTGTGCTGTCTCCACCATATTGGTTCCGTTATCCATACTGCATTTCTGCAGATATTTGTGAGCTTCCTCCTCTGTCAGATAGTTTCTCTCCATCAACAGAAATTTTGCATTACGGATATAATTCTGTTCCTTCTCACTCCGTTTTTTTGGTGTCCGGGTTTTCTTTTTGATCCGCCGCTCCAGCTGACGAAGCACCATATCTGCGGTATTGACCAGGTCATAGGCTTTGACAGGCATGGTCAGGGATAAAATCCCCGCGCCGACTTGTGACACTGTCTCCTCTGAGCCCAACAGAATGGATTCAAAATCCCGGGGCAGGCAATCTACCAGATCCAGATAATACATATCCGGCATCCGATACCCGCTGATGACAAGACCATACGAATATTCACCAACCATCTGAAGAGCCGCAGAAGCAGAAGAACACGCAAACACCGTCTGAAATCCGTGTTCAAGCAGTATTTTCTTCACTTTTTTCGCATTCTCAAGCTTTGGTAATACAACAACAATGACTCCCATCTGCGGCCTCCATTGATTTATTTAAACCAGATACAGATACTGCTCCAGCTCCCACTTTGTTACCTGTTTCAGATAGTTTTTCCATTCCCTGCGTTTCATTTTTTGATATTCCGCAACATAAGATTCTCCAAGCACTTCCCGCACCAGCAGATCCTGTCCCATTGCATCCAGTGCCACTCCCAGATTTTCCGGAAGGTTCTGGATCTTTCGCTGTTTTTTCTCCTCGCAGGACAGTCTGCGGATATCTTCAGTCAGTTCCTTTGGCGCTTTCTGCTGCTTCCTGATTCCATCCAGTCCTGCTTCCAGACAAAGTGCCAGCAGCAGATATGGATTTGCCGCACAATCCGGACTTCTCAGCTCCAGATCCACGCCTTCTCCTCTGCGTTTTCTGACATGGAGCAGCGCATTTCTCTGTGTTCTGGACCAGGTCACATCGGAAGGTGCCTCAAAGCCCGGAACCAGACGCTTATAAGAATTGACCAGCGGATTAAACACTGCTGTCATTCCCACAACATGTCCCAGAATTCCCGCCAGAAATGCCTCGCCGTCTGTGCTCAATTCACCGTTTTCACTGGTAAACACATTTCTGCCGTTCTTAAGAAGCCGCATGTGCAGATGCAGACCGGAACCATTTACATCCTGCCGTGGTTTCGGCATAAATGTGGCATGAAGACCGTAACGCTTTGCAATCGTACGGACTGCCATTTTAAATGTCATCACCTTATCGGCCGTGGAAAGCGCATCTTCAAATGCAAAGTCAATCTCATGCTGCGCCGGTGCGATCTCATGATGAGAAGATGTAATCTGATATCCCATCTCCTCCAGCGTCAGAATAATCTCCCTTCTTGTATTCTCACCCAGATCGATCGGCGACGTATCCAGATATCCTGCTCTTTCGTGCGAAACAGTAGTCGGCATTCCATCGTCATCTGTATGGAACAGGAAAAATTCACACTCCGGATTCACTTCCAGTGTATAGCCCTGTTTCTCTGCTTTTTCCAGCGCCCGTTTCAGGATCAGACGCGGACTCAGTTCGTATTCGCTGCCATCCTCTGTGCATACATCGCACAGAAAACGGGCAACTTTTCCATTCTGAGGACGCCATGGCAGTATGGTAAACGTAGAAAAATCCGGCTTGAGATACAACTCTGTCTCCTCTTCTTTTGCAAATCCGTTCAAAGAAGCCAGGTCGATCGTGCAGCGGTCATCCATTGCTTTTTCCAGGCAGCTGACCGGAACTGCGACATTTTTCAAGGTTCCGAACATATCTGTAAACTGCAGACGGATAAACTCAACGCCTTCTTCCTCCACGATCTGCAGAATTTCTGTTTTTCTATACTTCTCCATAACATCCTCTCCTTGTCTTACACTATGATCCTATTATATTTCTCTCTTACAGATTTGTATACCCCATCAGAGAATAATCCACCGCTTTTGCAACCTGTTTTCCTTCCTGGATCGCCCATACGACCAGCGACTGACCTCTGCGCACATCTCCTGCTGCAAATACCCCCGGTACATTGGTCTCATACGTTTCTTCTTTTGTCGCTACATTTGTTCTTGCATCTACAGTTACCCCAAATGCATCTGTTACATATTTCTGACTGCCCGTAAACCCTGCGGCGATCAGTACCAGATTGGCATCCACCACTTTTTCACTGCCCGCAACGGGAACCATCTGCATTCTGCCTGTCTTTTTATCCTTTTGAGGCTCCAGGCTGACCAGAACTGCTTTTTTGACATTTCCGTTTTTGTCCTTCTGGAATTCCTTTACCGTTGTCTGATACATTCTCGGATCTTTTCCAAAGACTGCAATGGCCTCTTCCTGACCATAGTCCGTCTTCTCCGTGCGCGGCCACTGCGGCCATGGATTGGACTTTGTTCTCTCTTTGGAAGGCTTTGGCATCATCTCCAGCTGTGTCACCGATTTGGCTCCCAGTCGGATTGCGGTTCCCACGCAGTCATTTCCTGTATCACCGCCTCCGATCACCAGCACATGTTTCCCTTTTACCGGGATAAAAGTGCCCTCTTTCAGATCCTGATCCAGGAGACTCTTTGTTACCGAAGACAGGAAATCCACAGCAAAATAAATATTTTTACTGTCTCTTCCCGGCACCTCGATATCTCTCGGATTCGATGCTCCGCAGGCTAAGATCACCCGGTCGAACTGTTTTTGAAGCTCTGCCGCAGTCACATCTTTTCCTACATCCACTCCGGTTTTAAAAAGAACGCCTTCTTCTTTCATCAGCCGGACTCTTCTCTCTACAATGTCTTTTTCCAGTTTCATATTCGGAATTCCATAGCACAGAAGTCCTCCGATTCTGTCACTTCGCTCAAATACAGTCACCTGATGACCTCTTCGGTTGAGCAGTAATGCCGCAGCAAGACCTGCCGGTCCGCTTCCGATCACTGCCACCGTCTTTCCGGTACGCACCTTCGGCGGCTGTGCTGTCACCCATCCGTTCTGGAATGCATGTTCAATGATCATTTTCTCGTTGTCCTTAATTGCCACCGGATCTCCGTTCAAGGCACAGGTACATGCCGCCTCACAGAGCGCCGGGCAGACTCTTCCGGTAAATTCCGGAAAACAATGTGTCTTTTCGAGACGCTCATATGCCTGTTTCCAGTTCCCGCGATAGATCAGATCATTGGTCTCCGGCACCAGATTGTGAAGCGGACATCCGGATGTCATGCCTGCGAGCAGGCTGCCGTTCTGGCAGAACGGCACACCGCAGTCCATGCAGCGTCCGCCCTGTTTCTGCTGTTCTTTTACAGGCAGTGAAGTTTTAAACTCATGAAAATGACGGATTCTCTGAAGTGGTGTTTCTGCTTTTGTATTTTTTCTTTCGTAATCTAAAAATCCTGTTGGTTTTCCCATTGTTTCTATACCTCACTTTCTTTCATCTGAAAACTCTCATTAAAGGCTTCCATCTGTGCCTGTTCGCTGCTCATTCCCCGTTCTTCCCACTTGGAAGCCAGTGCGATCATCTTCTTATAATCATGAGGAATAATCTTTTTAAATTTCGGCAGATACGCATCAAAATCGGCAAGAATCTCTTTTCCGCGTGCAGAACCTGTATTTTCCACATGCTCCTCGATCATTGCGCGAAGCTCCTGGATGTCATACTTGTTCTCCACTTTTTCAATCGCGATCATGGCCTTGTTCAGATTGCGGTAAAGATGACTGTTTTCATCCAGAACATAGGCGATTCCTCCGCTCATTCCCGCAGCAAAGTTCTTTCCTGTTTTTCCAAGCACTGCCACACGTCCGCCGGTCATATATTCACATCCGTGCTCACCTACACCTTCTACAACGGCATACGCTCCGGAATTGCGGACTGCAAAACGCTCCCCTGCAACACCGTTGATGAACACTTTTCCTGCCGTTGCACCGTAAAGCGCCACGTTTCCGACAATGATATTTTCCTCTGCTTTATATCCTCTGTTCTTCGGCGGATATACAACCAGTTTTCCACCGGAAAGTCCTTTTCCATAATAGTCGTTGGTATCTCCGCAGAGTGTCATGGTCAGTCCCTTCGGAATAAATGCTCCGAAGCTCTGTCCGCCGACTCCCTTGCAATTTACAACAATGGTATCTTCCGGCAGTCCTTCTTTGTGGAAACGGGTAATCTCCGCACCGAGGATCGTACCTGCAGAACGGTCGATATTTTTCACCTCTGTTTCCAGAACTGCTTTGTTTCCTTTTTCTACCGCAGTTTTCAGTTTCTTTAACAGAACTCTCTCATCCAGTGTTTTTTCCAGCTGGAAGTCATAGGCTTTTCCTTCTTTAAATGTCACATTTTCTTTTGCCGGATGATACAGGATCTCACCCAGATCCATCTTGTCTGCCATCCGGGAATGCTTCGTTTCATTTCTCTTTAAGAGGTCTGTTCTTCCTACCATCTCATCTACCGTACGAACTCCTAGTTTCGCCATATATTCTCTGAGCTCCTGGGCAACAAACCGCATGAAGTTCTCTACATACTCCGGTTTTCCCTGGAAGCGTTTGCGAAGTTCCGGATTCTGTGTGGCAATTCCCACCGGACAGGTATCCAGATTACATACGCGCATCATCACACAGCCAAGCGTTACAAGCGGAGCTGTCGCAAACCCGAATTCTTCCGCTCCCAGAAGTGCCGCGATTGCCACATCTCTTCCGCTCATCAGTTTTCCGTCTGTTTCGATCTTCACACGTTCACGAAGTCCGTTCCGGATCAGTGTCTGATGTGTCTCAGCCAGACCAAGCTCCCACGGAAGTCCCGCATTGTGGATGGAACTTTCCGGAGCAGCACCGGTACCTCCATCGTAACCGGAGATCAGGATTACCTGCGCTCCTGCTTTTGCCACACCTGCTGCTACGGTTCCGACGCCTGCTTCTGATACCAGTTTGACAGAGATTCTGGAGTATTTATTTGCATTTTTCAAATCATAGATCAACTGTGCCAGATCTTCGATCGAATAAATGTCGTGATGCGGCGGCGGAGAGATCAGACTCACTCCCGGTGTGGAATGTCTTGTCTTTGCCACCCACGGATACACCTTTTTCCCCGGAAGATGACCTCCTTCACCCGGTTTTGCTCCCTGTGCCAGTTTAATCTGGATTTCCTTTGCACTGACCAGATAACGGCTTGTCACACCAAATCTTCCGGATGCAACCTGTTTGATGGCAGAACATCTGTCTGTTTCTGTATTTGCAGAATCCAGACGCTCGTCACTCTCTCCGCCTTCTCCGGAGTTGGATTTTCCATGCAGATGATTCATCGCGATTGCCAGCGTCTCATGAGCTTCCTGTGAAATGGATCCGTAGGACATGGCTCCTGTCTTAAATCGCTTCACAATGTCTTCCACACTCTCCACTTCATCCAGCGGAATCTCTTTTTCTGCATAGGCAAAATCCATGAGACTTCGCAGATATCCCGTCTCCTCTGCATCGATCTTTTTCGTATACTCTTTAAACAATTCATAATTCCCGGTCCAGGTCGCCTGCTGCAGCAAATGGATCGTCTCCGGATTATAGCGGTGTTCTTCCCCATCTGCACGTCTCTTGTGTTTTCCCATACTCTCCAGCGCCAGATTCGTTGTCAGTCCCAGCGGATCAAATGCTTTTGTATGGTATTCATCTACTTGCTTCTCGATATCCTCCATGGTGATACCGCCCACACGGCTGACTGTACCTGCGAAATATTTGTCTGTCACTTCTTTTGAAATTCCGATCGCTTCAAAGATCTTCGCTCCCTGATAAGACTGGATCGTGGAAATTCCCATCTTGGATGAAATCTTCACGATTCCGTGCAGGATCGCCAGTGTATAATCCTCCACTGCCGCATAGTAGTCCTTGTCCAGCATCTCCTCTTCGATCAGCTCATGGATCGTATCCAATGCAAGATACGGATTCACTGCGCACGCTCCATATCCGAGCAGTGTCGCAAAGTGATGAACCTCCCTTGGTTCTCCAGATTCCAGGATCAGAGAAAGTGAGGTCTGTTTCTTCGTCGCCACCAGATGCTGATGCACTGCGGAAACTGCCAGAAGAGACGGGATCGCCATATGGTTTTCATCCACATCCCGGTCAGACAGTACCAGAATGTCTGCTCCGTCTTTATATGCCTTGTCAACTTCCACGAACAGGCGCTCCAGAGCTCTCTCCAACTTCGTGCTTTTATAATAAGTGATCGGAACAACCGCAACCCGGAATCCTTCTTTTTTCATTTTTTTGATCTTCAACATATCTGTATTTGTCAGGATCGGATTGTTGATCTTTAATACCCGGCAGTTTTCTTCTTTTTCTTCCAGAAGATTTCCCTGTTTTCCTGCATAGACCGTTGTACAGGTCACGATTTCCTCACGGATCGCATCGATCGGCGGATTGGTCACCTGCGC
>PPYF01438142.1_pt1 | contig 13106 bp, 15 predicted proteins | sample 1559871 | NCBI WGS metagenome assembly PPYF01 (sample SAMN08240021, study PRJNA423297) | Human gut metagenome, whole genome shotgun sequencing project. | reverse complement strand
GTCCATCTTCAAAAGTCCCAGTTCTTCCAGAGTGGTCATGGTATACTGGGTGACAATCGCCTCATCATTTTTGGCAAGCGGCACATACTTTTCCACCGAGTCTCGCGCAATCACAACGCCCGCTGCGTGGGTGGAGGCGTGGCGCGGCATCCCTTCGATTTTTAAGGCGTGGTCAATCAGCTCTTTGACCTGCGGGTCACTTTCGTACATGATGCGCAGGTCAGGGGAGCGTTCCAGCGCTTTTTCGATGGTCATATGTAGCTCCATCGGGATGGCTTTTGCTACCTTGTCCACCTTTTGATAGTCCATACCCATCACCCTGCCAACGTCGCGTATCCCGCCGCGGGCTGCCATCGTGCCAAAGGTGATGATCTGTGCCACCCTGTCCTTGCCGTACTTTTGGATGACATAGTCGATGACCTCTTCCCTGCGTTCATAGCAGAAGTCGATGTCAAAGTCGGGCATACTGACCCTTTCCGGGTTGAGGAAGCGCTCGAACAGTAGATTGTATTTCATCGGGTCGATGCCGGTGATGCCAATACAGTAGGCAGCGATGCTGCCCGCGCCGGAGCCTCGTCCCGGTCCGACCGGGATGCCGTGGCGCTTGGCGTAGTCGATAAAATCCCAGACAATCAGGTAATAGTCGACATAGCCCATCTTTTCGATGACCGACAGCTCATACTCCAGCCGCTCCCGATACTCCTGCGGCGCATCCGCTCCATAGTGCTGTTCAAAGCCTTCCCAGCACTTTTCGCGGAAGAACGCCACATTTTCCTTTCCGTCGGGCACCTCAAAGCGAGGAAGGATGTGGTGCCCAAAGGTAAACTCCACCTGACAGCGGCGGGCAATGGCGACGGTGTTGTCCAGCGCCTGCTGGATGACCTTTTCGTCGAAGATACACTCGCGCATCGCCTGCTCCATCTGCTGTCGGCTCTTGACATAAAACTCCTCGGTTTCAAACTCCATTCCGTTGTCCTCTGAGAGGGTGTGGTTGGTCTGGATGCAGATGAGGATTTTCTGGGTCAGGCTGTCCTCTTTGGTCAGGTAGTGACAGTCATTGGTTGCCACCAGTCCGATGTCCAGCTCCCTTGCCAGCCGAACCAGCTCCGGCAGGATGTGCTGCTGCTCCTGGATGCCGTGGTTTTGCAGCTCGATAAAAAAGTGGTCCTTGCCGAACACATCCAGATAAAACTGCGCGGTTTCCTTTGCCTGCCGGTAATCGTTGCGGGTCAGCGCGCGCGGAATCTCGCCTGCCAGACAAGCTGACAGGGCGATGATGCCTTCCGAGTGCTGGCGCAGCAGCTCGTGGTCGATGCGCGGCTTAAAGTAAAAGCCCTCGGTGTAGCTGCGGGACACCATCTTGATCAGATTCTGGTAGCCGGTCTGGTTTTCGCACAAAAGCACAAGGTGGCAGGGGGAGTTGTCGATGCCGCTGACCTTGTCGAAGCGGGTGCGCGGCGCAACATACACCTCACATCCGATGATCGGGCGAATCCCGTTGGCTTTTGCCTCTTTGTAGAAGTCGATGGCTCCGTACATTGCTCCGTGGTCGGTGATGGCTACCGCCTCCTGTCCCAGCTCCTTTGCCCGCTGCACCAGCTGCTTGATCCTGCACGCGCCGTCGAGCAGGCTGTATTCACTGTGGACATGAAGATGAACAAACTGATCTTCCATTCCTGCATCCCTCCCTTTACTTTTTCTGAGGACCGCCGCAGATTTCCTCGTCCCTCGCCTGCTTTGCCAGCTGGCTGATCTTTTGTAGGCGGTGGTTGATACCTGAGCGGGAAACGCCCAGCAGCTCGCCCAGCTCCCGCAGCGACATATCGGGATTTTCCAGCCTGGCCTGTGCTGTCTGCTTGAGCGGGACCTCCATGGTATCGAACAGCCCTCTTTGTTGCAAATAGCGGATGTCCGCTGCCTGCACCGTCGCTGCGCTCACCGTCTTTTCGATATTGGAGGTCTCGCAGTTGGTGACGCGATTGACCTTGTTGCGCATATCCTTATAGATTTTGACATTGACCACATCCATCATCGAGCCGGTAGCGCCCACCATCGTCAAAATCTCCTCGATGGAAGCGCTGTCCTTGCAGTAGACAATCTGCTGTCCCCGACGGGTGGTGCGCTTAAAATTCAGCTGCAAGCTGTCCAGCACGCCCATCAAAAACAGGGCGGTCTGCTCGTTTTGCAGCACAAACTCCAGATGGTAGTCCTTCTGCGGGTCGCTGATATTCGAGCAGCTCAGCAGCGCACCTGCCAAAAAGGCATGGCGATGCTCAACGTCCTCCAGCAGCGCAAAGTCGTAACCGCCCTCCTGCCCTTGAAAGAAGGCGAGGAGGGTCTTGCGGTCCTCCTCGTCATCCACGCTAACCGCATAGGTCGGCTGCTGAAAATTTCCGTTGTATTCTCTGGTCGTCACGCTGGTCTGCATCGGAATCTGCTGAAAGATCAGCTTTGCATACAGCTTTGCGATATATTTGTTCTCGGTCGTCATCGAAATGCTCTGCTGGGAAAAGCTTTTTCCGCACAGCATCATTCCATAGCTGAACGCCTTTTTGTTTCGTCCAATCAATCCTTTGTTGTGGCTGATCTCACTTTTGACCTTGGTTGCGAATGTCACCCAGGTGACCTCCTTAAAATCCTGTTTTACAGCTTCTTTTTCTCAATATCCCTGTGGCTGGTGATAACCCGCAATCCCTGCTGGTGCAGGTGCTGGGAAAGCTCCCGTGCGATGGTGACCGAACGGTGCTTTCCGCCGGTGCAGCCGACGGCAATCACCAGCTGGCTTTTCTTTTCGTCGTGGCGGTACAGCGGAATCATATAATCAATAAAATCATACAGTCGTGTCAAAAAGCCCTGCGTTTTCTGGGAGTCCAGCACAAACTGCTGCACCGGCTCATCCAGACCGGTCATCGGGCGCAGGTTTGGGTCATAAAACGGGTTTGGCAGACAGCGGACATCGAACATCAAATCCGCATCCACCGGTACGCCGAACTTAAATCCGAAGGAGATGCAGTTGACCACAAAATCGTCCTTGTCCGGGTCGTTACTGCGGAACAGATCGTGGATATTGCTGCGCAGCTGGGCAGCCGACAGCAGGGTGGTGTCGATGACCATGTCCGCCCGCTCTTTGATCTGGCGCAGCAGCTCCCGCTCCTGATTGATTGCCCGCGACAGTGAATCGCTTTTGCCCATCAGCGGGTGCGGTCGTCTGGTGATTTTATATCGGTTGATCAACTCATCGGTCGCCGCATCCAAAAACAAAATCTGATAGCTGACCTTTTCCCGGTCCAGCTCTGCCAGCGCACCGGTCAGCTGCTGGATAAACGCCTCGCCGCCGATTCCGCGGCGCAGCCCTCTGGCATCCACCACCAGTGCGACCCGGTCGTTGTCCGACGGGTCCTGCCCATTGAGTCCCAGATGGGCAAATTTGGGGATCAGCGAAGGCGGGATATTGTCCACGCAATACAGCCCGACATCCTCCAACGCCTCCACCACTGCGGATTTTCCCGCACCGGACATTCCCGTCACAATGATAAATCGCATAACCTTTCCCCTTCTTCCTCTATCCAGTCAAAGCAGCCACCCGGCTTACGGCAGCTGTCTGACCTCCATTTCCAGCACAAAGCCGGTCTTTTCCTTTACACAATCCTTTACCTGTTCCACCAGCCCGAGCACATCGGCACAGGTGGCGTCGCCGATGTTGACCACAAAGCCCGCGTGCTTTTTGCTGACCTGAGCGCCGCCCACCGTCAGCCCGCGCAGACCGCACCGGTCAATCAGCTGGGAAGCATAGGCTCCCTGCGGACGCTTGAAGGTACTGCCGGCGCTGGGGTATTCCAGCGGCTGCTTTTCCCTGCGCTGGGTGATGATGCGCTCCATCTCCTGTTCGATGGCAGTGCGGTCGCCCTGCTCCAAAGCAAATGCCGCGCGCAGGATGCATCCGTGCAAAAACGGCTGTTCCATAAAACAGCTGTGTCGGTAGGACAATCCCAACTGCTCGGTAAACAGCCGCTGCACCTGCCCGTCCTCGTTTAGATATTCCACCCACACCAGTCGGTCCTTCAGCTCGCCGCCGTATGCGCCTGCATTCATATATACCGCTCCGCCGATGCTGCCGGGGATTCCCCAGGCAAATTCCAGCCCGGTCAAGCCCGCCTGACAAGCTGCGGCACAGACCGCTGAAAGATGCTTTCCGGCAGGAGCAATCAGGAGGTTGCCCTCCTGCACGATTTCTCCTTCAAACGAGCTGTCCAGTAAAATGGCAATCCCGTCAAGCCCCTGGTCGCTGACCAGCATATTCGAGCCGTTGCCGATAATCCAGTACGGAACAGCACACTCCTGTGAAAATTGCAGCAGCGCAGCCAGTTGGCTGCGGTCGGCAGGAACTGCCATCGCTGCGGCAGGTCCGCCAATCCGAAAGCTGGTGTGTGCGCTCATCGGCTCCTTCCACAAAAGCTTTATTTGATGTTGGGCACACAACCGTTCCAGCTGCTCACCGACTTTTTGATTGAAACAAGCCATTGGCAAATCCCCTTCCATTTTTGGTTAACGCTCCACCCCTGCCCGTTTTTGGGCAACGACCTGCTCAAAGCGTTCGGCATCCGCATTGATAATCTGCTGCTGCGGAAATTCCAGCTCCTCAAGCAGCTGAATTGCCTGCGCAAAGCCGCCGACATTTCCGGCAAAGTGCGCGTCGCTGTTGACCACCACCGGAATTTCCAGCTGCTTACACAGCTTGAGAATCTGCGCACAGCGGCTGCGGGCACTTTCGGGTCCGCACAAGGTCGCATTGTTGACCTCCACAATCTTGCCATACTCCTTAAACGCCTTTAAAACCGGCAGGCAGTCAAATTCATAATTGCCTCTGCCACAGTGACCGATGACATCGACGTCCGGGTTTTGTGCAATTTTCAGCCACGCTTTGGTGTGCTGCTCCCGGCTCTGCGGTGCAAAGCAGGGACCGTGCATCGAAGCGATGACCCACTCCAACGAGCGCAAGATTCTGCTGTCGATGTCCAGCGAACCGTCGGCATCCAGAATATTTGCCTCGACTCCATGCAGAATGTGGACACCGCGGTAGACCGAAGGAACCTCCCATTGGTTCAGACAATGCCAGATGTGTGGTGCATCCGGCATATTCGGTCCATGTTCGGTCATCGCAAGATAGAGCAGTCCGCGCTCCTTTGCCGCCTCGATGTTTTCCAGAACGGTGCTGTAAGCGTGATTGCTTGCAATCGTGTGGGTGTGTGTATCTGCTATCAATTTCATGGATGAGTTCCCCTCACTTTTTTCTATTCATCTGCCGCAGATCAATATTCGTCCGAGGTATCCTTTTTAATTGTTTCCGGCGGAAGGTCGTCCACCATGCCCAGCTGGCGCAGCAGCTCCTGTGCAGCGTTGTAGCCCATCTTCTTCTGACGGTTGTTCATCGCTGCGACTTCGATGATGACAGCAAGGTTTCGTCCGGTCTTGACCGGAATGGTCAGCGAAGGGACCTTGTTGCCTAAAATTTCCATGTATTCGTCGGTCATGCCCATGCGGTCATAGACCTTTGTCTTTTCCCAGGGTTCCAGGGAGATGACCATATCTACCTTTTCCGTCATCTTGACCGAGCCCATACCGAAGATGCGGCGGGCGTTGATGATGCCCACGCCGCGCAGCTCCATAAAGTGGCGGATGTTTGCCGGCGAAGAGCCGACCAGTGTTTTGTCCGACACACGGCGAATTTCCACCGCATCGTCCGCTACCAGACGATGTCCTCGTTTGATCAGCTCAATGGCAGTTTCACTCTTACCGACACCGCTTTCGCCCAGCAGCAGGATGCCTTCGCCGTAAACTTCCACCAAAACACCGTGGCGGGTGATGCGCGGTGCAAGGTCCACCTTGAGGGTGGCAATCATCGTTGCCATAAAGTCGCAGGTCGGCTGGCTGGTGCGCAGCAGCGGCACACCGTAGGTGTTGGCAGCGGTCACCATCTCTTCGGGGATGTCCAGATTGCGGGTGATGATGACTGCCGGAATTTTTTTAGAAAAAAAGGTATCCAGAAATTCCTGACGCTCCTGCGGGGTATATTTTTCCATATAGGCAAATTCGCCCAAACCAAACAGCTGAATCCTGCTGCCGTCAAAATAATCATAAAACCCGCACAGCTGAAGTCCCGGGCGGTTGATGTCCACCGTTTTAATCATGATTTCCTGTGGGTCCTGCGGCATATAGACCGTTTCCAGTTTCAAGTCCTCTATCAGCTTGGAAAGTGCGACTGAATACAGCTTTGCCATAAGTCATCCTCCTTGCATCCGAGCGTCCTGCGACGCCTGTTTTTATGGATGTGAGCAAAAGTCCGGCTCCCATCCCTGCATTATTTGTTTAAAATAATCATATTTATTATAACACATCTTGTGATGTAAGAAAACTGCTCGCAGGAATTTATTTTATACAAAAAAATCGGCAGACGGTATTCGTTTGGAATATCATCTGCCGATTTTTTTGGTGAGGACAAGTGGACTTGAACCACCGACCCCTTGCATGTCAAGCAAGTACTCTAACCAACTGAGCTATGCCCTCTTATAAGTGGTGGAGACGAGGAGGATCGAACTCCCGACCTTACGGATGCGAACCGTACGCGCTCCCAGCTGCGCTACGCCCCCGTGTCACCGAACAAGAAATATTATACAGGAACAGGTGTTGTATGTCAAGTGTTTTTTCAAAATTTTCCATAGATTGTGGGTTGTAATATTAAATGCGAAAGGACAAGCCCCCTATTTTCGGGGAGCTTCGAGCCTTCCGCATTTATTTTTTTATACCACAAACCACGGTAAACCGCAATAGAAACGGGGTGAAGACATGGCGGGAAATTATAGGTATCTGGATTTTGAGGATCGAAAGAAGATCGAGGCGTGGCACGCCCGCGGGGATCGCCCGCTTGAAATCGCCGCGCGACTTGGCGTGCATACCGCGACGATCTACCACGAGTTGCAACGGGGATATACCGGAGAAGTGGACGCAGAACAACGCGAAGTTTACAGCGCGGAGCGGGCGCAAGCGGTGGTTCGGGAAAACTTCAAGCGCAGAGGTCGCCGCGGGGCGACACAGGCAAACGGCGGGAGCTGAACGGGAGGTTTTGACGGTGACTAATTTTGAAAAGCTGACGCAATCCCCCGCGGAGTTTGGGGCGTTCCTTCGGGGGTTGCCGATTTTAGAAGGGCCGTGGGACGACGAATTTCACAAGAGGTATTGCCGGAAGTGCCCTTCTACGGATTGCACATATTGTCCGCATGAGAAGTTCCGGAATAATCCGGAATGGTGGTTAAAGCTGAAAGCGCGATAGGCGCGAAAGGAGCTATTCAAACTATGAAAAGAAAGCAAAAGACAACTGCCGAAGTGCAAGCGGCAATTTTTAGGCGGGAACACCGCAAAAGCCCGTTGCGCGGTGGCGTGAAGCTGACCTTGAAGAAGGCGCGGGAATTGGCTTTGCAGGAATTCGGAACAGCGAAGGGCATTCAGCGGGAAGAAAACGCGTTGCAGGACTACTACATAATGCAGTTTGGCAATATGCGCGTGCGGATCGCGCCGGACACCTACGGCGGGACGGGGTGCATTCTGATTGAAGTTTGCTTGAATGGATACGGGCGCGCCTTTCAGCTTCACGATCCGGAAACCCTGCAAGAAGACTTCGAGGCAGAAGAACAGAGGTTGCGAAAAGAACGGCGCGAAGCCCTGCAAGATTGGGTTGGAACAAACGGGGTTGAAGCGTGCCGCGCAGAGGTCGAAAAGATATGGAACGGGGCGTGAAGCGCAGGCCGCGCCGCCGTTTGCCCATTCCCTTCCTGCTTCTGGCCGTGGCGGTTGTCGGGTGCGCCTTCGCCGCGGCGGTTGCGGTGGTGGTTCCGATGGATGCCGACAGCCCCGGCGGGCAGGATCAGGCGTTGCCCGCGCCTACGCTTGAAAAGGCCGAGCGGGACAAGCTGGACGCGCCCACAGCGGCCACGCCGACACCTACACCCGCCCCATACATACCGGACGAAGCGGAAGTTGAAATGCTGGCGCGCCTGATATGGGGTGAAGCCTGCGGCATTCCTTCGGATATGCACAAAGCGGCGGTTGTGTGGTGCGTCCTGAACCGCGTTGACGCGGAAGGCTGGCCGGACACCGTGGCCGAAGTGGTAACACAGCCGCACCAATTCGCCGGATATTCGCCGGACTATCCGGCAACAGAGGAATTCAAGGCGATTGCCGCCGATGTGCTGATACGGTGGGAGCGGGAAAAACGGGAAGGCGGCGAGGTTGGCCGCGTCCTTCCCGCTGAATATGTCTTCTTCACGGGCGACGGAGAAGTAAACCATTTCCGAACGGAATACGAAGGCGGCATGTTTTGGGATTGGAGCTTGAAAAATCCATACAGCAGTTAAGCGAAAGGAGCTATTCAAACTATGTCGAAGCAGAAGCAGGACAAGCAGGGCGGCGGCTGGCAGTTCCCCCGCCCGCTCGAAATTATCAAGTGCAAAGAGGGCAACAAAGAATACATGAAGGAACGCCCCGCACGCAAGCCTTACGGAAGGATCGTCAAGGTGTGCGAATTCAGCCTTGAAGCCGTCGCAGAGTTTGGCGACGACGACGCGCGGACGGTGTGGAGGCTGGCAAAGCGGGCGGCGCGCGACTTCTTGCGGGTATCGTGGATCAATACGGCCATTGTAACCGCCGCGAAAACCGATCGCCCTTATATGGCCGTGATTGTTTACGGCAAATATTAAGGGGGCGGCGGGAATGTCAAACAAAGCGGAGCTTTTGAAGAAAATAAAAGCACTTGCCGAACGGGGCGTTGACGGAGAGCGCGAGAGCGCACAAACCCTTCTTGCCCGCCTGATGGAGCAATACGGGATCAGCGAAACCGAGATTGAAGAGGAACGCCGCGAAACAGCATGGTTCCCTTACAGTCAAGAAACCGAACGGCGGTTGCTGAACCAGATCATTTATATGGTGACAGGTGCGGGCGGTTTCGGGTGCGTTGGCGAATATAGCGGGCGCAAGCGAAAAAAGATGGGGACGGAATGCACCGCCGCGGAACGGTTGGAAATCGAAGCGAATTACGCCTTTTTCAAAGAGGCAATGAAGAAAGAGCTTGAAATATTTTATTCAGCATTCGCAAACAAAAACAATCTTTTCCCGCCCGCCGACAAAGTGAAGCCGCGAAGCATTGAAGAGCTTTCGCCGGAAGAAAAAGCCTACTATGCGAAAGTGGGATTGATGGCCGAAGGCATGGAGCGGCACACATTACGGAAGGCCATTGCCGCAAGCGAAACCGAGTAAAGGAGGATCACACATGCAAAGAGCTATTCAAAACACACAGGCGGCCACGCGCCGCCGTTCCCGCCCTCTTCGGGTAGCGGGAAGCACATTGACGGCGAATGTTGCCTTTGCCGTCCTAAAATACGCCGCCCTTACCGTGGCGGGCGTTCTTCTCTTCCGTTGGGGGCAGGGGTACGCCCTTGCCGAACGCGGATACGAGGCGATCGGCGGCGAAGCGTTACTTTTAGGGTTGCCGCTGTTCTGGTATCTGACGGAAACCACGATCCGCGATACCGTGCGGGACTTCCAGAAGGGAGGCCGCCGCAAATGAAGATAAAGAGCATTGCCGCGATATGCAAGAAAAACAAACAGGTTGTTTTGTTCAACCGATACAGCGATAGCGGCACAATATCGCAGTACATAGGCGACGGAAACGCGGTTTACCCTATTTCCGGCCTTCCGGAGCTGGACGAAGAAAGCATTTTAACGATCTTCGATGTGCCGGAGAAACAGCGCGAAGACTGGCTTGTGCGGTATCGTGACATTCCGGAGGGGATCAGCTTCGAGGACACCGACGCAACCGAAAAGATCGTTGAACAAGGCAACCTTTCGATTGTGTATAGCGGAAAGACCTTGAAACCCTTGCAGACACGCCGCGGGCTGGTTTTCATCGAAAGCCGTTATTTGTCGCCCGTTTCAGATGTGCTTGATGTATTGGAGCTTTACGAGCGGGTAACGCCCTTCGGTGCGCCGTATATCGTAGCAAAAGCGGGCTTCCTGCTTCAAGCGGTAATTATGCCGTGTGATGTTATAAGCGCGCAATTCGTCCAACGCCTGCAAGAGCTGACACGGCAATGCGCCGTTTCTCTTGACCTTCGGGAACAGGAGCGGGAGCGGCAGGCCGCCGCAGAGAGCGCGGGGCAATTCAAGGTTGATCCGGAAACGGGGGCAATCATTGAGCCGGAAAGCGAGGCGGGCGACGATGATTAGGACGCAGAGGCATTCCCGCTTTGTGCTGATGTCGCTTGATGAAATCCGCGCCACGCGGGACATTGTATTGCAGACGGAGGAAACGAAAAGCAATTTTTCCGGATCGGGCAAAACGGTTTATATTTGCGAAGTTGTGCGCCCTTGCGATTATCAAAAGGAAACGGACACCGCCGCGGACAAGCTGGCCGCAGAGATCGAGCGGGTAAACGCTGACAACCGCGCCTTGCGCCGGAAGATCGAACGCCTTGAACGGGAATTGCAGAAAGCGAGGGCGGGCGCATGAACAAGGCTTTGTTATCCTCTAAAAATATGTGCTGGTGTACGCCGCAAGACTTCTTCGACAAGCTGAACGAAGAATTTTCCTTCACGCTGGACGCGGCGGCCACGGATAAAACGGCGAAATGCCCGCTATACTTCACGCCGGAAACGGACGGGCTTAAATCCTCTTGGAAGGTTGCGGGGGGGTACAGTATTTTGCAATCCCCCGTATGGGCGCGAAATCGGAAAGTGGGTTCAAAAGGCATACGAAGAGGCGCAGGCCGGAACACCGATTGTCCTTCTTATTCCGGCGCGTACCGATACAAGCTATTTCCACGATTTTATATACCACAAAGCGGAAATTCGCTTTATTCGTGGGCGGCTTCGGTTTACGGACGAAGACGGCAACGCCGCCGATCCCGCGCCCTTCCCCTCTATGCTGGTGATTTACAACGGAAAGGCAGTGAAAATATGAGTTATGATATTGAGCTTTGCGAACCGATCGGCGGCGAGGTTATACAATTTGAAACCCCGCACATGATACGCGGCGGGACATACGCGATATATGGAACACAGGAAGCGTGGTTGAATATTACATACAACTACGGAAAGCATTACCGCCGAGTGTTCGGGGAAAACGGTATCCGGACAATCTACGGAATGACCGGAGCTGAAAGCATACCGATTATAAAGGCCGCAATGGAAAAATTGTCCGACGATATTTCCGAAGATTATTGGGAAGCGACGGAAGGAAACGCGAAAAAAGCCCTTGCGGGATTGCTAGCATTTGCACAAATGCGCCCTGATGGGGTTTGGAAAGGAGATTGAAAGATTGAAATACAAGGTTTGCGATCGGTGCGGAAGTCACCTTGACTATGGCGAAACATGCGAATGCGTGAAAGAGGCCGAACAGGAAGAGAGGGCGCGCAATGCTGGAAATCCGAAGGATCAAAACAGACAAGTTCAAAACCGCGGCGTTTTGGATCGAAAAGCGGGGTAACGAATACATAGCGTGCAGAACGCTTGTAAACGCCCTTTTGGGCATTGCTTCCCCTTCTATTATGAGCAGAGGGCAAGAGGCGTTGAAAAAGGCGTATGAAACGCGCCGAATTTGAAAGGAGCAGTTCAGACGATGGAAAAACAGGGATTGAACGAGCTTGCCGCGGCGGTACATGAAAATGCCGTTGCGCATGGCTGGTGGGAGCAGGAACGGGAATTGCCCGAAATCCTTATGCTTTGCGTTTCGGAGCTTGCGGAGGCTTTGGAAGAATACCGGAGCGGGCGGCCTGTTCTATACTTCCCGTGCAATGCTGGCGGGGTATGTTGCGAAGAAGACGGAAGCGCGCATTGCGGAAGCAGGCCATACAATCCGGAAAATCCGGACGCGCCTTGTTCGGCACAGAGTAAAAAACCGGAAGGCGTGGCGGTGGAATTGGCCGATTGCATGATCCGCATTCTGGACTATTGCGGGCACGCCGGAATTGATATTGAAGAGGCAATACGGATCAAGCACGAATACAACAAAACCCGCCCATATCGACACGGCGGGAAGAAATGTTGACCGCGGGAGCGGGGCGGCTGGTATCGCCCTTTGCAAACGATCCGTTCGCGCTGGTTGCGCTGGCCTTCAAGAACCTTTACCCCAAACGGGAATATGCGGCCTATTTTGTGCCGGAGGTAGAAGACGGAAGCGGCGGCGCGGCTTGCGGGGTAACAACCTTTCCGGAAGATGGATCGCCGCCCATTGTGGAGGTATCCGGAGAAATCCCCATTGCGGCAGGCGTTGAAATATTCGCGCACGAATTGGCTCATGTCGCCACGCCGGAAGATCGGGAGCATGGCGAAGCGTGGAAGGCCGCCTTTAACCGGATTTTTGAGGAATACAACCGGATCGCGCAAGACCTTTTCGGGGAAGGCGGCGAAGAACCATGTTGAACGAGCGGGAACAGGCCGCACACGATCCAACGATTGCAGAAACGGCGCAGGGGCTTTCCCTTGCGTTTGAAAAATTGAAAGCCGATATATCACAATCACGCGCCGCCCGCCTTGTGTTGGCGGTGCTGGAAAAATTGAAAGGAGCTATTCAAATGGAAAAGATTTTGAAAACCGGAAAGATCGGACAATTTGGTGCAGAAAGCCGCATTACATACGGCGGTGTGAAGTGGGTTGTGCTGGACGCACGCCCGAATATGTCGCTTTGCCTTGCGGAAGATGTGTTGAAGGACGAAAACGGCGAAGTTCGGTACATGGCTTTCGACACGGACAACAAGAACGATTTTGCCGCCTCTTCCGTCCGCGCTTTCCTGAACGGTGATTTTCTGGAAGAGCTGGCCGCCGCGGGCGCGGACAAAGAAGCGTTTGTGCCGATCGTCCTTGACCTGACTTCCGACGACGGTTTAGACGATTACGGCACGGACAGCGCAAAGATCGGGCTTATCACGGATCAGATGTACCGCGCATTCCGCAAAATCATTCCGAAAGCGTCGGAAGACTATTGGACTTGTACCCCGTTTTCAACCGAGCGGAACGGCTATAAAAGTTTTGTGCGCAATGTCCTCACTTCGGGGGCGTTG
>PPYF01242567.1_pt1 | contig 13111 bp, 10 predicted proteins | sample 1559871 | NCBI WGS metagenome assembly PPYF01 (sample SAMN08240021, study PRJNA423297) | Human gut metagenome, whole genome shotgun sequencing project. | reverse complement strand
CCAGTAATGTATATTCATCCCACTGCCGTTTGGGGCGATTCTGAAAAGTAAATCGGTGTAGAATTTCTTCAAAAACCGACGGGAAGAGCTTTCCGCGTTGCTGAACGAAGGCTGATGCGGTTGCCGCCGTTGGATCATAGTGAAACTGCCACTGCAGTTCCACATGCAGGCCCTGACTGCTCATGGAGAGTATTGTCCTGCGCAGTTTTTCAAAGAGTAATTTTCGGTTCCGTGTAAAATTCCGCTTGGGATCTGGCGTGTATTTGGGCACCTCTTTCTGCATTCAGGATATGGTATCCAAAAGCTTTTTTCAGGATGTTCGGGTAGTTTATCATTGGCGTAGCCTCCTTGAAACTGATTTCAAGGCGAAGCCGTCGTTTTTTCAAATTGTCAAGTGCTTTTTTGATTTTTGAGAATATTTGTAAAAATAGCTCAGACCGCCGATAAGGCAATCTGGGCTATCGCTTATTTTAATGAGATTAGGCACAGCCGGTGGTTTTTCTATAACAAAAGCAAAGTCGGATATGTCTTGTATCTGGCTTTACTGATACATATACCGCCCCAGTTGTTGCCGCCTACGGGGATTGTGTTTTACTTTCACATTTATCCTAGCTTGTAAATTTCAATCGTGCCCTTACGGAAAACTTTTCTTTCAAACAGCCTACTGGTCACAATTTTATAGAAACAACACTTTTTAAGCCCTCAAGCTGTTCTGTAAGGAGTTTTCTTTCAAGCCCGCCTGGGAAACGCAGATGGAACTCTGCTACCAACTCCCCCCTCTTTTTACGCGACAGCTCCAACCCGATTACTTTAATTTTTTGTTCGGAAAATATCTCGAACATCTGCCCTATCTCGGCACCATTTTCCGGCATGCATACTCGTATCCTGTCTATTTCTGGTGCCCAGCGATGTTCCCAATGCGACAGCATCTGTACTCCCAAAATAAGTAATGCACATGCACCCCCCACCCCATACAGTCCTGCGCCTATGGCCATCCCGATTCCAGCGGTGGCCCAAATTCCGGCCGCCGTGGTCAGCCCACTGACCGTACGGTGATGCCAAATGATCATACCCGCGCCCAAAAAACCGATCCCACTCACAATCTGTGATGCGATGCGGCTGGCGTCTGCTCTAAGAAAAGAGTGTCCTTGCAGATCAAAAAAGCCGTACTTGGACACTATCATCATCAAAGCCGAGCCCAGTGCCACGATCAGATGCGTTCGAATCCCCGCCTCTTTCAACCGGTTGCGGCGTTCTATTCCAATCATCAAACCGCAAATTCCAGCAAAAAAGATACGCAGAACATACCCAATCTGCACCATCATATTGTCCACACTTCTATCCCCTTCCCTGTGACAGTCGAAGAGCGGCGCATAGCGCCGCTCTTCAATTTGTTCAATTTCCAATTTACTTGTAACCCTTGGCATCTATTTGTAAATACCATTCAACACCGCACCGTCCACCGTATCCTCAGCGGGTACGCCATGGACTGCCAAGATATTGGCTACGCAGTCCACTGACCGACATTCTGTTTCATACAACTCCCCTTGCTTGATCGTGGGACCATTGAACACCATAAATATCTGTTGTTGCGCCTTTGCGCCATGCTCTGCCACCGAAGTGGAAAAGGCATAACCCTCAGCACAGTCTACTACCAAGTCACCAAGATTCTGCGGAGTATCCATTGCATCCAACTCTGACCGTGTATACACCCGTGCCACACCTGTGATCCCTTCCAGTCCTGCAATCAATGCATCATATTCTGCCTGGGTGAGCGGCTTTCGGAAATAAATCTCTGCCGAACCGCTGGCCAAGTTGTATACCAGCTTGGTGTCCTCCCGGAATGGCCCGATATTGACCGCCGCATTCTCATAAGGAATACCAACAGCATCCAGAACATCCGACAATGTGGAGGTAAGATTCGTATGCACCTCTGTCATCCCATGATCCCCCACCAGCACCACGTTTAGCGCCTCCGCATGGCCTCGCTGCCGATACGCATCCAATATTTGGCCGAGCGCATCATCAATCTGCTCCACTACTGCCTGGATCTGTGGGCCGGAAGTGCCATACTTGTGAGCTGTACTGTCCGTTTCATTGAATAGAACCACCATTAGGTCAGGATCCTCATGCAGGATCATCTGTACCGCTTGGGACGCCGTTTCAGCAATCTCCCCGCCCTCGGCGAACAGGTCGGCGCCCCGGTTCTGCAATTTACGCTGTTTTATCGCGCCCACCAGCAAACCTTGACTTCCAAACATTTCACCTACTGTTGCCACATCATAATTCTGCAAAAAGCGCACACGACGATCATTCACTTTATCATAAAAGGCAAGCGCCGGCACTTGATGGGTACCCGTATGCGCGCCGGTACACAAGGTGGTCATGTTTGCCGTTGTCATGCTCACATATTCGCCCCAAGCATTGGTGCATCGGGTACCTCCACTAATTAACGCATCAAAAACAGGAGTATCCCAATCCTCCCGCTGCACATAATCGTTTCGGAACCCGTCCAAGTGGACATACAGGGTACGGGCCGGATGCTCGCTGCAGCGCTGGATTCCTACCTGTTCCACCGGCCGCACAAAATAATCCCCAACCGGCGCGGCCCCCGCTTCTTTTTGAAGACTTCCACTCACCACCACCTCTTCACCTACTGTGATGCCTTCCAGCGACAGCCCACTGTAAGAGTACACCTTCACCACCATCGTTCCCGTGCCATCTGTTGTATTGCCGTCCTCCGAACCATCCACAGTCAGTGTACGGGTGATACCCGTATCCTTGATTGCCGTCACTCTTCCCTTGATTTTGACGGGCGTCGATTCCAGCCCCTGTAATTGCTCGCGACTCCAGTCTGTGTAGATAAATTTTTCGCTCAAAACCGGTTGTTCGGACGCAGTGACTGTAAGTGTTGACGGTGTGAGCGACACGTTGCCATCGTAACCCGCGTTTCCCAACACGCCTGTCACTGTCAACGCATCGCCCCGAGCCACGGGCTGCGCTATTCCTTCTCCATACACATAGAGTCCGCCGCTGGGGTACACCGGGTCGAGGCCAGGCGTTTGGCGCGGACTGACCATCGCAAAGGCGGTATTGCTCTCATGCCACTGCCCGGTTGGGCCTGCAGCAACACCATGCACCGTAACGCTCAAGCCAGCCAGCGCAGCGGTGCCATCCTTCTTTTGGCGCACCGCTTCGCTCAATCGCAAAACTGTATCCTGTGTGATAAGCTGTATCCCTGCACTGCTGGAAGGTCGGATATAGTACCCTGATGTATAAGGGCTGCTGGCATCGCTCTGCATCAGAATCCCTTCCACTACGACCCAATCGCCCTGTGACACCTGGCTTTCAATGCCGGAATAGCTATACCATTTCACCTGCATCCTGCCAGCGCCATCCTCATAATCGCCGTCCCTGCTACCATCCACATAAAACCCTCGCACAGTTCCCTCAGCGGCAACGTCGCTCACCTTTCCCAACACACGCACCGGCATTCCCTCAAAGCGGAGTCCCGGGTCCAGTTCCACTTCCTCATACAGCGGGTCGGTATAGATGGGATAAGCGTCTGGCAGCGCAACGCCACTGCCGCGCACCTGTATATCCGATGACGAAGCAGTGCGGATCGCTGTGGTCCCCTTATCTGAAGCATAGGCGCCATTCACAACGGTGCCAGTCACCACCACCCGGTCACCCACCTTATACTGTGTCGCATTGCCCGGCGAATAAACCAAAGTTCCTCCACCGAAGCGGTAACTGTCCCGCGGTGTAACGATACTGAAATAGTTCACTTGATCGTGCCACACACCGCTGGCCACCGTCACGATACCCTCCACAGTCACAGTCTTCCCCAACAGCTTGGCCTGCCCATCACTATTGTTTTCGGACAGAAGATACAGGTCGGTAGAACCCGGCAATGGCTCTGCGGCAGATGCCAACGGACACACCCCAACGCAAAACACGCAAATCAATATCACTGCGAGCAGTCTACGAATTTTTTTCATTCGAAAGCACCTATCCTTTCCATCGATTGATTGTCTTCAAACCAACCATGCCATATCTTTCCGGTACTGTCCCGCATCGTGCACCCAAACTGAGTATGCAATAAAGTCGGCAGCAGATCGATCGCACTCACAGCTTCCGGGTAGTCCACCAGATGCCTCACCTTTCCCCCTATCAGCATACCGAAAATGTGCTGCGAGGTCTCATCCAACGAATCATGACTTGCACCAAATGTATCTTCCGACACGTCTTTATGATAAAAATGGCTGCCCGCGTGGGGACATAGCAGAAAATCCGGTCCCCGTGAATCCATCCCATATCTATGCCGCATCTCTTCCTTTTCCAGTACTTGCTGCATATAAGGAGCCGAGCGGCAGACCTTCAGCAGTGTTTGCCGTTGCTCCTGTGTAAGCGGATGGATGCAGTACAGCGACGCCTCAATCGTATATGGCAGCACAATCACTTGGGTATCGGTGGTGCGCATTTCTGGAAGAGTTGCCTTGATTCCGGCTCCGTTCAAGCGTACCAGTAAATCTGGCAAGCTGCTTTTTCCGTAAAAAGGGGTCATCCCGTGATCAGTAGTAATCAAGATGGCCATATTCTGGAACAGCCCTCTCTGCTTGCAGATATCCACAAAATCTTCCAGTTCCTGCTGGATTACTTCCAACCTTTCCTCAATATCCCGCTGTCTTTCTTCAAAGGTAGCCCGCTTCGGGTATGGACCGTAAGCGTTGTTGTGGCCCAGCGAATCGATGTCGTCAATATAAAAAGCGGTAAAATCGGGCAATTCAGAATAGACTATCTTCCGCTCACCGGTATACACCGCCTGTCCCAAGGCCATGCGCTTGAGCAATGCAAAGCGGTCGCGGCTGTCGCTGGGGTCTTTGCCGCACCGAAAATACGCACATTGTGCATCGCCCTCTCGGCAGGGGTTGTTTTCCAGCATGAACTGGTGTATCGAGGCCACGGTATGGCCGGTGCGCAGCAGCGCCTGCGCCGCATTTTCCGCACAAAAAGTACGCTTATGTTTTATCACACGCCCCTCGTTCAAGTCATAATGCTGATAAAAATTATGGGTCTTTTCGCTCCAGGCGCCGCACAAGATAGCACTTTGCATGGGATTCGTGATGGACACCAACCCGCTGCGCAGGCCGGTGAATAAAAAGCCATCGTTTTGTAAGCGCTGGAAGCCACCCGCTTTTCCCTTCCGTTTTAGGCGTTCCAGATAGGAGAAGGAAAAACCATCAATGTTGATATATACCAGTTTTTTGTGTGCCATTCTCTCAAATCCCATCCAATAAAAATATCGCAGAGGGCAGCTCTGCGTGTAAAAGCGCCGCCATGGGGTTCTCCACCGCTGTTAAGCCAAACAAGGCGTGAACCAGCTCGTGGTGCGTATAAACCGGCAGCCCCGCCGGAATACCCCGGCGCACATGCACCTTGCACTTTCGCACCTGTATATGGAACCCTTGCCCCTCTGCCAAAAAAGCCGCCGCTCCCTCCGGCACGCGCGGCACGGCCAAAGCAACCAATACCCGTTCGGGGCGCAGCAGCCGAATATTTCCACGGGTAGACAGCGCATAGCTATCGCATTGGCTGCACAGCACTGGATCCAGCACATTGAGGGGGGCCTGATAGAACACCTTGGTCGCCCCCCAACAAGCCGCCATTAGGCGGCAGGCGTCCTCCACCGGCATGGTTCCGCACAGCTCTGTGATGCGGTGATGATCCTCACGGCAGGCCGCATAAGCGGCTCGCCCGTGTTCTTCCAGCCAGTAGACGGCATGCCCATTGGTTGCCGCTGTTTCAAAAAAGAGGGCCGGGCTGCGGGACGGCCCCTTTCCATACTGTTGATATAAGGTAAACAGGTCGTTGTCCCGACAGCCGCGGTCCAAACGCTCCACCCCGCATTCCGTCTGCTGGGCAGGAAAACAAAAGGCATACTCCAAAAATGGGTATACCTTAGCAAAGCCAAACCGCTCATAAAGTCTGCGTTGTCCCAATAAGCTAACGGCATCGTACTGGGGGTACACCTCACGCTCCAAAAAACTGAACAATGCGCGCATCACCCCACGTCCCCGGTACAGGGGCGCGCAGCATACCGAACCCACGCTGAGCCATCGCAGGCTGCGATAGGTCATCCCATACACAGACAGCATACCCGCCATTTTGCCCTGTATAAAAGCCCCATAGGTGCTGCCTGCCGCACGCGGACCATACAGCTTAGGCTGGGCCGCTGAAATATCACACCCGAACTGCTGCGCCGCAAAATCCGCCGCCTCTGCCAGTTGGCCGGGCGCAAGCTCCCTTATCTCAATCATCTTCCTCACAGCCTTTACTCTGCACCACAATTGTACGGGACAAACGGTCGTGCAGCGTGCGTCCTTCCGAAGAAAACAAAGCCAGCACTGCGCTCGCCAGCCCCGGCAGGACCAGCAGACTCTCTAAGAGGGTTCGGCCCACAAATTCCCGCAGGACCAGACGAGATGGCGACACCTCCCCTGGTACCGCCGCATCTGCCACACGCAGACGCAGCAGCAGTTTGCCTATTGTTCTTCCACGTCCCAACAGGGCCGGGACCAGGCAGTAATAGGCCGTCTGGCAAAAGGCCGCTTTTAGCCCAAAAGCCGTCAGCATCTTAAAAATCGCTTGAGCGAACTGATCTAAGGCACCAGGCTGGGTCGGATCCAGCGTTTGCATTAGCACATTCACGGTCTCCAAATCGCTACCGGTACACAGGTACCAAAGCAAAAATACCAGAGCCGAGTCTATGAGCCAAGCTCCAAAGCGCTGCGTCCGTGGCGCACAGGTGCGGGTCATTGCCTAAATCCCCCCATCACAGCCTCCACATCCTGGGGTTCACCGCCTGCCAGGCGGGAACGCTCTGCCAGCAACGACATTACATGGGATTCGATTGAGTTTTCCAGCGTTGTGGAAAATGGGATCTGCCTCAGATAACTCTGCATAAAATGCTGCATAAACGCCTTGTCTCCGCCGCCATGCCCGCCCTCGGCAATGTCTAGCTGTTCCTGTTCTGTGCTGTCATCAAAAAAGCTGGTGGTTTCGATACAGTACGGCTTTTCAGCAGCACGTATCTCGCCGTATTCGCACATCACCTTCAGCGAACGGTTCACTTTTGCTGTAAAAGCGGACAGATTAAAGGTCGCCGTAACGCCCCCAGCAAAGGACAGAATGGTGGATTGATGATCAACCACATTGTTCCCAGCTTGGTAGACGCACCGCCCATATGGGGTATCGCCTAGGCTCTGGCGAATCTGCTCCACGCTAGACATGTCGAACACCACCGACTTAATTTTTTTTGAGGAATAGATACGCACCGCAGAATAGGGGCAAACCGCCTGCTGTGGACAATCGATACATCGGGGTGCCATGGTTTTAGAGTCAAACCGTTCTGGCCGGAACACGCCAAGGCTGCCGAACGAAGCAACACGCTGGGCATGACTGTCTGCTCCCAACAGATAAAGCAAAATATCCATATCATGGCAGCTTTTTGTAATGGCAAGCGGGCCGCTTGTGTCCGCACATTTCCAAGGGCCTCGCACGTAGCTGTGCGCAAAATGGTAATAGCCGATATTTTCATTGTGCTGGATGGTTACCACCCGCCCCAGCTTGCCCGATTCGATAATCTGCCGGATTCGGCTGAAAAAGGCGGTGTGGCGCAGCACATGACACACTGCCACCATCTGATTCGGGTATGCAGCCGCGCGCCGGCGCAGGTCCAGCAACTCATCCATTTTGGTGGAGATTGGTTTTTCCAGAATGATGTCATAGCCTTTTTCCAAAAGAGCCACCGTTTCGCGATAGTGCAACGCATCCTGCGTTCCCACGATAGCTACATCCGCCAAGCGGGGCTGCTCCATCAGTTCCAAATCGGTTTCAAACAGCCCACTCTCTGGCACAGCGTATTCCTGCGCCGCGCGCAGGCGTTTTTTCGGGTCCGGGTCCGCCACAGCCACCACTGCATGTCCATCGGGGTAAAATTCGCGCAGGGCAGCCAGGTAGGCGCTTGCGCGCCCACCCAGCCCCACTACCGCGAAGGTAACCTTCCCTTCATACATTCGCATTATTGGTTAGCCTCAATCTCAAATTTTACTTTTTCCGTCACCTGGCTGACAATCTCCTCAATGGACATCTCCGGCTCAGACCAAATCAGCTTCGCGTAATCGTTCACAGCCTTATCGCAGGCGGCCTTAGCCTTACCCTGTGGCGAGGGAATACCGAACTGCATAAACTGAGCTGCTGTCTTTAGCATGGGGGCCGTCTCGTACACTTCCTGCAGTTCCGGCTGCTCCATGGCCTCTTCGGTCAAGGGCAGATAGCCAGACATCGCGCACATTTTGGCATTGTTTTCAGGCAAATTCATCCAGCGCAGGAATTCGGCTGCAGCCTCGATTTCTTCCTGAGGTTTGTTGTCCAGAATGATAAACCCGGAGCCACCCTGATTGGTGAAGAACTGCGTCTGCTTGGGGAAAGGCAGCGCCTCCAACTCATAACCATTCGCGGCCGCTTCTTTTGAAAAACTTGCCAGGTTGGAGGAAGTAGTATAAATCATCCCCACCTTCTGCTCATAAAACTCTGAAACAATGATTGTGCCATGGTTTGCCCGGGAATTCGGGTCAATCATGCATCCGTCTGTCACCAGGGAGCGCCAAAACTCCAACCCTTTGGCAAAACGGTCATCCCCCTCAAAGGCGATCTCGGTCACATCCTCATTGTAAAGAGATCCGCCCTGCTGGTACATCATGCCAATGGGATCCAGTGAGTTGGTCGCAAAGCCATACACGCCGGCCGCCGCGTCAGTGGCCGTCTTTGCCGCATCGTGGAACGCCTTCCAAGTCCAACCAGAAGCCTCTGGGTCATCCAGAATCGACTGCGCGGTGGGCACGTCCACCCCTTTTTCATCCATCAAAGTACGGTTTACCACCAGGATATTACTTGCACTGGGAAAGTACGGGTTCACCACGAACTTGCCCCCATACATAGAATACTGCAGCATACCTTGATTCTGGGCTTTCAGCGCCTCATATGTAAATACCGTGCGCAGATCCACGGCCTTGGAGGCATACAGGGGTACGGACGACACACCCACTGCAGAAATGACCGGGTTATTGCCGGAAAGAATAGCAGCCTGCAGCTTTTCATTGAGTGTGCTGGATTTGTCTTGGTATTCTACCGTGACGGTGATGTTTTTGCCCGGGTGCTCTTTCTCCTGCTGGGCATTGAATTCATCTGCCAGCATCTGGATACCAGCGCCCATGGTGGAGGTGGCGGAGTTCGGTACCCACAGGGTGATTGCGACCGGCGCCTCATACTGTGCTGTAAGCTGCTCCCAGGCTTGATCAGGATACATGCCATTCTCGTCTTTCTCCCCTTCGACCTCGGAGGTTGCCTGCGACTCCGAGGTACTGCCAGACGCAGACGGCGAGGGTTCCGGCCCAGAGGCAGGCGCGCTGCCACAGGCAACAGCGCCGAGCGCTACGAAGACACAAAGTGTGAGGGAGACCAATTTTTTGAACATATTCATTGTCATTCACTCCTTATAAGTATTTGTGAATCTCAAAGCTTCCCCTTTTTATTTCCTACCATTGCTGTCTTGATCTTGCCGCTGGCAAAGATATACATCAATAGGATAGGTGCCAATTGAATCATCGTTCCGGCCATGGCCACGTTCCATTCCGGCACTCCTTCTTCTACCTGCAGCAGGCCGCGTAAGGCCACGGGCAGTGTACGGATGGCCTGGGTGTTCGTCATAACCAGCACCCAGTAATATTCGTTCCAGTTGCTGATGAAGGAGGTGATTAAGTGGGTGACCAGCACCGGCGCAATCATAGGCAGCATCACCTTAAGCATGATTGTGCGGTTTTTAGCATGGTCCATCCGGGCGGCTTCGATCACTTCGCGGGGCACTTGCTTGAACGCTCCCATGAACATATAAATGCCAAACATAGAAAACAGAGAAGGAAGGATAAGGCCGAACCAATTATCCACTAAACCCATCTTGCTGTAAAAGAAGTACACGGGAATGAGCGTGGCTTCGGCGGGTAACATCATGCCCAAGAATTTTGTGGACCACAAAAACTTTTTGCCTCGGAATTCCATCATGGCAAAGCCATAGGCTGCTGGTATGATCGTAAAGTACTGCAGACCAATCACCAAAATTGAATACTTTACGGAGTTCCCAACATAATGGGACAGTTGGGCTTGGTTCCACGCGTAGATGTAATTGCTCCACTGCGGGTCGGACACCCACAGGTTCGGGTCAAAGGACAGCGCCTCTATCAGAGGCCGCAAAGACATTGAAAACATCCAGGCAAAGGGGTATACGAACAACAGCCCGACACCAATAAGAAGCAGATAATTTAATATCTTGCCACAATATAAAAGCCTCTTTTTTACCTTTACCCACAGTAAAAACTTTTCCTTGTCCCGTATCTCCTTGGGCAGATAAGCTTTGGTCCATGCGGTCGTGGGTTCTTTCATACGCTCAGTCCTCACTTCCCTTGAAGACTTTGTTTGCGGCGTAGGTGAACACGGCGACCATCACCGTCAGCACAATTGCCCCCGCCATCGCAAAGCCATAATTGAATTTCACCCGGCCTGCGTTATAGATCCAATACCCCAACACCATGCTAGACCCCTGCGGCCCGCCTTGGGTCATCACATCGATCGCCGCAAAAGCCTTGAACGAATTGATGAACTTCATGATGAACACAAAGGAAAGGGTGGGCGTAAGCATAGGTATGGTAATCTTACGCAGCACGGTCCAGCGGCTTGCCTTATCCAGCTTGGCCGCTTCATATACTTCCGCCGGCAGCGCCTGCAACCCCGCGATGATGATGAGCGAATAATAGCCAATCGATTTCCACACCGTGACGATAGCCACCGAAATCAGCGAGGTCCTCGCATCCATGAGCCAGTTGGGTCCTGTTATGCCAAACAGCGCCAATGCTTGATTGATGATACCGTGCGGGTCCAGCATAAGCACCCACAGGATAGCCACCGCCACCATCGATGAAATGTGTGGAGTAAACACAAGGGTCTGGGCAAAATTGTGCACCCGCGTATTTTTGGATAGCCAAGATGCCATGAGCACTGTCACGGCCATGAGCAGTATCACGGTAACGAACGCAAAAAACACGGTATTTATAATCGCGCGAACAAACTCATTGTCTCGAGTGAATATCATTTTAAAGTTCCATAGTCCCACAAAGCGCGAGTTTTTGATATCCACCAAGTCCACCTTGAAAAACGCTCCAATCATCATGAACAGGAATGGTAGAAGCGTAAAAAAGATAGCACCAAAGGCAGCCGGTATCATATAAATATACGCCGGATTCAGCTTGGTGAATATCCTGCGCTCCACGCGGTCAAACCTCTTTTGCGCCGCACATTTTTTCACTTCCAAACGAATGGCACGGTAGTCGCGATAAGCTTCCCGCTCCTGGGGGTCCAAGCCCGCTCGATAGTCTCTCAGTTCCGCCTTGAGACCAGCCAGCCGCTGACGAGCCTCCGCTGACGCTGCCCTATTCCCGCGGACCGCGCGGACTTCCGCCTGCTGCTGCTCCATTGCGTCGCACAACTCATTATACCGTTTGCCAACCTGCTGCAAATTCTTCATAGGCCTTTTGGATCACCTCCTCCTCGTATACACGCTTGCCCTGCACGTCGAACACATACAGATTCTGCTTTTCCAAGCGGAACACCAGCGGCTCGTTCAACTGCCGCCTAGTCTTGGACAGTTCCTTCACGAATACTTTTTGCTCCCCAGAATCCAACAGGTACAAAAACTCCGAACCATGATTTTCAAAACTTTTGATCGCCTTGCGTACGACTATTCCGTCCGTCCCCTTTTCTGTGCAGTCGAACTGTACATCTCGCGGGCGGAACCCCACCTGCAGGCCGCTGGGGCAGGGGATGATATTCATGCCCGGATCGCCGATAAAACGTGCAACAAACACACAGTTGGGGTCGTTATGTATTTCAGTGGGAGTGCCCTGCTGCATGATACGCCCCTCATTCATTACTACGATATTGGTTCCCATCGTCATGGCCTCGATTTGATCGTGCGTCACATAGATGAAAGTAGATTTGAGGGTATCGTGCAGTTGAATGAGTTCAGTGCGCATATCGCTGCGCAATTTTGCGTCCAGGTTGGAGAGCGGCTCGTCCATCAAAAAACATTCCGGCATCTTTGAGATTGCACGCGCTAGGGCTACCCGCTGGCGCTGCCCGCCCGAGATACGCCCGGGACGCCGATCTGCATATTCTCCCATGCCCACAATGTCCAATGCCTTCTGCACGCGCTCCCGTATCTCGAACCGGGGCAGTCGGGCGTTCACAAGGCCAAACTCGATATTCTCGCGCACGGTCATATGCGGGTAGAGCGCATAGTTCTGGAATACCATCGCAAGGCCGCGGTCACCCGGCTCCAAGTTGGTGATGTTGATATCCCCCATGCGTATCTCACCTTCTGTGATTTCTTCCAACCCGGCAATCATGCGCAGCAGAGTCGTTTTGCCGCAGCCGGATGGTCCCACTAGAACAGTAAAACTTCCATGCGGAATGGTCAGCGTAAGCCCATCCACCGCGCGCTTGGGCTGCACCTGCACCTTGGCCTTGCGCAGGCCCCTTCGCTTTTGAGGCGGGGCCTCATAAATCTTTACAATGTCGTTCAGTATGATATCCGCCATGATCTCACCCTTTACATTCTTTAAAGCTTACAAGTTCTATGCCTTGCGCGCGCAGAAACTGCGCGGCATAGGGGTCAGTCAGTACGCTGTGTTCCTGCACCCTTTGCAGATTATAGCTGGAGCTTTGCAGCAGAACCTCATCCGCAAACGCAGGGTGCACCATCAGTTCCGCAATGGCCTTTTTCGGAAGTGCGCCCACTAGGGATGTAAACTTCTGCATCAGTCCATCGCGCCCTTCGCCGGGCAGCACCTTGAAGTTTCCTTCAAAGTATATCGGCGGGTACATTCCGCATGCAAACTGCCTCACCGGCACTCCGTGGTTCTCAGCAAGCCGCAGCAGGCTATCGCGGACCTTGCTGAATTTCTGGTGGGCATACAGGTGGGAATCGATGTGTGTAGGT
>PPYF01220653.1_pt1 | contig 13111 bp, 17 predicted proteins | sample 1559871 | NCBI WGS metagenome assembly PPYF01 (sample SAMN08240021, study PRJNA423297) | Human gut metagenome, whole genome shotgun sequencing project. | reverse complement strand
AAAAATGATTTCGACTGCGAATATATAATGCTTAATTTATTGATTTACAAACTGTACGATATGTGACACCGTATGACATCACGTTACATAGGCAAGGATTTTCCAAACGATAGAGAAGAGGATTTTGGGCAGCGGGTGGAAAGAAAAGGCGGAAGATAAAAAACGGCCACTCTCCATGAAAAATGAGAAACTACAACTTGTCCGAATCGCAAAAAAAAAGCGAAGTCTGAAAACCGGGCGGCTTTCAGACTTCACTTCATATCATGTGAACGCTGTTTACTCTGCTACGGAATCGGAAGAGAGGGCACGCTGTTTCTTCCGTTCCTCCTTTTTCTCTTTTTGCAGCTTCTTCTTGGTCTCCATTTCCTTCAGAATCTGTTTCAGCAGCTTGACCGGTTCCGGTTCCTCACGCTTGAACCGCTTGAAATAGATGTGCTCTATAAACTGCGGAGCGGTGCTTTCCACGGTTTCTGCTTGTGGTTGTCTATCTTTCCGGGCTTGTCGGGGTTCAATCCCAACTCACGGACCATCTGCACCTGTTTGTCAGAAAAGCGGTGGCGTTTCTGCACCACCATCCATTTCTCCAATATTGCTTTTTTCACTGCCATTCATTGTTTGCAAAGATACGAATCTTGCCATAACGATATGACTATTTGAATTGTATCCAATGACAGTTTCTGAAAATGAAAAAGGCACACCGATATCACATCGACATGCCTTTAGAAACTATGACAGCAAAAAGAAACAATCAAACGAATTTATCTATGTTGAAAGCCTCTGCTTTCTTGGATGTGGCCTTTCGTTTTGTCAACGGTCTGCCGGTTTCATCCAGATATTCACTGACCAGGCGGTTTACCTTTTCCTGATTACTCAATTTGTCTGTGAGAAAAGATAGTATAACCGTATCGTGCATCTTGTGATGTATGGTAGTGGCTGCACGTATGGCTTTCTCTTCATCCGGATTTTCAGACATCAGCACCTCTGCCACATTGTTTATATCCTCAAAGGTCATGGCTGTGTCAAAATCCGGGTCAGGTTCAGCAACCACAGGAGCCATCAACTCTTCCTTTTCCTCTTTAGTAAGACCTTTTTCTTCCTGTATTACATCATCCGGACCGATTTCCTCATCTTCCTCTATAGGCTCTTTTTCCATAGGTTCGGAACGTGTCGGAGTTTTTCTCGCCACTTCCGGGTCTTCGAGATAGACTATTTTTGTCTTGCCGATTACATCTTCAGTAACAGCAGAAGACGGCTGTGCCGTTTGACTGTTTTGTGCGTCGGTCTTTTTCCTGCGCTTTGCCTTTTTATTGGCGTCACGCGCTTTTTGTTCCGAACGTTTCTTCCGGTATTTCCATAGATTGATACGGACTATGCGCATCAAACGGTAGACTTTATCCCAAATGCCGTACATTTCCCGGTTGAAGATGAATGTCCACAAATGCCGGAATATGAAAACAGCACACATGAGTTTTACCGTGAAATAAATTTTTGCTTCCATGGCTACAGGGGTTTATTTATGGATTCCGTGTATAATTCAGACATCTCATCCTCATATTTCGTCAGATGCTCGTCAATGATTTTGCTTACATATCCTGACATGGATGTCTCCGGAGCGACAACAGCCAAGAACCGCTTGATGAAAGCATAACTGTCCCTGTTTATGTAAACCTGGATCCGATTACCTATAGGGTGATTTACCAGATATGTCATGCGATACGATGAATCTTCAATGATTTGAATTGAAGACGTGTTGATGGCATCCTTTAAGGCTGGTGTATAAGCGGTGTCTTCCCAAATATCCGGTTCCGCTTTGCCGGAAGTCTCAGGCGGAGGAACTTGAACGTTCTTTCCGGTACTTTTGCTCTTGCGCATTCTTTTGTGAACGAACGATCCGAAACTAAAAACTGTGTAAACGATGCAAGCAATGGCCGCAACGTGAAAGATAATCTGTGTCATGACTAAAATGGTTTTAATGGTTTGTAATATTCTTTGTTATACAATTCGTTGATTTCCTCCCAATGCTGCTGGATATGGTCAACGAGGATATTGCTTATATACCCCGATATGCTCATGTCCGGGGCAATAACCGGAAGAATGCGCTTGATGCATTCGGCCACCTCGCGGTTTATATAGACATGGGAACGGTTGGATGCCGGGATGTTTACCAGATACTTATCCCTATAGCTACCCGCTTCCTCTTTCTTTTTTCGAGGTTTTACAAGGGACGTTTTCTCCGGCTGTATTTCAATCGGTTCGGTAGCCGGAGCAGATTCCGGCTTTTTGACGGGTACGGACTCCGGTTCGGGTTGTTCCGTATTCCCATTCACGGGCTTCTCCCTGCCGAAGACAGGAATATCCCCGACAATGATATTCTTGAGAATATCCTCATTCACTTCCACTTTTTTCTTTGTCATGCGTGTTCCAATTTAAGTTTGACAATAAGTTCCTCCGCCAGTTCCTTCAGACCGCTTCCTTCCAATAGCTTGGGAGGAGGAGGCAGCAGGGTGCAGCGGAAAAAATCACGTTTCGCATGGGTGATTTCTTTCTCGTAGCGGCATAAATCGGGAAGTTTGCTGTCAAGGACGGTCAGATGCAGTTCCCTCATAACCTCTGCATAGGATTTGTAAATTTCCACGTTGGTACGTTTTTTCAGCTTGTTCCAGAAAAAGAAGATATCCTTGAGCGGCACATCTTTCGTGTTCCTGATATAATCAAGCACCGTCGTGGAAAATGCGAGTGTGCTCTGCATGATGATAAGGTCGGGAGTGGTGGGAGTCAGGACATAATCCATATTGACGATGGTGCGGAACACCCCCGTGGACTCTACCGTTCCGGGCAAATCCACAAAAATCAGGTCGTACTCACCGTTTGCGGCAAGTTTATCCGCCGCTTCCCTTGCCTTCTCGGAAGTAGCCCCGACAATAGGATAGGCCTTCTTCGGCACACGATTCCATTGCTGCTGTAGCAATTGCTGAAAATAGACACTGTTGGCAATGGCTTTTTTGTCCCGTTCCCTCATGCGCACAAGGCTGTGCTGGGGAGAATCACAATCAATGATTGCCACATTCAGGTTTTTCTCGAAATGGAGGTAGCTGGAAAGCACTACCGTCAAGGCCGATTTCCCGACCCCTCCCTTTTGGTTGCTGACTGCAACGAATAAAGGCTCTTTGCTCATAATCTTTTCTTTTAATGGGTTATTGAATATTTGTCTGTTTCATCCGTCAATCCGTGAACGCTTCCTCCCAACTGACCACGGAATGCTTCATCCGTTATTCCGACCGGTAACTTATCCGTTATCGCATCCTTCCGTTAATGGCCGGTCTGTTGGTCATAACATTCCGATAACTGTCATATCCGACATTGCTTCCACTATCCGGACCAATAACGGAAGCATCAAACAATATGACCATTATACCATTATCGGAAGCGCGGTTTCATCCGTTTACACTGCAAATAAAAAGGTATTTTTCCATACTTCAACCATGTTGCAAGGGAGGTGACGACCTATGTCACCGGATGTCATCACGTTACATATAACCTGCTATTTTACAACAGGATAAACTGCCATAACTTTGCACCGACAACGGAACGGATACCGCTGCGGAGGATTCCCGAAGCCGAAAAATGAGGCTGAAAGTCAAAACTTAATTTGACGAAGGAAAATTCATGTTCAAGCGAACATAGCAAGTTGTGTTTTGGGCAGCCCGAAATGATTCGGGCATCCCAAAACAAACTTGCCACTCGCCTGAAGGCTCGGGAGGGATTTCCTCCAAAGTCGGAAATCCATGACGGAAGATCAGTAACAGAAAAACCCAATGCGTATGGAAGAAAACAGAAAAAGAAGAAAAACAGGAAGTACGGGCAGAAAGCCGAAAACTGACCCGGCAGTTTACCGTTACGGTATCAAACTGACCTCGGAAGAGAACGGAAATTTTGAGCTGCTGTTTGAAAAATCCGGAATGAAACAGCGGGCAAGATTCATCAAGGCGATGATTTTCGGACGAGAAATGAAGGTCGTCAGAATCGACAAGGCTGCGGTGGATTACTACATCAGACTGACAAATTTCTATCACCAGTTCCAGGCTATCGGTAACAACTACAACCAGACGGTAAAAGCTGTCAAGTCCAATTTCGGTGAAAAACGGACATTCGCCTTGCTCCGTAATCTGGAGAAGGCCACCATCGATCTGGTGGTGCTGAGCAAAAGGATTATCATGCTTACCCGGGAGTTTGAGGAGGAATACCTGATAAAAAGGAATAAGGAGGAACAGCAGAATGGTGGCTAAAATCAACAGAGGTGTATCGCTTTACGGAGCGGTCATCTACAACCAGCGGAAAGTGGACGAGTCCACCGCCCGTATCATCACGGGCAACCGTATGATTACCAATATCACCGGAAATCCCCATAATGTCATGCAGCAGACACTATGGGCTTTCGACAGCTACCTTGCCGCCAACAGGAACACGGAGAAGCCGGTACTGCATATCTCCCTGAACCCATCGGTGGACGACCGCCTCACGGACGGGCAGTTCGCGGAACTGGCACGCGAGTACATGCAGAAGATGGGGTACGGCGACCAGCCCTACATCGTCTATCTGCACGAGGACATCGACCGCAGGCATGTCCATATCGTCTCCACCTGTGTAAAGGAGAACGGCGAAAAAATCAGTGACGCATACGAATGGAACCGTTCGATGAAAGCCTGCCGGGAACTGGAAAGGAAGTTCGGACTGAAGCAGGTGGAGAACAAACGGAAGGAATTGCTTGAACCATACCTGAAAAAAGCGGACTACCAAAGCGGTGATGTAAAGAAGCAGGTGTCCAACATCGTAAAGAGCGTGTTCGGCTCTTACCGTTTCCAGTCTTTCGGGGAGTACAGCGCATTGCTCTCCTGCTTCAATATCGAAACGAAGCAAGTGAAAGGCGAATTTGATGGAGTGACTTATAATGGTATCGTCTATACCATGACGGATGACACAGGCAAACCGCTTTGCACACCCATCAAGTCTTCCCTTATCGGGAAACGCTACGGGTATGAGGGACTGGAAAAGCGTATCGGTTACAACATTCGTGAGTATAAGGCAAAAAAATGGCAGCCGAAGATTCGGAACGAAGTGGCACTTGCCATGCACGGTTGCCGTGGCGACCGGGAGACATTTGTCCGTCTGCTTACTGGGAAAGGCATAGATACGGTATTCCGTGAGAACGATGAAGGACGCATCTACGGTGCGACCTTCATTGACCACATGAACCGGGAGGTCTATAACGGCTCCCGTCTCGGCAAGGAATTCTCGGCAAACGCCTTTGAGCGGCTCTTCAATAATCCGGACAGCATCCCGGATTTGGATGCGCACATGCCGGACACCGGTCTGCAAAGCGGATTCTCCTCCGATATGGAAAGTGCCATCGAACAGGCTTTCGGGATATTCAACCTGGAAGCGAACGGTCCCGATCCACAGGAAGAGGCTCTCGCCCGGAGGCTGCAACGTAAAAAGAAGAAGAAACGCCGCTCACGGGGAATATCCTAATTACCGAATTTACCAACATTAAAAATCAGTTTATCATGCAACAGGAAGATGATTTGAGAGGACTGGCCAAGGTCATGGAGTTCATGCGTGCCATATCCATTGTTTTTATTGTCATTCACGTCTATTGGTTCTGTTACCGATCATTTGTGGATATGGGTATCAATATAGGCGTGGTTGACAGGATACTGCTTAATTTCCAGCGGACGGCGGGGCTGTTCTGCAACCTGCTTGTAACGAAAGTGTTTGCCGTCATATTCCTTGCACTCTCGTGTCTGGGTACAAAAGGTGTGAAGAATGAAAAGATGACATGGAACAGGATATATGCCGCTTTCCTTTCGGGGATGGTGCTGTTTTTCATGAACTGGTGGATGCTCGACCTGCCGTTCACCCCGACAGCCAATGCCGTCATATATACGGTAACGCTTACCGCAGGATATATCCTTCTCTTGATGTCGGGTATGTGGATAAGCCGTATGTTGAAGAATAATCTGATGGAGGACGTGTTCAATACCGCCAATGAGAGCTTCATGCAGGAAACAAGGCTCATGGAGAACGAGTATTCCGTCAACCTGCCCACGAAATTTGTCTATCAGGGCAAGGAATGGGACGGATGGATAAACATCGTCAACCCGTTCCGTGCTTCCATCGTGCTTGGAACGCCCGGTTCGGGTAAGAGTTACGCAGTGGTGAATAATTTTATCAAACAGCAGATTTCCAAAGGTTTCGCTTTGTATCTGTATGATTACAAATTTGACGACCTTTCCGTAATAGCCTATAACGAACTGCTGAAGAACCTGGATAAATACAAGGTCAGACCGGAATTCTATGTGATAAACTTTGACGATCCGAGACGCAGCCACCGATGCAATCCCATAAACCCGAAATTCATGGCCGATATCAGTGATGCCTACGAATCAGCCTATACCATTCTCCTGAATTTGAACAAGACATGGATACAGAAACAAGGTGACTTCTTCGTGGAATCTCCGATTATTTTGCTTGCGGCGATTATCTGGTACTTGCGGATTTACAAGGACGGCAAGTATTGTACCTTTCCCCATGCGATAGAATTCTTAAACAAACCGTATGCTGATATTTTCACGATTTTGACCTCGTATCCCTCACTGGAAAACTACCTTTCCCCCTTTATGGATGCCTGGCAAGGAGGAGCTCAAGATCAGCTCCAGGGCCAGATAGCGAGTGCAAAAATCCCGCTATCGAGGATGATTTCGCCACAGCTTTACTGGGTCATGACAGGCGATGACTTCACGTTGGATTTGAATAATCCTGAACATCCTAAAATCCTATGCGTGGGAAATAATCCGGACAGACAAAATATCTATTCGGCCGCATTGGGGCTATACAACTCCCGTATCGTGAAACTGGTAAACAAGAAAGGACAGCTCAAGAGTTCCATTATCATTGACGAGCTACCGACCATCTATTTCCGTGGTATCGACAACCTGATAGCCACAGCACGAAGCAACAAAGTGGCGGTGTGTCTCGGCTTTCAGGATTTCTCACAGCTTACCCGTGACTACGGTGAAAAAGAGGCGAAGGTAATCCAAAATACGGTCGGAAATATATTCTCAGGACAGGTGGTCGGGGAAACGGCAAAAAGCCTGTCGGAACGTTTTGGCAAAATACTCCAGCAACGACAATCCATCTCTATTAACCGGCAGGACACATCCACTTCCATTAACACGCAGTTGGATTCGCTGATACCTGCATCCAAGATTGCCAACCTCTCGCAGGGCACATTCGTGGGCAGTGTGGCGGACAACTTCGGGGAAGAAATTGACCAGAAGATTTTCCACGCACGGATTATTGTCGATAGCGAAAAGGTAGCGGCGGAAACAAAGGCTTACAAGAAGATACCTGTCATCAATGAGTTCAAGGACGAGAATGGCAACGATATCATGCAGCAACAGATAGACCGGAACTATTCCCAAATCAAGGCGGATGTGGTGCAGATAATCGAGGATGAGATGAAACGAATCGCAAACGACGAGAACCTGAAACATTTGTTACAGGAGAAATAACCGGTGGGTGACAAAAATACGGGCGGGGCAAATCTGATACATTGTCCCGCCCGTCATTCTTTTAATCCTGATTTTCAGAAATTTCCTCTTTAAGTAATTTGTTTATGGTCGTTATTGTGTGGGTCTGAAAGTAATTTTTTAGTTCGGCATCATCTTTCAGCAGTATGCCACATTCTTCATCAAAAGTTCCAATGATATATTTTTTTAATTCGGAGAAACTTTCTGCAAACGGTATCTGTCTGTTTTCCTGCCAGTATCCGGTCGTGACTTCGGAGACAAACGCTTTCAATACGGCTTTTTCCTCCTTGTCCAGTTTCTTGAAAGGCATTGTTTCCCGGCTCACGTGCAATGGCTCCCGTAAAATATCCTCCGGATTTTTACCGTTACGTATAGCGGACATACAACTTTTACAGATATGTTGTGCGTGTCCTTTGCCTGAGAACTTCTCGTTCGCCTTATAGTTGCCACAGATACGGCAATAGTGCCCCTGTTGTTTCTTCTTCTTTTTCGCCATGCCTATTGTTGTTTTAATAATTCCAGACCTTTTTCCGTCAGACGGTATTTCTGCTTCGGGTGGCTCGGCTGTTCCGGGTACAATGGAACGATATATCCTTCATTCAATGCGGGATGCAAGTAGTTCGTCCTGAATGTGGGACGGTGGTTCAGTTCCAATGCTTCCATTATTTCTTTTACGGACAATTCTCCTTCATCCAGTATTTTTACCAAAGCAAGAACCTGATCGGTACTTGGTCGGTACTTGGTCGGTGCTTGGTCGGTACTTGGTCGGTTTGTCACATCGCATCTGAATATCAGTGTTACACTGTCTGCCCATATCTTATATTCCGGTTCGGGCAATCCTGCTTTGCGGCATTCAGACATCATCAGTCCTATACCGCGTCCCCAGCTTTCCAAAACCTTCCGTTTATACAGAACATTGGCCAATAAAGGATTTTGTGGTTTTGATTCATGCTCTGACTTCATTTTTTCTGCATCCCATTCGGGCGGGAAAGTACCGGGGTTTTCTATTTCCACACGATCATCATAAATGGCTATGCCCACCGAACCGCCGGCTTCTTTGTACGATCTGTGGGTCAGCGAGTTCAATACTCCTTCTCTTATAGCCTTGTAGGGAATGGTCAGATGTTCCTCACGTTCCAATGTATCGGTTGTGCCGGATAAGGAAAGGTGCTTGAAAATAAATGCCATTGCCGCATTGAGCAGTTGAAAAAAGTTGCCTTGAATGCGTTGGCTGTCCATGAATACGGTTTTGTCCGTTCCTTTGAAACGGGCTAAGCGGAGCAGGCATTGGGGATATTCCATATCCTCATGTTTTCCAAACAGCACGGCTGCCGCATTGTTCAACACCCCATCTTTCAGTAAACCGAACTTTCCTAATATGGCAGGAATGTCAGTACCGGTATCTTCCGGCAGGCGACCGCATTCTATACCTAATCTGACTGTCTTCAATACCTCGTTGGTATCCAAGTGCTGTAAGGTCAGGTTGCTGTTTGCTAAAAGTTCCCAGCGGTATCTGTTTCCGTCACGCTGCAACAGTAGCTCATTGTATGCCGGCTGCGGCATCGTGGTGGTCGCACTTTCCACACGCATATAGGGTCGTCCTTTATAGCAGAACGGACGGCTGGGTTTGGAATCTTCAACACGGAAAACAATTACTTTTTTCTCATTATCCGACAGCGGTACATAGGAAATCTGTACCATTGCCACAGGTTCCAGCCGATTGATTGCTTCCGCTATATCCCGTTTGGTCTTGTCGCTTACTTCCTGCCCGATGATTTTTCCCTTGTCGCTCACACCGAACAGCACCGTACCACCGTTACCGTTGAGAAAGGCGCAAAGGGTTTCCATACCGCGTTCCAACTGACCGGTGGTTTCCTTGAACTCCACCAGCCCGCCTTCTTTTTCAGCTATCAACCGTTTTATTATATCGAGGTCTTCTATAATCATATATAATTCTGTAACGTAAGTACAAAGGTAGCGGTTTCCGCTGACATTCGAGCAAAAGAATCGAATACTATCTGTCGGAAAAGACAAACTATCCTATAAAAATGCAAGAATGGCATCCTGCCACCATCTGCTTCGGCTTTGGTACAAGATAGCCTTCTTATGCGCTCTTGATTTACGGCTCCTGATGCCCAAAGAAGACAGTAACAAGGAGGATAAGACATCCGCTTTTTTATTTCAGCCTGCAAAGGTAGCCCCGTGCCTATCTGGATTGAGCAAGGCCGGGCCCTTACGGGTTTCCGCAAAAATCTTCCGCGCTGCGCTTGCGGTATTTTTCCGGAAAGCCTTGCACAATCCGGCACGGGACTGTTTGGCAGGCAAGAAATAAAAAATCGGCTCACGAACCGGTAAGTGTTTAACTGAAAAAATATGGCTATGAGCAAAACAAGAGCAAACAATGGCATGAAAGAGAATTTGAGTCCAACCACCGAAAGCAAGGATAATCTGCTCATTGGACAGATTTATTGGAAAGGGTGTGCTTACCCTGTAAGAGAAATAGATACCGGAAAACATTTGTTCAAGGTGTCTGTGGAAAGCCTGCTGGATGAACTGATAAACGATATGCGCAACGGAATATATGAGGCAATGGAAGCGTGCGAAGAGATAGACGCTTACTGCACCGATGAAGAACTGCGTACTTTGTCCGATTCTGAATTATATAAACTGTATTGTTAAACCAACTGATTGAAAAAATATGAAAAAGAGAAGCAACTTCACACCGATGGAAAGATTTCATGAGATTCTTGTCGGTCATAGTTTGAATGCAATGAATGTGGGAATCAACCATATTCGTGTTTTCCTTGAGGGCAAGAAACTGTTTGATTACTATCCGTTAAGGATGAAACTGTTTGACTACCATAACTGGCACCAGTTGACTTATCCTTCTTTTGGAAACGACGACACGAAATGGGAAAACGAACTTGATGATATTATCCGGTGCCTGATGATAAAACCCCAATAAAAGTTATGCTTATAAACAAAAACAGTAAAACGCTCATTTGGGATAACATTCCCGAATGGGCGATTTATTCATTGGAGTATGGCATTGAAGAGGATTTGTTTCTTACCGACGAAGACAAAAAAATGATAACCAAATTTATCGGTGAAAATTTTCCAAACGGATATACCATGTCAGTGGATTGGGAATCATACAAGGAGTTCGACCGTTTTCCTGCATTCGGGAAACCATGCAAGACTTATACGGTCAGGTTCTGTAACCTATAAATTAGAAAAACATGAGAAAGATAACATTGAGCGAATACAATGCCATTCCGGAAAACTATCGTGGGATTTGGACTGTCGAACGTTGGGATTTGCCTGATTGGGCAGAATTACGCAAAAAACATATCGGCAAACGTACCATGATGGTTTATGATAAAGGTACATGCCTGCTGGTAGAGGGAATCGGCTTTGAAATCGTGGATGATTCCGGCTGGAAAAAGCCGGATGAAATCAGAAAAGACATAGATATGCTTTACCAAGAGTTCTGTAACATGCGTAAATGCGAACCGCATTATGCAGATTGCATCATACGTTGGCAGGACACTCTGGATACATTGGAAACAAGAATTGCATTGTCCATGGATTCCGATACGGAATGGGATGAAGAAATCTTCTATTATTGCAACAGCCGGAACGAATTGAAATCACTCACAGAAAAAGGTTGCTCAGATTTTGTCATTGCTGATTGCTTCGGCTTCGGAATGTATGAAAAGCCGATGCAGGAAATCTGAACAACATATTGAAAAAAGTAATGAAATACCAATAAAAACAAGAAATCTCAGCCATAATGACCGAGATTTCTTTTCTTCCTTTTTATAGTGCAGATGCGACGACTAAGCTCGCACGGGCACTTTTAGTATTGCAAAGGTAAGGATTCTTTTTTATTCAACCAAATAATATGAATTCAACTTTCTATTTTGGAAACCTGCGCTATAACTTTTTGGGCTTCGGGAGTCTGAATGGAACTGACAAGATTTTGAATATCATTCTCCAAATCCTTTTTCCGCGATTGTGAGATACACCCCAGCATATACCTGGCAACATCTATGCCACCTTTAATATTGTGTCTGCATTCGGCAGAAATGTCAGCAGGCAAACGTTTGATTCCTTTAGGAAAGTCCATACGGTAAATACAACCTCCGTGTGCACATTTGTTACGAAGTACACGTATAGTTTCCATATAGTTATAAAAAACACCTCTTGAACAGCCATAGGCATTAGCGACCAGATCTTTCGCTTCCGCTTCTTTCAGCGAATCATATAATGTTATGATATTGCCTATTGTCATAAACTCGATGGTTTTCCATGCAGGAGCATATATCCCCGGATGGTTGGCATGATGACGTTGGATAATGGGGTTTTTACGCATAACCGCATATACCTGTTCTTCAAAATCGTTAACGAATTTAGAGGTTACATACTTACGATTGACAAACCAGCAGGGGTCATCAATGTATTTCAGCGATATGTTGTAGATGAGTTTTGTACGGATATTGACCTCAATACGGTCAAGAGCATTGAGCAACAATCTCCTGAGTCTGGTATCAAACTCATAAAGGTCATAGACACTTTTAAATGTAGTACCCGGTTTTAACTGATGGTCACGATGTTCCAGACATGGGAACTTTATTTCGTATGGAAAAGAATAGAATCCAAGTCGGTAATAACCCACATCAAGGAGAATCTCTTTCGCTTTCTCCTCATCATCAAATGTCATTCCATTTGATTTCAGTCTGGCTATTTGTTGGTCTATCGTATATGCTTTTTTCATTGAATTCATTGAATATTTATTTTAAATGCGAATTTACTCATTTTTCTTAAAACATATATCCAATGTGCTGATTGATTTATAGAAAGATAAATCGTGCCAAGCATTATTCCATATTCCTCCATAAAATTCCATCATTATTCCGCTTCACTTGGCAAGTCCCTTCGAGAAGATAACTCGGAGGATGATACCTTCCACGTTCAAGCCTCCGGTTTTCGGGACACAAAATTCCCTTTGGTAATTTTCCGCCCGAAAAAACGCTCCGGTATCATCGTCCGAGTTGGGGAAAAGGTCCGGGACTTAGCAAGCGAAGCGACCTACGACGCATAGGACAAAACCAAAAAGACAAATGACGGCGGTCTTTTGCCGTTGCTGATGTCGCAATGGATTACGCTGTCAATATCTACCATACAAAAATGATCTTCCGGTCTTATGGAGCAACGGAAGGAAGTGGGGACTAAAGACAGCTCGCTCTCCACTCTGCATAATACATTTCTCTTTATCGCTTTCCTTTTGTTTCCGGCTTTTCTACCGCTTCCGCCTTTTCTGTTTGTTGGGGCTTACCTCCTGTGTGCTCCTTCTTTCTTTTTTGTTTTATCGGACTCAGTATATTTCCCGCACTTTTACCCTGATTCTTCCGTTTTTCTGCCTTTCGTCTTCCCGCCTATGGTGAAACGTGATGACATACGATGAAACGAATAGTTCAACGCATTGAAATATAATGTTTTATCAAAATTATGCCTATATA